>OIYS01000394.1_pt1 | contig 31551 bp, 26 predicted proteins | sample 1588271 | NCBI WGS metagenome assembly OIYS01 (sample SAMN03283286) | human gut metagenome | biome: human-associated habitat; material: feces | host: Homo sapiens | place: Peru | collected 2012
CTTGCGGAGCAAGATTGCCGTCATTGACGGCAAAGAAAAACTTCATGTTGAATCGCATTGCGATTCAACGTCGCCTCCGCTCGCACAAAGAAAAGCGGCTAAGGCTCTGATTCACCTGAATTCGTAGTGACAACACACCGTGATAAACTAAAAATTCCGCTATAAACAAAGCCGATAAAACACATTGAAAATCCTTGCAGCGGTTCAATGAGGGAGGCAGACACGCGCGGAATCTACGACGGTATTATCAGCGTGATTTTAAGCCAAATCAATGCGCAATTACCACCAATGTCCCGCCCCGACAAATCCTTCACATGCAAAAACGCCCTGCATCGCAATCACATGCGGTGCAGGGCGCTGTTATCATATTCTTATATCCGCTTACGGCACATTAAGCGCTCGGCGCGCTCAGATCTCGCCCGACAGAACGTCGAGATACAGCTGCTCCATCCGTCTGCCGAACGTCTCCGCGCCGAACGCCTCGGCGTTCTCAAGTGAGCGGAGCTGCATATCATGCGCGAGCTCGCGGTCGGAGAGGATGCGCATCACCCCGCGCACAAACTCCGTCTCCGTCTCGTACTGATACCCGTTTTCACCGTCGTCGAGCACCCCGCAGAGGCAATCGTCGCGGCGGCACACGAGCGGCAGCCCGCTCGACAGCGCCTCAACATAGGTCAGCCCCTGAGATTCGCTCGTCGACGCGCAGACGAAGATATCCCCCGTCTGATAATACTTGTAGACCTCGGTGCGGTTTATCATGCCCGCAAATACGACATTTTTCGTCACTCCGACCTCGCCCACATGCCGCTCAAGCTCGGCGCGGTGAGGACCGTCGCCCACTATCAGCAGCTTTATCTCGGGGTCTGCGCGCAGCAGCGCGGGCATGTACGAAACTATCTCGTCAAGGTTCTTTTCCGCGGCAAGGCGGCAGACCGAAACGATGGTTTTCCCCGCCGTCAGACCGTACCTTGCGAGCAGCTGCTCCCTCTCCTCGCGGCTGATGCGGCGCGAAAAGCGCTCGAGCTCGATACCCGTCGGTATAACGGTTATCGGGCAGCTGACATTGTAGCCCTGCTCGGTGCGGCGGAGCTTATCCGACGGCACGACAAGCGCGCTCGCGGGGTTGTAATAGCGGTTGCTCAGCCGACGGATGATGTACCTTCCTATCCGCTTGCTCGGGCAGAAATAGCCGATATAATCCTCATACACCGTGTGGCAGGTCACCACAAACGGTATACCGAGCTCGCGAATCACCCGCGTTGCGAGCTTGCGGGTGGAAAATTCGGTCTGAACATGGACGATATCGGGCTTCCATGCGATTATCTTTTTGATAAGCGGTCCCTTTCTGCGCAGACTCAGACGCGCATCGGGGTAGACGGGAACATGAAATGAGGAGATGAAAAAATCACCGTTCTTCTCAAAGGAACGATAGGTCGGCGAGAGCGCAAGTATACGCACCTCATGCCCGAGTCTGCGCAGCTCATCGCGCAGCAGCATGACCGAGCTCGTCACGCCGCTGACCTGATATTCGTATTGATCTGTCGAGATAAGTATCTTCATAACGCATCCGCCCGTTCGTCTCGGTTGTGGTATTGCTGTTTAAACAGTATATCCCGCAAAAGTTAACATTCTTTTTACCTGCGGTAAAATTTTGCAAAAATCCGCGTAACGCCCTCGCGCAGGGTCAGATCTCGTAGTCGAAGCAGCTGCGCACGGCGGTATACGGGCGCACGTACGTGTTCGCGACGGCGACATGCGCGGGATGAACGGAGTAGCCGCGCAGCGCATCGGGGGTCGTAAAGGTCGTGTCGAGCATCATGTCGACGTTCGACGACGGAAGCGGCTCGATGTTGACCGTGATTGCGCTCAGCCCGTCAATCTTGCCGAGCAGCCCTTCAAGCGCCGCCTTTGCCTCTGCCTTGACCTTCTGCTTTTCCTCTGCGTTAAGATCCTCTCTGAGCTTCCAGAGTATTACGTGCTTTGTCATGATTTTTCTCCTTTGAGTTTTATATTTTCGGTCGTTGCCGACTTTTTTGCATGGTGTTACAGCTTTTCTCCCGTAAGCTTCGCGATACACTCCACATGCCCCGTATCCGGGAACATATCTATCGGTATCAGCTCGCCGCAGACGGTGATGCCGCGCTTCTTCAGCATTGCAAGGTCACGCGCGAGGGTCTGCGGATTGCAGGACATATAGACGAGCGAGCGTGCGGACGCAGCGAGCTCTGCGAGTCGGTCGATGAGTGACGGCGAGCAGCCCGCGCGCGGCGGGTCGACGATGACAACATCGTACTGCCCCGGCTCGGCATCGCCCGCATCGCCGCAGATATAGCGTGCGAGTCTGCCGCTGCCGCGCGGCTGAGCGGGAGCTGAGCACCCGTCTGCATTGCCGTTCGGGATGTCGTTTGCCGTTGCGGCAGCATCATCCGTTGCGGAGGAGCGATTGCTGCCGTCGTCAGATTGGGCGGCACCGCTTAGCATCTCATCCGACAGCACAAAGCCCGCGTTCCCGGCGTTAAAGCGTGCGTTTTCGACCGCAGCGGGAACTATCTCAATCCCCGTGAGCGAAACATCGGAGAGCCCTGCCGTTACCGAAAGCCCGATAGTGCCGATACCGCAATAGAGGTCGAGCACACGATCACCCGCGCGCAGGTCGGCGAGCTCGGCTATCTTTCTGTATGCGAGCTCCGCTCCGTCGTGATTTACCTGATAGAAGGACGCGGGAGAGATGCGGAAATCCACCCCGCAGAGACAGTCTGTCACGTATTCGCTGCCGCAGATAAGCTCGTATCGGTCGCCGAGAATGACGTTCGTATCGGCGCTGTTATAGTTGAGCAGAAAGCCGCTGACCTGCGGAAAGCGCCCGCGCAGTGCGTCGCCGAGCTGCTTTGCCGCCGCAGGGCGGCTGCGAACGACAAGACAGACGGCAAGGCTCTGCACACCCGCACCGCTCACGCCGCAGCGCATATACAGATGCCGCGCCTCGCTGATGCCCAGCCGCTCTATCTGCTCCCGCATCCATTCGGCGATGCCGCTCATGGCGGGGTGCTGAAGCAGACAATCGGTGCACGGGATTATCTCGTGCGAGCGGGGCGCGTAACAGCCCATGACGGCTTTGCCGTCCGAAAGCGACACGGGTAGCTGCAGCTTATTGCGGTAGCCGCGGCGATTCTGCGCGGCAAGCACCTCTGCGACCGAAAGATCGAGTCCCGCACGGCGCATTGCGCTCTCTACCGTGCCGCGCTTGAGCTCAAGCTCATGCTCCCGCGTTATGCCGACATAGGTACAGCCGCCGCATCGGCGCGAAACGGGGCACGGATGAGGCTCGCGGTACGTCGACGGTCGGACAAGCTCCTCGATGCGCGCAACATCGTAGCTCGCGCACTCCTTTATCACCTTGACCTTAGCGATATCGCCGTCCACTCCGTGCTGAACGAACAGCACCTTTCCGCCATCGCGCGCTATCCCGTAGCCGAGATTGCTGATGTCGGTTATCTCGACCTCTGCCGTGCGCGCCGCCGCGCCCTTTTTCTTTTTCTGCTTCATCCGAAAAATCTCCCGCGCTGCCGCCGCTTTTCCATGGGCGGTGCACCGCCCGTTTTGTCTATTATAACAGATTACGCCCGCTGCGTCAACGCCGCAGTTTCGCAAGCGGTTTAAGGATCAATCGGTGCACAGATGAGCAGTACCGATCTGATTGGCGGCTGCTACGCACTGCGCGGTTGCAGCCCGGGAGCTCTTTCAGGATGGCTTTCCCTCCGAAAAGCTGAAAAAATGAGCATCCGTTTGCACAGCGCCCGGCACGGCCGGATGTGTAAACGGATGCTCCGCCGCTCTGCCGAACAGCAGAGCCGAGCCTTTTGCGTTACGGCAAGCTGCGTTTCTGACAGAGCTTAGGACCGAATTATTCTGTAGCAGTATCATGCTCCGGCGTGCGGCGCGGGAGACGAACCGTGACTGTCGTACCCTCTCCGAGCGTGCTCTCGAGCGAGACCTTTGCGCCGAGCACCGCTGCGGCGTGCTTTACTATCGAAAGCCCGAGACCCGTGCCTCCGACCTCCTTCGAGCGGCTCTTATCCACACGGTAGAAGCGCTCGAACACGCGCTCGCGCGCCTCGGGCGGTATTCCGATGCCCGTATCCGCGACCGAGAGAACGGTCTCCTCTCCGTCGCCGCGCAGCGTGAGCCTGACCGACCCGCCTGCGCGGTTATACTTTATCGCATTATCGAGCAGGTTGTACATAACGGTCGAGAGCAGCGGAGGAACGGTATAGAGCATACGCTCCCCGAGCCCGCTCATATCCGACTCTAGCTTAACGCCCGCGCGCTCTGCTGCGGGCTCTGCGGTGCGCAGCTCCTGAGCGGCGAGCTCGCCGACATCGGCTGTCTGCCACTGCATATCGCCCGCGCCCTCATCGAGATGCGAGAGCTTGATTATATCCTCGACGAGCGATATCATCCGCTGCGATTCCGCGCTTATGCGCTCGGAAAAGCGAGGTACATCCTCCGGCTTTACCATGCCGCTCGAAAGCAGCTCTGCGCAGCCCGAGATATTCTGCAGCGGGGTTTTGAGCTCGTGCGAGACGTTTGCGGTAAACTCGCGCCGTGTCTGCTCCGCCCGCTCCTTCTCGGTGATATCGAACACTATGAGTGCGATGCCCGAGACCCTGCTCTCCGATTTGCTCTCCGACATTATCGGGCTCGCGCACAGCTGATAGCTGCCTCCGTCAAGCTCGATGATGCGTTCGCCGTGCTCGCCGCCGCTCTGTGCGGCGGATATCAGCTCGCGCAGCTCCTTGCTGTCGCTGAAAAGCAGCAGATCCTTGCCTATGCAGTAGCTGCTGATGCCGAGCAGACGGAGCGCGGATTCGTTTATGCTGAGCACCGCTCCGCTCTCGCTGAGCAGAACTATGCCCTCGCTCATGTTGCGGGTTGCGGTGTCGAATTCCTTTGTCTTTCGGTCAAGCTCCGCCTTCTGCATGCGCAGCTGATTCTTCTGACCTACTATGCGGTCGATGAGCGGAGAAAGCTCCTCGTAATAGCTGCCCGGTTCGGGATGCTCGAGGTCGAGCTCGTTGAGTGGCCGCACGATGCGGCGGGAGAGCCGATACGCGAGCAGCAGCGAGAGCGCAAGCGCGATGCCGAACACCGCAAGAATGGGAGATATCATCGAGAGGATAAGCACCCACCAGCTCAGATGCGACGCGGAAAGACGCAGCACCGAGCCGTCATCAAGTCTGCGCGCGCAGTAGAGCTGGCGCTCGGTAAGGGTGGTGGAATAGCGCGAGCTCTCTCCCTCTCCATCTGCAAGCGCCGCCTTTATCTCCTCGCGCTCGAGATGGTTTTCCATCCCCGTCGGGTCAGCCTTGTTATCGTATGTCACGCTGCCGTCGGGCTGTATCCATGTTATGCGCAGATCGTCGTCCGTTTTGCCGAGAGAGCGGAGATAATCCACCCCCGATATCTCGACGGCATCAGCCACAAGCTCGGTCTCCGAGCGTAGGCGGGTCATCTGAGTCCCCGAAAAATAATCGTACAGCACGCCCATAATGAGCACGAGTGAGGCGAGAAAGACCGCTATCGCGACCGTGCTTATCGAACGGAAAATTCGGCTCGTCATGACCTCTCCTCCATTCTGTAGCCGACGCCGCGCACCGTCTCGATGAGCTCGCCCGCAGCGCCGAGCTTTGTCCGCAGAGTTCCGATATGGACATCGACCGTGCGCGTCTCGCCGATATAGTCGACGCCCCATATGCGCGCAAGCAGCTGGTCGCGCGTAAATACGATGCCCCTGTTCTCCGAGAGCAGACGCAGCAGCTCGAACTCCTTGAGCGTCAGCGTCACCTCAGCGCCGTCAACGGTGACGCGGTGACGTACGGCATCGAGTGCGATGGGTCCGACATGCAGCACATCGTCGCTGCGGGGGGTGCTGCGGCGCAGCACCGCACGGACGCGGGAGACCATCTCCATCATGCCGAAGGGCTTTGCGAGAAAGTCGTCCGCGCCGAGATCGAGCCCGATAACCTTGTCATACTCGGTGCTCTTTGCCGTCGCCATTATAACGGGAATATCCGCGGTCGCAGCCGTGCTGCGCAGCCGCTTAAGCACGGTTATACCGTCCTCCCCCGGAAGCATGATATCGAGCATGATAAGCTCCGGGCGCTCCGCGGCGAGCGCATCCCACAGCCCGCTTGAGTCGGGAAAGCCCTTAGCCTCAAAGCCGGATACCGTCAGTGTATATATCATCAGGTCGCGAATGCCGCTATCGTCCTCTACACAGTAGATCATCTGCGATACCTTCCTTTCTTACACATCCTTATTATACAACGGGTATGTAAGTTCTCATAGCGTCGTTTTGTAAAATCTATGTAAAGTGCCTGCATCGGCAGCCCTGCAGTGATGCGGAAGCTCCGCCCGTCGCCCGATATGCAGTGCTTTTCGGGATTTTTGACCGATGCACGGCGACCGAATCCCGCCGCCCGCACATGCCGCTGCCTTATTTTATTTCATTATATCATGTTCGCGCCCGCCTGTCATCAATATTTTTCAAAAATTACTTGTTATTTCCGCCGAGGTATTCGCGTCGTTCCGTGCTGAGCCGTGTCACAATTTGTTTTCCATTTAATAACTTAACGGAAATGATACGAATTAATTTGCTCCGTCGGCTTGACACAGCCGCTGCGGAATGCTACAATAGGAGCAGCTTAAGGGTCTCCTGCGACTGACGGAGTTATTGCAGAGTACTGCAAGGGAACAGGGGACTGTCATTTACGGGGCGAGAGTCCCGTCAGCCGACCGTCTGGGCGCAGTTAAGTTTCTATGGCTTAACTGCGCCCTTATCTGTTTTTAGGAGGTATTACGGATGAAAAAAGTCGGAATCGTTATGGGCAGCGACAGCGATCTGCCGATCGCCGAAAAGGCGGTGAGCGTACTGCTCGAGCTCGGCATCCCCTACGAGGTACATGTGTATTCCGCGCACAGAACGCCCGCTGCGGCGGCAGACTATGCCCGCAGGGCGGAGGAGCGCGGCTTCGGCATTATTATTGCGATAGCGGGAATGGCGGCGCATCTCGCGGGCTCGCTCGCGGCGGGAACCACCCTGCCCGTGATAGGTATACCCTGCAAATCGAATACACTCGACGGCATTGACGCTCTCCTGTCGACGGTACAGATGCCCTCCGGTATCCCGGTGGCAACGGTAGCGATAAACGGGGGAGTCAATGCCGCTTTGCTCTCGGCGCAGATAATCGCGCTCGGCGAGCCCGAGCTTGCCGCACGGCTGCGTGAGAGACGGCAGCGCGAGGCTGAGGCGGTCCTGCAGAAGGATTCTGATATCTCGGCGCGGTTCGGCTGAAAAAGCTGCGCGGTTCGGCTGAAACGGTCGTGCGATGCGGCGGCGGGCTTATTCGTAAGATGCGGCATCCCCGCGCGGCGGTCAAAACACTCAAATAATCACAATAACAGGTCATAAATCACATACAAAAAAAGGAGAAACAGCGATGGAAAAGAGAGAGCTTATCTATGAGGGCAAGGCAAAGCGCGTTTACGCAACCGACAAGGCAGACGAGGTCATAGTCTCCTACAAGGACGATGCGACCGCGCTTGACGGACTGAAGAAGGGCACCATCGAGGGCAAGGGCGCGATAAACAACCGCATGTCCAACTATCTGATGACCCTGCTCGAGAAGAAGGGCGTTCCCACCCATCTCGTCCGCGAGCTCAGCGACCGCGAGACGGTGGTAAAGCGCGTCTCGATAGTGCCGCTCGAGGTAATAATCCGCAATATTTCGGCAGGCTCCTTTGCAAAGCGCTACGGCGTTGAGGAGGGCATCGTTTTCGACGAGCCGACCATCGAGTTCTCCTATAAGAACGACGACCTGCACGACCCGCTCATCAACAGCTATCACGCGCTTGCGCTCGGACTCGCGACAAAGGGCGAGATAGAGACCATCAAGCGCTACGCCTTCACCGTAAATTCGGTACTCTGCGAGTATTTTCTCGGACTCGGCGTACGCCTCGTTGATTTTAAGCTCGAGTTCGGCAGACTGCCGAGCGGCGAGATAGTGCTCGCGGACGAGATATCGCCCGACACCTGCCGCTTCTGGGATGCAAAGACTAACGAAAAGCTCGACAAGGATCGCTTCCGCCGCGACATGGGCGGAGTTGAGGAAGCCTACAAGGAAATGATGCACAGAGTTTTGGGAGAGTAAAGATGTCAGGCTTACACGAAGAATGCGGAGTTTTCGGTATCTACTCGCCGACCGTCCGCGAGGGAATAGCGAGCGACGTATACTACGGTCTGTACGCGCTGCAGCACCGCGGTCAGGAGTCCTGCGGCATCGCGGTGAATAACTGCGGGATATTCGAGAGCTACAAGGATCTCGGGCTGGTGAACGACGTTTTCGGTAAGAGCAGACTCGCATCGCTCGGCGAGGGCAGCATCGCTCTCGGACACGTCCGCTACGGCACGACGGGCTCGAACGACCGCAGCAACGCACAGCCCATCATAGTTAACCACATCAAGGGCAGAATGGCGGTCGCGCACAACGGAAACCTCACAAACTCCTATGAGCTGCGCGAGGCGCTTGAGCTGAAGGGCTCGATATTCCACACCACATCGGACACCGAGGTCATCTCCTATATAATCACCGAGGAGCGTATAAAAGCCCCCTCCATCGAGATGGCGGTGCGCCGCGCGATGGAGCGGATAAACGGCGCGTACTCGCTCGTTGTGATGTCGCCGACGAAGCTCATCGCCGCGCGCGATGCTCACGGCTTCCGCCCGCTCTGCTACGGCAGACTGCCCGACGGCAGCTATGTGGTTGCCTCCGAAACCTGCGCGCTCGACGCGGTGGGTGCGACCTTTGAGGCGGATGTACGCCCCGGCGAGATAATCGTTTTCGGCGAGGACGGGATAAAGCATATAACCGACCTCTGCGACACCGCACCGAAGCGCATCTGCGTATTCGAGTACGTATATTTCGCACGTCCCGACTCTATGATAGACGGCTGCAGCGTTCATGAGGCGAGACGGCGCGCGGGCGCATTTCTCGCGTTGCAGCATCCCGTTCAGGCGGATGTAGTCGTCGGCGTGCCCGATTCGGGGCTTGATGCCGCGATAGGCTACTCGCAGCAGTCGGGCATACCCTACGATATCGGTCTTATCAAGAACAAGTACATCGGCAGGACCTTTATCTCCCCCGGACAGTCAAACCGCAGCGACCTTGTGCGCATCAAGCTCAACCCCATCGAGCGCACCGTGCGCGGCAAGCGCGTAGTACTGATAGACGACTCGATAGTCCGCGGCACGACAAGCGCGCGGATAGTCCGTCTGCTGCGCGAATCGGGCGCGGCGGAGATACACATGCGTATCTCCGCACCGCCGTTCGTCAGCCCCTGCTATTACGGCACCGACATTGATTCCAAGGAAAATCTGATAGCATGTCACCACACCGTTGAGGAGACGGCGGCTATGATAGGCGCGGACACGCTCGGCTACCTGAGCATCGAGAACGTACGTCAGATAGCCTGCGGCGACGGCTGCGACGGCTACTGCACCGCATGCTTTGACGGCAGATATCCCACCGAGATACCGCAGCACACCGAGAAGAGCCGCTTTGAGGAAAAGCTGCAAAAAGGAAACAGTGATAAGGAGAAACAGTAATGGAAGCATCAAGATCCGAAGCATACGCAGCGGCGGGAGTCGACATCACCGCCGGCTACAGGGCGGTAGAGCTGATGAAGGCGCATATCGCGCGCACCATGACGGCGGGAGTCGGCTCGGATATAGGCGGCTTCGGCGGTCTGTTTGAGCTTGATACGCGCGGAATGGAGCGCCCCGTGCTCGTCAGCGGAACCGACGGAGTGGGCACTAAGCTCAAGCTCGCCTTTCTTGCAGACAAGCACGACACCGTAGGCATCGACTGCGTTGCAATGTGCGTGAACGACATCATATGCTGCGGCGCAAAGCCGCTCTTCTTCCTCGATTATATCGCCTGCGGAAAGAACGTTCCCGAAAAGATAGCCGACATCGTAAAGGGCGTCTGCGACGGCTGTGTTCAGTCGGGCGCTGCGCTCATAGGCGGCGAGACCGCCGAGATGCCCGGCTTTTATCCGGAGGATGAATACGACCTTGCGGGCTTTTCGGTCGGCATAGTCGACCGCTCGAAGGTCGTCGACAACAGCACCATGCAGGAGGGCGATATAATCATCGCACTGCCCTCGTCGGGCGTTCACTCGAACGGCTTTTCGCTTGTCCGCCGTGTACTCGACGTTGAGCACGGCGACATCTCATCGCCCGTCGCGGAGCTCGGCGGCAGAAGCATCGCCGAGACGCTGCTCACACCGACAAGAATATATGTAAAGCCGGTCCTCGCGCTGCTTGAGCAGGTACGCGCAAAGGGCATATCGCACATCACGGGCGGCGGCTTCTATGAGAACATCCCGCGCAGCATACCGAGCGGTCTCGGTGCGGTGATCGACCGCGAGAGCGTCCGCGTGCTGCCGATATTCGACCTCATCGCGCAGAGGGGCGGCATATCCGAGAGAGATATGTTCAACACCTTTAATATGGGCGTAGGAATGAGCATCGTCGTAGCCGAGCAGGACGCAGACCGCGCGCTTGCGCTGCTCCGTGAGCAGGGCGAGGATGCCTATGCGATAGGTCATATCGAGCGCAGAGAGGACAAGATAACCATCCGCTGAGCGGATGCACGCGGCATGCGGCAGGGCTACCGCCCGTCGGGTGCGGCATGAATTATTTCGGGAGGCGCGGCTGCCCCGGCGGCTGCAGAACATGAATTATTTCGGGAGGCGCGGCTGCCCCGGCGGCTGCAGAACTTGTATGAATAACAACACCGAAGGCAGGGTCGGCATCGCCGTGCTCGTCTCAGGCGGCGGCACCAACCTACAGGCACTGATAAACGCGGAGCGCGACGGCATCATCCGCAGCGGCAGCATACGGCTCGTGATATCGAGCCGCAGCGACGCATACGCGCTGACCCGCGCCCGCGAGGCGAGCATTCCGACCGCCGTCGTTTCAAAGAAGGAATGCGGCGGACAGGCGGAGGCGGAGCGCAGGATAACGGAGCTGCTTGAGCAGTACGGCATCGGGCTCATCGTTCTTGCGGGCTACATGAGCATACTCACCCCCGCATTCACCGCGCGCTACGACCGACGCATTATAAACGTTCACCCCTCGCTCATCCCCTCCTTCTGCGGAGAAGGCTTTTACGGGCTGCGGGTGCACGAGGCGGCACTGCGCAAGGGGGTCAAGGTAACCGGTGCGACGGTGCATTACGTAAACGAGATACCCGACGGCGGCGAGATAATCGCGCAGCGCGCTGTGGAGGTGCACGACGGCGACACGCCCGAGCAGCTGCAGCGCCGCGTGATGGAGCAGGCGGAGTGGATAATTCTGCCGCAGGCTGCCGAGGCGGTATGCAAGAAGATAAGGGAGAACGACCGATGAATGTATACAAAACAGAGGATATAGGCACGCTGATCAAGGGGAATCCCTACGTCGGCAGAGGCATAATAGCGGGACTGAGCGAGGACGGCAGATACGCCGTCGGCGCATACTTTATCATGGGCAGGAGCGCAAACAGCCGCAACCGCATCTTTGCGGAGCGTGACGGCGCTGTGTTCACCGAGCCGTTCGACCCGTCAAAGGTCGAGGACCCGAGCCTCATCATCTATGCCGCCGTACGTGAGCACGGCAGCGACATTATTATCACAAACGGCGACCAGACCGACACGGTAGTCAGCGGTCTCGAGCAGGGGCTCGGATTTTCGGAATCGCTCCGCTCGCGCTGCTTTGAGCCCGACGCACCGAATCTCACCCCCCGCATCAGCGCAATGCTCTGCCTCGGCGGCGATTATCACTATGATATGAGCATACTCAAGAGCATCGACGAGGAAGGCAGCGACTGCGCGCGCTATACCTTCTCATACCCCGCAAAGCGCGGACTCGGACATTTTATTCACACCTATGTGACCGACGGCGACCCGCTCCCGACCTTTCAGGGCGAGCCCGAGCGCGTGCACGTACCGAGCGGCATCGACGCATTCACGGACGATATCTGGAACGCACTCGATGAGGATAACCGCATCTCGCTTTACGTCAGATATACCGACCTTACGGACGGTAAGACTCTCACCCGCCTGATAAATAGGAATAAGTAACGGCACAGCGACGCGCTCGGGCGGACATTACGCACCGAACGTCAAAGGCATTTTCGGCGGGCATCGCGTCCCCCCGAACCACATCAACATATCAAAGAAAGAGGAACCGAAGGATGAAGGAATTTGAGCTTAAGTACGGCTGCAACCCCAATCAGAAGCCCGCGCGCATCTACATGGAGAACGGCGGCGAGCTGCCCCTTGAAATTCTCGGCGGAAAGCCGGGATACATAAACTTTCTCGACGCATTCAATTCATGGCAGCTCGTGAGCGAGCTCAAGGCGGTGCTCGGTCTGCCCGCGGCAGCCTCCTTCAAGCACGTCAGCCCCACATCGGCGGCGGTCGGACTTCCGCTGCCCGAGCGTCTGAAGCGCGCATGCTTTGCGGACGATATCGAGGGGCTTGACGATTCCCCGCTCGCATCTGCCTACGCGCGCGCACGCGGCACCGACCGTATGTGCTCCTTCGGCGACTGGGTCGCCCTCTCCGACGTCTGCGACAAGACCACCGCGCTGATGATAAAGCGCGAGGTGTCGGACGGCGTTATCGCGCCCGGCTACGAGCCCGAAGCGCTTGAGATACTGCGCACCAAGCGCCGCGGAAACTACAACATAGTTAAGATAGACCCGAGCTACACCCCCGACCCCATCGAGCGCAAGCAGGTTTTCGGGATCACCTTTGAGCAGGGCAGAAACAACCTTCTTATCACTCGCGAGCTGCTCGGAAACATCGTCTCCGAGAAAAAGGAGCTGCCAGAGGCGGCTGTCCGCGACCTCATCGTCTCGCTCATCACCCTGAAATACACGCAGTCGAACTCTGTCTGCTACGCATACGACGGTCAGGCTATCGGAGTCGGCGCGGGTCAGCAGTCGCGCATCCACTGCACACGCCTTGCAGGCGGAAAAGCGGATACATGGTTCCTGCGTCAGAGCGACCGTGTGCTCGACCTGCCCTTCCGCCCCGAGCTCGGCAGACCCGAGCGCGATAACGTCATCGACGGCTATATCAATAAGAATGAAGAGGATGTCTGCGCAGAGGGCATCTGGCAGCGCTACTTCACCCGCCGCCCCGAGCCGTTCACCGCAGAGGAGCAGAGAAAGTACTTAGGCGGTATTTCGGGCGTTTCGCTCGGCTCGGATGCTTTCTTCCCGTTCAGCGATAATATCGAGCGCGCATACGCAAGCGGCGTTTCGTACATCGCGGAGCCCGGCGGGTCTATCCGCGATGAAGAGGTCATTGCATGCGCGGACAAACTCGGCATAGTTGTTGCCTTCACGGGTATGAGACTTTTCCACCATTAAAATTGAAAGGACGCTTTCGCCGAACGAAAGCACGGATAATGATATGAAAATTCTTGTTGTCGGAAGCGGCGGCAGAGAGCACGCCATCATAAAGAAGCTGAAGGAAAACAGCAGCATAGAGAAGATATACGCGCTCCCGGGCAACGGCGGTATAGCCGCCGACGCCGAGTGCATACCGATAGGCGCGACCGATATCCTCGCGATAACCGCCTTTGCATCGGAAAATGCGATAGATTATGCCGTAGTCGCGCCCGACGACCCGCTCGTGCTCGGCTGCGTCGACGCGCTTGAGGCGGCGGGAATACCCTGCTTCGGACCGCGCAAGGCGGCGGCTGCCATCGAGGGCAGCAAGGCTTTTGCCAAGGAGCTGATGAGCAAATACGGCATTCCGACCGCCGCATACCGCACCTTTACCGACCCCGCGGAGGCGATAGCCTACCTCGGCACGCAGCCGATGCCCATCGTCATAAAGGCAGACGGGCTCGCGCTCGGCAAGGGCGTTATCATCGCGCAGACGCTGCCAGAGGCGGAGGCTGCCGTGCGTGAAATGATGATAGACGGCAGATTCGGCAGCAGCGGAAGCACCGTTGTTATCGAGGAATTTTTAACGGGTCCCGAGGTTTCGGTTCTCGCATTTACCGACGGCACGACCGTCCGCCCGATGGTATCGTCAATGGACCACAAGCGTGCGGGCGACGGCGATACGGGACTCAACACGGGCGGAATGGGCACTGTCGCACCCAACCCCTACTACACCCCCGAGATCGCGCGCGAGTGCATGGAGACGATATTCCTCCCCACCGTCCGCGCGATGAAGGCGGAGGGCAGAGAATTCCGCGGCTGTCTCTACTTCGGACTGATGCTGACACCGCGCGGTCCGCGCGTTATCGAATACAACTGCCGCTTCGGCGACCCCGAAACGCAGGTGGTGCTCCCGCTGCTTGAGAGCGACCTTTACACCGTCATGCGTGCGGTGACAGACGGCAGACTTGCCGAGACCGAGGTCCGCTTCGGCGAACGCCATGCGTGCTGCGTCATTCTTGCATCCAAGGGCTATCCCGTAAAGTACGAGAGCGGCTGTCCCATCACCCTGCCCGAGACGGGCACGGACGAGCAGATATACGTTGCGGGCGCAAGGCGCGACGGAGAGCGGCTGCTCAGCGCGGGCGGACGTGTTCTCGGAGTAACGGCGGTACGCGACACCCTCGCGGAGTCGATAGACGCCGCATATGCGCTGACCGACAAAGTGGATTTTGAAAACGGCTTCTGCCGCCGCGACATAGGACAGCGCGCACTTTCGGCAGCAAGGCAGAGCGACACGGTCGCCGACCGACATCGAACCGATACCGAACCGACATAAACCGACATTGAACGGATATTAAACGGACATTAAACGGAGGAAGCACACATGGTCTACAGAGTATACGTTGAAAAGAAGCCGGAATTCGCAAACGAGGCGCACAGCCTCTGCTCCGAGCTGCGCGGACTGCTCGGCATCACCGCGCTCGAGAGCGTGCGCATCATCTGCCGCTACGACGCGGAGGATATCGACGCGGAGCTGTTCGACTATGCGACCCGCACCGTCTTTTCCGAGCCGCAGCTCGACATAGCCGGCAGCGACATCTCCGCCGACGGCTTCACGGTATTCGCCGTCGAATATCTCCCGGGACAGTTCGATCAGCGCGCAGACAGCGCCGCACAGTGCATACAGCTCATCTCGCACGGCGGGCGACCGACCGTCCGCACCGCAAAGGTCTATCTGCTCGGCGGTACGCTCGGCGAGGGCGACCTTGAAAAGATAAAAAAATACGTCATTAACCCCGTCGAGGCAAGAGAATGCGGTCTTTCGCTGCCCGAGTCGCTTGCGAGCAGGACCGAGCCGCCGCACAGCGTTCCCACCCTTGACGGCTTTACCGAGCTCTCCGACGAGGGGCTGCGCGATATGATAGCCGAGTACGGGCTCGCAATGGACGAGGCGGACATCGCCTTCTGCCGCGAGTATTTCCGCTCCGAGCACCGCGACCCGACCCTCACCGAGCTGAGAATGATAGACACCTACTGGTCGGACCACTGCCGTCACACCACCTTCCTCACCGAGATAGACGGCGTGAGCTTCGACGACCCGCTTCTCCGCGCGGCATACGACGAATACCTTGCAGCAAGACGCGAGACAGGCAGAACAAAGCCCATATGTCTGATGGACATCGCCACCGTCGCCGCACGTGTGCTTAAGCAGCGCGGGCTGCTCGACCGCCTCGACGAGAGCGAGGAGATAAACGCCTGCACGGTCAGGATAAACGTAAACGTTGACGGCAGAGACGAGCCGTGGCTGCTGCTCTTTAAGAACGAGACGCACAACCACCCGACCGAGATAGAGCCCTTCGGCGGCGCGGCTACCTGCATCGGCGGTGCGATAAGAGACCCGCTCTCGGGGCGCTCATACGTCTACGGCGCGATGCGCGTAACGGGCGCTGCCGACCCTCTCACCCCCATATCCGAGACCATCGAGGGCAAGCTGCCGCAGCGCAAGATAGTCACCACCGCAGCGGCGGGCTACTCCTCCTACGGCAATCAGATAGGACTCGCGACGGGCATAGTCGACGAGCTCTACCATCCCGGCTACGCCGCAAAGCGCATGGAGATAGGTGCGGTCATAGCCGCGACCCCCGCAGACTGCGTAAGACGCGAGACCCCGCTCCCGGGCGATATCGTTATCCTGCTCGGCGGTGCAACGGGACGCGACGGCTGCGGCGGAGCTACGGGCTCATCCAAATCACACAACACCCAGTCGCTCGAGACCTGCGGCGCGGAGGTGCAGAAGGGCAACGCGCCCGAGGAGCGCAAGCTCCAGCGCCTCTTCCGCAATCCGAGCGCCTGCCGCATGATAAAGCGCTGCAACGACTTCGGCGCGGGCGGCGTTTCGGTCGCCATCGGCGAGCTCGCGGACGGTCTTGACATCGACCTCGACGCAGTACCGAAAAAATACGAGGGACTTGACGGCACCGAGCTTGCGATAAGCGAGAGCCAGGAGCGCATGGCGGTGGTCGTAGCCCCCGAGGATGTTACCGCATTCCTCGCGCTCGCGGACTCCGAGAACCTTTCCGCGACCCCCGTCGCGCACGTGACCGCCGAGCCGCGCCTCGTCATGAACTGGCAGGGCAGCCGCATCGTCGACGTCAGCCGCGAATTTCTCTCGTCAAACGGCGCACCCAAGCACATAACCATCGAAACGGAAAGCCCCGAGGAGTGGACGCGCAGGGTGAGCGGCAGCTTCCGCGAGGCATACCTTGCGCTCGCCTCCGACCTCAATGTCTGCTCGAAGCAGGGACTCTCCGAGCGCTTTGACTCCACCATCGGCGCGGGTACGGTGCTCATGCCGTTCGGCGGAAAATATCAGCTGACCCCCGCTCAGGCTATGGTACAGAAAATCTCGGTCGAGCACGGTCACACCGACGACTGCTCGCTCATGGCATGGGGCTACAACCCCTTTATCACCGAGCACAGCCCGTATCACGGCGCATACCTCGCGGTAGTCGAATCGGTATGCAAACTGATAGCATCGGGCGGAAAGATGTCCGAAGTCTATCTGACCTTCCAGGAATATTTTAAGCACCCCGGCAAGGACGGCAGACGCTGGAGTCAGCCGCTCTGCGCACTGCTCGGCGCGCTGCACGCACAGCTCGGTCTCGGCATCGCCGCGATAGGCGGTAAGGACTCGATGAGCGGCAGCTTTGAGAATATCGACGTTCCCCCGACGCTCGTCTCGTTCGCCGTAACGACCTCGAAGGTCGGACGCATCGTCTCCCCCGAGTTCAAGTCCGCGGGCAGCAGCGTTATCCTGCTCACCCCCGAAACGGACGAGAGCGGTCTGCCCGAGCCGAAATCGCTGCTCGCGCTCATCGCAAGAGTCGAGGGCATGATCGACAGCGGCAGAGTACGCGCATGCTACACCCCCGGTCTCGGCGGCATCGCCGAGGCTGTGATGAAGATGTGTCTGGGCAACGGTCTCGGCTTTGAATACACAGCCGATGTGACCGATGCAGAGCTGTTCGGCTACTGCTATGCGGGCTTCCTGCTCGAGGTCGGACATGCGGAGAGCGGCGAGCGGGTCATCGGTACGGTGACCGAAAAGCAGACCGTCTCACGCGGCAGCGATACCGTCGGGCTCTCCGAGCTGCACACGGCATATGAGGAAAAGCTCGAGCCCGTATTCCCCACCCGCACGGACGAGCACCGCGCCGCACCCGAGACCCTTTCGGGCGCGCTCCGCGAGAGCTGCGCACCCGCCGTGCGCACCGCTCGTCCCACCGTGCTCATCCCCGTTTTCCCCGGCACAAACTGCGAGTACGACTCCGCAAAGGCGGTCGAGGATGCAGGCGCCGTCGCGCGCACCGTCGTTATAAATAACCGCACCGCAGACGGCATCAGCTTCAGCTCCGAGGCATTTTCTCGTGCAGTAGGCGAGTCGCAGGCGATATTCATCCCCGGAGGCTTCTCGGGCGGCGACGAGCCCGACGGCTCGGGTAAGTTCATAACCGCATTCTTCCGCGGCGCGGCGGTACGCGATGCCGTCACCGACCTGCTCGACCGCAGAGGCGGACTTATGTGCGGCATCTGCAACGGTTTTCAGGCGCTCATCAAGCTCGGACTCGTGCCGTACGGCAAGATCATCGACACCGACGAGAGCTGCCCTACCCTGACGTACAACACCATCGCCCGCCATCAGTCGCGCATCGTCCGCACACGCATCGTGTCGAACAGCTCTCCGTGGCTTTCGCTGATGAACGTCGGCGATGTCGTCAGCGTTCCGATCTCGCACGGCGAGGGACGCTTTATCGCTAGCGATGAGCTGATGCAGAGCCTCATCGAAAGCGGTCAGGTCGCAACGCAGTATGTCGACCTCGACGGAAACGCGACCTACGATATCCGCTATAATCCGAACGGCTCGCTGCTCGCGGTAGAGGGTATCACCTCGCCCGACGGCAGAGTACTCGGAAAGATGGGGCACAGCGAGCGCATCGGCGACGGTCTGTATAAGAACGTTCCCGGCTGCTACGATATCCGCATGTTCGAGTCGGCTGTCAGGTTCTTCAAAGGCTGCTGAAGCCGCGCGTCATTGCAGCGCGCATCCCGAGACTTCTTCCCCGCGTACATCGGATTTTACAAAAAGCTATTGAAAAAAACTCCGCCGAGTGTTATTATTTTAGTTGACATTCGGCGGAGCTTTTTTGCCCGAAGCGGCGGCTCCGCACTACACCGAGAAGGGACGGGGCGACATGCAGGAAATAAAATGCCCGAAATGCGGCGAGATATTTCAGGTAGACGAATCCGGCTATGCCGAGATAGTGCGGCAGGTGCGGGATAAGGAATTCAGACAGGAGCTCGAGCGGCGCGAGACCGAGCTGACCGAAAAAAAGGATTCCGAGCTGCAGCTCGTGCGTGCGGAGCAGGAGCGCAAGTTCGAAGCGCGGCTCGCCGAAGAAAAGGAAGCGGCATCAAAGCGCGAGCTCGCACAGAAGGAGGAAGCTGCAGAGCGCGAACGCAGTCTGCGTGAGGCAGCCGAAAAACGGGAGCGGGAGCAGCGCGAAGAAGCCGAAAAGCGCGAGCGGGAGCAGCACGAGGCTGCCGAAAGGAGCAGGCAGGAGCTGACCGAGCTGCGCGCCGAGCTCGACCGTGCACAGCAGGCGCAGGAGCTCGCCGTCATACGCGCGGTGCAGGAGCAGGAAAAGCAGCTCGCCGACAGCAGAGCCGAGACCGACCGTCTGCGCGCCGAGCTCGAGCTGCAGGAGCAGCGCAGCAAGCTGAGCGAAAACAATCTTATCGAGCGGCAGCGCGATGAGCTGCGGGTGCGCGACGAGGAAATAGAACGGCTGAAAGACTTCAAGGCGCGGCAGTCGACAAAGATGGTCGGCGAGAGTCTTGAGCAGCACTGCCTGACGCAGTTCAACTCGGTGAGGATGATGTCCTTCCCTAATGCCTACTTTGAAAAGGATAACGACGCGCGCACGGGCAGTAAGGGCGACTTTATATTCCGCGAGTCGGCGGACGGAGTCGAATTCATCTCCATCATGTTCGAGATGAAAAACGAGACCGACACCACCTCCACCAAGCATAAAAACGAGGATTTCTTCAAGGAACTGGACAAGGATCGCTGCGAGAAAAAATGCGAATACGCCGTTCTCGTCTCGCTTCTCGAGAGCGACAGCGAGCTGTATAACGGCGGCATAGTAGACGTTTCATACCGCTATCCGAAGATGTTCGTCATCCGTCCGCAATTTTTCCTGCCGCTCATCTCGCTGCTGCGCAACGCGGCACTCAGCTCTCTCTCGTACCGCCGCGAGCTGAGCATCATACGCGACCGCGAATGCGACCTGACGAACTTTGAGGACAATATCAACGCCTTCAAGGACGCATTTGCGCGCAACTACCGCATAGCGAGCGACCGCTTTAAGACCGCGATAGAGGAGATAGACAAGACCATTCTGCATCTGCAAAAAACAAAGGACGCGCTGCTGTCCTCCGAGAATAATCTGCGGCTCGCAAACAATAAGGCGGACGACCTGAGCATTAAACGCCTGACGCGGAACGCACCCACCGTTCGCGCCATGTTCGACGACATCAAAAACGGGGAGGAAGACGAAAAATGAAGCTGATGATAGCATCCGATATACACGGCAGCGCACCCTGCTGCCGCGCACTGCTCGAGAGATACCGCGCAGAGGGGGCGGATAAGCTCCTGCTGCTCGGCGACCTGCTCTACCACGGACCGCGCAACGATCTGCCCGACGGCTATGCGCCGAAGGAGGTCATCGCACAGCTCTCCGAGCTGAAGAACGAGATTCTCTGCGTCCGCGGAAACTGCGACACCGAGGTAGACCAGATGGTTCTGCCGTTCCCGCTGCTCGCGGATTACGCCGTAATTCTCGACGGCAGACATCCGATATACGCGACGCACGGGCACGTCTACGGTGAGGATAATCCCCCGCCGCTCGGCGACGGCGACATCCTGCTCTGCGGGCATACGCACGTGCCGAAATACACGGTGCACGACGGCTATACCTACGTCAACCCCGGCTCGATCTCGATACCGAAGGAGGGCAGCCGCCGCAGCTACATGACGCTCGAGGACGGCATATTCATCTGGAAAGACCTCGACGGCGAGGAATACATGCGCCGCGGCGAGGACAGCCTGCTGTAAAAAACAATACATCAAGAGGAGACAAACATGGAGATCACTAAGGATATAAAATACATCGGAGTAAACGATCACGATATCGACCTGTTCGAGGGTCAGTACACCGTACCGGGCGGCATGGCGTATAACTCGTACGTTATCACGGACGAAAAGATCGCCGTTATGGATACGGTCGACGCGCGCTTCGGCGGGCAGTGGCTCGATAATCTGCGCGCGGTGCTCGGCGGCAGGGCGCCCGATTATCTCGTCGTGCAGCATATGGAGCCCGACCATTCGGCAAATATCGACGCATTTGCAAAGGCGTTCCCCGACGCTGTCATAGTTGCGTCGGCAAAGGCGTTTGCCATGATGAAGAACTTCTTCGGCACCGATTACGCGGAGCGCCGCACCGTCGTCGGCGACGGCGATACCCTCCCGCTCGGTAAGCATACCCTGACCTTCGTCACCGCACCGATGGTGCATTGGCCCGAGGTCATAGTCACATACGACAGCTGCGATAAGGTACTGTTCTCCGCCGACGGCTTCGGTAAGTTCGGCGCACTCGATACAGAGGAGGATTGGGCGTGCGAGGCGCGCAGGTACTATTTCGGCATCGTCGGAAAGTACGGCGCGCAGGTGCAGGCGCTGCTGCGTAAGGCATCCGCGCTCGATATCGCCGTGATATGCCCGCTGCACGGTCCCGTGCTGACCGAAAACATCGGCTACTACCTCGGCCTTTATAATACATGGTCGAGCTACACGCCCGAGAGCCGCGGTGTGCTCATCGCCTATACATCGGTCTACGGCAATACAAAGGCAGCTGCCGAGCTTCTCGCCGAGCGGCTGCGCGAGCGCGGCTGCGAAAAGGTCGTGCTGACCGACCTCGCCCGCTCAGATACGGCGGAGGCGGTGGAGGATGCCTTCCGCTACGACCGCCTCGTGCTCGCAACAACGACCTATAACGCGGAGCTTTTCCCGTTCATGCGCGATTTCATCTCCGAGCTCACCGAGCGTGGCTACCGCGGCAGAAAGATAGGACTTGTCGAGAACGGCTCATGGGCTCCGATGGCTGCTAAGGTAATGCGCGGCATGCTCGAGGGCTGTAAGGATATCACCTTCACCGACACGACAGTCCGTATCCTCTCCGCCCTCTCCGAGGAATCCCGCGCCGCCGTCGATGCAATGGCGGATGAGCTGATGCAGGACTGAGCGGCACGATTCCCCGTGTGGCATGGAGAAGCGTCTCCCCGAATATAATCATCTGAGAAACCGCGAAGGGAGACCCCATGTCATTCTGCGATAAAAGCCGCGCCGACCGCGTCAAAACAAAAATCACCTTCCCGACCCTATCGGTCTGTTCCCTTGCGCTCTGGCTCGCCGTCGAGCCCGACGGCGCCACCCTCCTTACTATGCTCGCCGCGCTGCTGCACGAAGCGGGTCACCTCCTCACCGCCCGACTCCTCGGGGTCGGTGTATCCGAAATAACCCTCCTCCCGCTCGGCGCGGATATAAAATTTTCACGCCTGACCACCTACCGCGAGGATATTCTCACGGGCATCTCCGGTGCCGCTGCAAATATCCTCTCCGCGCTGCTGCTCCTGCCGCTCGGCGCACACCCCGCAGTGCGCTACTTCATCTGCTCAAACCTTGCGCTCGCGGCGATAAACCTGCTGCCCGTAGATACGCTCGACGGCGGCACCGTTCTGCGAGGTATCCTCTCCGCCCGCATGCCCGAAAAAACCGCCTCCGCCGTCATGACCGCACTCAGCGCGGCAAGTCTCAGCGTGCTGTGGCTCTGCTCGGTCTATCTCATGCTGCGCTCCTGCACAGGTATCGAGCTGTGGGCAATATGCATGTCGGTCATGCTCGGCATGCTCCGCCGCAACCGATAATCACCGACCGATAATCGCCCTCCCCGTACTCTGCTGCACCGATAACTAAAATCTCCGTCCGTTCGTTCGTCCTCAAGCAATAGCGAATTCTCCGTTCAATCTGCATACCGCCATGCCCGTCAGCCGAATCCCGCCCCATTCGTACGCCGCTGCGCCGAAAGTTAAAATCCACCTCCAACGCGCTGCACATCCGCATTACCTCACGCAAAAAAATCATTTAGGCTTATATATTGCATTTCGGCTTATATTCTGATAAAATAAATCGGTGTAAAGCCGTGCGCGAAAAAAGCTGCGCTTGGAAAAAGCCGCACAAAAAAACGCACGGAAAATGTGCCGAAAAAGCTGCGTGGAAACAGGGTCGGCACATCGCCGCGCGAAACAGAGAGAAAATTATGTTTGATATGACTGAATACAGAGATCTTTGGGAATATCTCCGAGGGAAGCGGCGAGCGGTCGTTCTGTACGGCGGCGGGAACGGCGCCGATAAGGTGCTCGACCGCTGCATTGAGCTCGGCATCGAGGTCCGCGGAATATTCGCCTCCGACGGCTTCACGCAGAAATCGGACGGCAGACGGCGGCAGTTCCGCTCGATGACCGTGCTTTCGCTCGCCGAGCTTGAAGCGGCATACCCCGAAAACGATTATGTCGTGCTGCTCTGCTTCGGCAGCCCGCTGCCCGATGTGATAGAGACTGTCGCGCGGGTCGCACAGCGGCATGAGCTGTACGTTCCCGATATGCCCGTGACCGACGACGGCAGGGTGATCGACGCGGCGCTCTGCGACCGATATGCCGACCGAATCTCCGCTGCACGCGCACTGCTCGCAGATAAAGCCTCGCGCACGCTGTACGACCGACTGATATCGGCGCGGCTGAGCGGTTCTCTGTCCGAGCTGCTCGCTGCCGCATGCGACGAGAGCGAGCGATGGAGCACGCTCCGCCCCGAGAGCTATCGCGTCGCCGCCGACCTCGGCGCATATAACGGCGATACCGCACGTAAGCTGCTCGGTGTGTCGCCCGCGCTCGAACGCCTCTATACATTTGAGCCCGACAGCCGCACCCGCCGCAGACTCGAGCGAACGGTCTCCGAGCTCGGCTCGGAGTACCCCGACTGCCGAATAGAAACGACGGCAGCAGCCGCATGGAGCACCGACGGCACCCTCGCATTCACTGCACACGGAAACCGCGGGAGCGGCGGGTTTCGTCCGCCCGCACCGACCGACCGCGAAGAGGATGTCATAGCCGCACGCTCGGTCGATTCGGTACTCGGCAACGGTGATATCGACTATATAAAATACGACGTTGAGGGCTGCGAGCGCGAAGCACTGCTCGGCTCAGTCGATGCAATACGCCGCTGCCGCCCCGACCTGCGCATCTCGCTCTACCACCGTCCGTGCGATATGTGGGAGCTGCCGCTGCTGCTGCACGATATCTGTCCCGACTATCGCATGCGCCTGTTCCGCCCGCGCTGTCTTCCCGCATGGGAGATCGAGCTATGCGCCGTCGCGCGCTGAGCTTACGTGCCTGCGCCGATTAATACAAATTGACACATGTATGCCCTGCCGTGACATACACCGACGCGCCGCAGGTCACTAACCCCATGACGCCGTCCCCGAGTCCGCCCAAAACCCCGCGTCCTGTCTTGACAAGGCTGAAAAAAAAGATTATAATTGACGGCATATGGGCATAGGATATACCGCATGACACGCTTTCTTAAAAAAGAAAAAAGCCCCGGCAGCGCCGGAGCCTTATGTATGGGCACACGAGCAGTCTCGGGCAGCCTGATTTACTCGCTTTCCGTTTCGGCGTTTATCTCTGACAGATAGCCGTGATAGCGGGCAATGACTGCCTCCTCGAGCACATGTCTGAATTCTGCGTTGATCGGGTGTACGATATCGCGGTAGGTACCGTCGGGATTCTTCTTACACGGCATTACAATGAAGTATCTCTCCCTCGCGTAGATGACCTTAACGTCATGCACTGCGAGCGCTCCGTCAAAGGTTACAGAGGCAATTGCCTTCATGGGTCCGTCATTGTCGAATACCTTCCTGATTTTGATATCCGTAATAGTCATAGCGTTCTCCTTGCTTTGCTTTCGACAATCTATTATCGGATCAGTGTAAGAACTGTGCAGAAGGTTTACACGTCCGATTCTTTAACCATTATAATGAAACATTGTGAATTATTAAAGTCGTTATTTAAATTTTTCTATTAATAAAAGCTGAGATTATTTGTTACTTTTCACATAATTTTAGCTTAAATTTCCAGCCACAGTATTTCACGCAACCTCTTCTCCGCACCATATACGAGAGCAAAATTTATGCGATATGCGCAGCTTGCGATATGCGCCGCAAAAAACACAAGCGGTGCGGAAAAACAAAAATCAAACATCCCGAAAGGCCGGTCAACATATGTCAAAGGCACAGTTTACCGCAGTCGATCTTCACGGAAAGCGGCTGCATTTTGTAGGCATCGGCGGCATCAGCATGTCCTCCCTTGCCATGATAGCGAAAAAGCGCGGCGCAGCCGTAACGGGCAGTGACAGCACGCGCAGCAGAATAACGGCGGCGCTCGAGAGCGCCGGCATAACCGTATACTACGGTCACGCGGCGGAAAACGTCGCCCCCGATACCACCGCTATCGTTCATACCGCAGCGATTCATGCCGATAATCCCGAGCTGCGCAGAGCCGCAGAGCTCGGAATCACCTGCCTGACACGCGCAGAATTCTTCGGTCGGCTGATGCGTCCGTACCCTGTCCGAATCGGCATCGCAGGCACGCACGGAAAGAGCACAACCACCTCGATGGCGGCGCTTATCTCGCTCGATTCGCAGCTCGACCCGACCATCGTTTGCGGTGCGGAGCTTGACGAGATAGGCGGCACCTTCCGCATAGGTGAGGGCGGCACCATCATATTCGAGGCATGCGAATATACGGATTCGTTCCTCTCATTCTGCCCTACCTGTGCGATCGTGCTGAACGTCGAGCTCGAGCATGTCGATTATTTCAAGGACCTTGCACAGATAACAGAGAGCTTTCACCGTTTTATATCGCTCGCCGATACCGCCGTCATCTGCGCGGACAGCGCACAGGCAATGCGCGCGGCTGAGGGCTATGACGGACGGCTGATAACCTACAGCGCGCTCTCCCCCACCCCCGGCGCAGGCGCGGATATTCATTATTACGCAGCAGAGATAACCCATGAGGGTTCGAGCAGCAGCTTTTCCCTCCGCCGCAGAGACGGTCTGAATGACGAAAAGCTCTGCGATGTTCGCCTGCGCATTCCGGGAATGCATAATATTTCGGATGCGGTCGCGGCTGCCGCCGCCTGCCTCGAATGCGGCGCGAGTCCCGCAGCGGTCGAATCGGGACTTGACCGTTTTCACGGCGCAAAGCGCCGCTTTGAGCTGCGCGGAAAAACGGCGGGCGGCGCAGAGGTCTACGACGACTACGCACATCACCCCACCGAAATTAAAGCAACCCTTGACGCCGCGCGCACACTCGGAAAGCACGTGTGGTGCGTTTTTCAGCCGCATACATATACCCGCACCTTCGGTCTGTTCCGCGAGCTGTCCGAATCCTTCGGCAACGCCGACCGCGTGATAGTCACCGATATCTACTCCGCGGGGCGCGAGGAAAACGAGAGCGGCATCACACCCGAAAAGCTCGCCGCCGCTATCCCCGGCGCGGTCTGCCTGCGCAGAGGCGAGGATTTTTCGGAGATTGCCGACTATATCCTCAAAAACACGGATGAAAATGATGTTATCTTCGTGATGGGCGCGGGCGATGTTATCCGCCTGTCGGCACTTCTCGTCGATCACTGAGCCAAACAAATGCATGTTAGAAGGAAGGAAAAAAGTATGGAATACATTGCTTTCTTTATCGTGACCGCCGCACTCGGCTATATCGCCGTGCGCTGCGCACTGAACGACTGACCGCACCGCATAATTTCATGACCGTAACGCAGCTGCCGAGCCTCGGGCAGCTGCGTTTATTGTTGACACCGCAAATATTTCTCTACACCTTGACACCTTTCGATAAATCCCCTCTGTCTTAAAGCTTTACGGGGGTGTGGGGGACGCTTTCTCGAAAGCGCCCCACCGTTCCCCTTCGTACCCCGCAGTTTCTATATAACCTCTTGAAATTTCTCATAAAATGGGGTATAATCATGCAGTAAAGGTGTTTGCATTTTCAGACATACAGTCCTAAGTATTCCAACGCCCCGCGCGACGGGGCAAAAATCCGACAGAAAGGAGTCCGCCTCATGTTCAGACGCATCACTGCAGCTTTTCCCGCTGCCCGTGAATCCGAGCGAGCCGCAGCGTCGTCTCCCGCAGCCTGTACATTCAAACGCATCGCAGCACTGTTCCTCATCGCCGCCGCGTTTCTGCCGACCGTGTGCAGCTGCGGCAGTGAGAGCCGACCCGAGCAGACGCTCAAGCCCATCACCGTCGGCAGCGACGACTACAAGCCGTATAACTACATAGACGAGGACGGCAGATTTGCGGGCGTTGATGTTGAGCTTGCCGTCGAGGCATTTCACCGTCTCGGCTATGAGCCGACCTTCCGTCAGATAGTGTGGGAGAATAAGGACTCGTATCTCGCGAGCGGCGAGGTAGACTGTCTGTGGGGCTGCTTCACCATGACGGACCGCGAGGACAGCTACACATGGGCGGGACCGTACATGTCGAGCACACAGTCGGTGGTCGTGCGCGCGGACAGCGACATAACCTCCCTCTCCGAGCTTGACGGCAGATGCGTTGCGGTACAGGCGACGTCAAAGCCCGAAGAAATTCTGCTCGGCGCGTTTGACCCGCGTCTGCCCGAAGTAGAAAAGGTCTATGCCCTCTCTACGATGGACGACGTGTACGCATGTCTGAGAAAGGGATACGCGGACGCTATCGGAGGGCATACCTACGCTCTTGCCGCCTTCATGTCGACCGCACCCGGCGCGTACCGCATGCTGGACGAAGTGCTGTATGTTTCGCAGCTCGGCGTTGCATTTGAGCGCGGAAAGAATACCGAGCTCGCCGACAGTCTGACCGAGGTGCTGAACGGGCTTGAGCGCGAGGGCATCACCGCGGAAATTTCCGAAAAATACGGCGTTTACGCCCCCGAAAAGGAGGCGGAGTGACCCGATGAATATAAAAAAGATAACCTCATTTCTCCTTCGGCATGCAGCGGCGATAGGTGCGGTCGCGGTGCTCGGCGTAATTGCGCTGTCGGTATCCGTGCTGCTCACATATAAGGATCGGCAGCGGGCACAGCAAACGCTCGTCGACTCGCTCTCCTTCTTTCACGAAAAGATAGTGAGCTACGAGAGCTATGCATCGAACGACCGCATAAAAAGTCTTATCCGACTGCTCGATAAGGCGACCGAGCTCGACCATAACATAAAGCTCGACCACTCCGACCTGACCGTCCTGCTCGACAGCTTTTGCGAGCGGCAGCGGCTGAGCGGTGCGATAATTCTCGACGGTGCTCTCGGCTGCACCGCGGCATCTACGTCCGACGGAGACCCGTACGAGCGCTGGAAGGACGTTATAAACAGCGAGAACGTCCGCGACATCACCGCGCGCCCCGCAAAATGCTATCTCACCCGCAATGTGCTCGGCGGCGACACCTATGATTTTGCCGCGATGTCGCGCGAGGATCAGGAGGGTATCGTCATTGTATACGAAAAAAATCTCCCCGTACTCGACCCGAACGGCGAGATAGATATTGCCTCTCTGTTCGACAACTACCCTCTCACGATGAACGGGATAATAGTCGTCAGCGACGGCGAGACGGTAATCGGCTCGAACAGCGACGAGCTGCGCGGCATGTCGGTCGTCGATTGCGAGCTGCTCAGCGCGGACTTTCCCCGCAGCAACCTCCTCACCCGCTCGAGCTGCGACGGCAGCACATGGTACGGCGGCATGCAGCACTCGCATGACTACACGCTGTATGTTTTCTTTCCCGCCTCCGAAGTTTTTGCGGGCAGAACGCTCGTCATGACTTATATACTCTCGTTCGGGCTTATCGTGCTGATGCTGTTTGTTCTTGCGCGTAACATTTCGGCGCACCGACATATGGCGCAGCTGCGCGCAGAGGCGGAACGCGCCGACCGCGCAAATATTTCAAAGACCGATTTTCTCCGACACATGAGTCACGACCTGCGCACCCCGATAAACGGCATACGCGGTATGGTCGAGATAAGCCGACACTACAAGGGAAACGAAAAAAAGCAGGAGGATTGCCGCGCGAAAATATACGAGGCATCCGGCTTTCTGCTCGACCTAATAAACAATATTCTTGACATGAACAAGCTTGAATCGGGCGAAATAACGCTCGAAAACGAGCCGTTCGGGCTGCGGGAAACGGTTGACCGCGTCGTCGGCACGGTCGAGCCGATAGCGATAGAGCGCAGCGTTCGTCTGCGTCTGTGCGAGCCCGAAATAAAACATGACTCTCTGATAGGCTGCGGCATACATCTGCGCAGGATACTGCACAACCTGATAGGCAACGCCGTAAAATATAACAAGCCCGGCGGCTCCGTGACCGTTTCGATACGCGAGCTGCCCGTCTCCGAATATCCCGAGGCGGTGCGCACGGCATTCTGCGCGTCGGATGCGGCTTCAAAAGCGATTTCAGATGCGGCATCAAAAGCGATTTCAGATGCGACATCAAACACGACATCAAGCGCAGCATCGGTTGTGTCATCCGACGGCACATCGCCCGTCAGCATGCCGCCCGTCAACGTACCAAATGCCGACAATGCATCGCACGACACAACAGCGGCAATAAGCTGCGACGCGCCCGACTGCGACGATTATGCGGTATTCGAGCTGACGGTGGCAGACACGGGTATCGGAATGAGCCGCGAATTTCAGGCACACGCCTTTGAGCCGTTCGCACAGGAAAATTCCGCATCCCGCGCCGCCTGCATGGGAACGGGTCTCGGTCTCGCAATAACGCACGAGATTGTGGAAAAGATGGGCGGAGACATCGTCTTTCGGAGCGAGCAGGGCAAGGGCACGGTGTTCACCGTGCATCTCGGATTCCGCATAAATCACGGCTCGATAAGACAGTCAGCTGCCGCGCCGCGCAGTCACCGCTCGCTTGCGGGCGCAAGGATACTGCTCGCGGAGGATAACGAGCTGAACGCCGAGATAGCCGAGTTCACACTCGAGCAGGCGGGCATGAGCGTCAGCATTGCACGCAACGGCAGCGAGGCGGTGTCGATGTTCCTTGATTCCGACATCGGCAGCTACGACGCGATTTTGATGGACGTTATGATGCCCGTTGTCGACGGTCTCGAGGCGACGCGCAGAATACGAGCGAGCGACAGAGCCGACGCAAAGACCGTACCTATCCTCGCGATGACGGCAAACGCCTTCTCCGACGACAGGGCTGACTGTCTGAAAGCAGGCATGAACGAGCATATCACAAAGCCGATAAACAGCGACGACCTGCTCGACAAGATAGAGCGCTGTCTTGCGGACACATCCGCGGAGGGCGACGGCTGCATGCAGACGGAAAACGGGCATGCGAACAAACAAGGAGATGACGCAAAATGAAGAAAGGCTCACCCGCCGCATCGGTCGGACCGGGAGCACGCTGCTGCGCGCTGCTTTCGGCAGCAGCGCTGCTCTGTTCGCTGAGCTCCTGTGCCGAGGTCGCTCCGACCGAAAGCTGCACGCACACCCCGCCCCCGCTGCTTGCCGAGCTGCGGCAGGAATCTGCCGTCGGGCTCGTCGCGATATCCGAGCCGCCTCCCGAGACCGAGCCCGAAACCGAGCCGCAGACCGCACCGCCCCCCGCACCCGAACCCGTCGTGCAGGAGGAATGCAGCGAGCCCGAGGAGGTAACCGAGCCCGAGCCGACCTATATCGACGGTATTCTCATCGTCAACAAGACCTACGCGCTCCCGCGCGGCTACGGTGGGGGTGCCGACCCGGAGGCGCTTGCCGCAGTGAACGAAATGATAGCAGCGGCAGCCGAGGAAGGGCTGAATCTGTTTATCATCTCGGGCTACCGCAGCTACGATAAGCAGGCAAGCATCTATCGCAACTACGCTGCACGCGACGGTCAGGCCGCCGCCGACCGATATTCCGCACGCCCCGGACACTCCGAGCATCAGACGGGGCTCGCCTTTGACCTGAACTCTATCGAACAGTCGTTTGCGGAAACTCCCGAGGGTATTTGGCTCGCGGAAAACTGCTCGCGCTTTGGGTTTATCATTCGCTATACAAAGGAAAATGAGCCGATAACGGGGTATATGTATGAGCCGTGGCATGTGAGGTATCTCGGGGTGGAGACGGCACAGAAGGTAGAGGCAAGCGGGCTGTGCCTTGAGGAGTATCTCGGTATAACCTCCTCCTACACCTGATCGGGGAGGCTAAAAAAGCGCAGACCGAGTTCGCAAAAGTGATTTTGTTAAATTATAACAGGGGTATCTATTATGTGGTTCTGGTGGTTCATGGTGATATGCGATTTGCTGCTCCCTATTATTATGCTGATTGCCGGGAGAATGATGTGGAAGCACTATCCCAAAGAAATAAACGGTGTGCTCGGATACAGAACGAACCGTTCCATGAAAAATGCGAACACATGGAAGTTCGCGCACGAGTATTGCGGGAAGCTCTGGTGGAAAATCGGGGCAGCGTCGGTCTTGCCTACGATTTTGGTGCATATTCCGTTCTTTCACAGCGATGAAAACATCATCGGAATTGTCGGCGGTATCGTAGCAGCAGTTCAATGCGTCATTATGCTTGCATCTCTTTTCCTAACGGAACACGCTTTGAAAAAGGCATTCAACGCTGACGGAACACGAATCGCCTGAGCGTTGTTACAGAAGCGGCAAAGGTTGATTTAATACACAAAAAGAAAAGGTGCTGTTAAAAAACGTGTTTTTTAACAGCACCTTCGGTTATTAGGAAATAGATAAAAGTGCTCGAAACGGGGAGAGATAAAAAGATGCAGAAGCGTCGAAAATCGTCACGTCGCCGTACAAGCGTACGGCAGA
>OIYS01000397.1_pt1 | contig 31358 bp, 31 predicted proteins | sample 1588271 | NCBI WGS metagenome assembly OIYS01 (sample SAMN03283286) | human gut metagenome | biome: human-associated habitat; material: feces | host: Homo sapiens | place: Peru | collected 2012
TTTCTCGACTAAAGCACGAAAAAATATATGTCAAAGTCGCTGTGCCTACTCTAAAAATATTAATTTTAAATTTTATTTATAATAATATAGCAAAACATTATATTACTATTAATAGTAAAAAATAAAAGGAGCTTTGAATAATGGACATGAGTAAACCACTTGCATATAGAATGAGCCCTAAAACATTAGATGACTATGTAGGGCAAGAACATATTTTAGGCAAGGATAAAATTTTATATCGTACAATAAAAGCAGATAGATTATCTAGCATTATACTATGGGGACCTCCGGGTTGTGGAAAAACATCACTTGCTAGAGTTATTAGTAATACAACAAAATGCAAATTTCTAAAAATAAATGCAGTAACATCAGGTATATCAGACATAAAAAATGCAGTTGAAACAGCGCAAAATGCCTTGCTAAACCCATCTGGCAAATGTATTTTATTTATAGATGAGATACATCGTTTTAATAAATTACAACAAGATGCATTGCTTCCTTATGTGGAAAATGGAACTATAATACTAATAGGAGCTACAACAGAAAATCCATATTTTGAAGTAAATAAAGCCCTAATATCAAGGTCAATGGTATTTCATTTGCAACCATTAACAGATGAAGATATATTTAAAGTACTAAAAAAATCTTTAATTTCTGAAGATGGGTTAGGAAGTTATAATATAAAAATAGAAGATGAGACTTTGAAAAAACTTGCAATAACTTCAGGAGGAGATGTAAGAACAGCTTTAAACGGGCTAGAGGTTGCAGTATTAACAACACAAATAGATTCAAATGGAATAATAAACATTACAGATGATATTTTAAAAGAATGTGTGCAAACGAGAAAAGCTGTATTTGATAAAAAAGGTGATAGTCACTATGACAATATTAGTGCATTTATAAAATCAATGCGTGGGAGTGATGTAGATGCAGCATTATTTTATTTAGCAAGAGCATTAAATGCAGGAGAAGATCCTGTATTTATGGCAAGAAGAATAGTAATTGCTGCAGCAGAAGATGTTGGAATGGCAAATCCAAATGCTTTAGTAGTTGCAACATCAGCTATGCAAGCTGTAACTATGGTAGGAATGCCAGAAGCCAGAATTATTTTAGCAGAGGCGACAGTATATGTAGCAACTTCTAAAAAATCAAATGCTGCATATTTAGGAATAGATAAGGCACTAGCAGATGTAGCAAATAAAGATACAGGGATTATACCAATGCACATTAGAAATGCACCAGCAGAAGGAATGTCAAAAGAAGGGTATGGTGTAGGATATAAATATCCACATGATTATCCAAATCATTGGGTAGAACAACAATATTTACCTGATAAAATGTTAGGTACAAAATATTATATAAAAGATGATACAGTAGAAGATTAGCTTAAAAATCCCCGGCTAAAACAGTCGAGGATTTTCTGTGATTATAATGTTGTTACTAGTAATAATACAACTAAAAATAAAGTATTAAATATTGTATACATTATTAAATATTTCCAAAAGTTCTTAGGCTGGTGTTTTAAAAATTCTTTTAAAGTAATTAAACTGGCTAGTGAAGATATCAATATTCCTAAAGAACCTATATTTACAGAAACTAATAATTCTTTATAATTTGTAGTAAATTTAGATAAGAATATTGCAGTAGGAACATTGCTTATAAATTGACAAGACACTATTCCAGCTAACAATGTATTCTTAACAACAATTTCTGATATAAATTCTTTTATAGCAGGTATTCTAGCAATATTTCCTGAAAAAACAAAGAAAACAAAGAATGTTGCTATAAGAGCATAGTCTATTTGCTTAAACCTTTTTCTATCCATTATAAGGATTGTTAAAACTACAATTGCTAATGTTATTAAATAAGGAATAACTCTAAAAATACTAAGTATTACTAAAACAAATAAAATTGAATATATACATAGCTCTTTTTTACTTATAATTATCTTTGAATTTTTTCTTAGCTTTAAAGGTTCATTATGAACGAAAGCACAGCATATCCATAATAACACTGCAACAGTTATGGATTGAATAAGCAATATACTAAAAAACTCTGTCGTATTTATATTATAATAAGAATAAAGATATAAATTTTGTGGATTACCATAAGGAGTAATCATACCACCCATATTAGCAGCTATAGTTTGCATTATAAATGTAAAAGCTAGATATTTATCATTTTTGGTTGAGTGCAAAACAATATATGTAAGCGGAAGAAATGTTATTAAAGACATATCATTTGCTACTATCATATCAAAGAAAAAGGTACCAAATACAAGAGCATATATAACAGCTCTTCGGGTATGGAACAAACCTATAAGTTTTCTAGAAATCAACTCAAATACATTTGTACTTTTAAGTCCAGCAACTACAGCAAGCATACAGAATAAGCAAATCAATGTACTGTAATCAAAATAACCTAAATATTCTTTATCTGGTGGCACAAAAAAACATGTAACAATTGCTAAAACGATTGCAACAGATAAAACCACTTCACTTTTTATAAAATTAATTATTTTGTCTTTGGTTTTCATAATTATCTCCATATAATACTTATATAAATATTATAACAATATAAAATAAAAAATACAATAAAAAAGATACCTTATTTCTAAGATATCTTTTTTTAATTTATTTTTTCTCTTTAATAACTTCTGTAATAGCACCTAAGCTACTTAATGTATTTGTTGCTTCAAATGGAATAAATACTTTATTAGCTTCTCCATTAGCAACTTCTTTTAAAGTTTCTAAAGATTTTAATTGAACTAACTTCTCGTCTGGTTTAGCTTTCATCATAGCATCATAAACCATTTGAATTTCTTGAGCTTTAGCTTCAGCTACTTGCTTAATTGCTTCAGCTTCACCGGCAGCTCTTCTAATCTTAGATTCTTTTTCAGCTTCGGCTTCTAGAATAGCAGCCTCTTTTTTACCTTCTGCTAAAGTAATAGCAGACTGTCTTTCACCTTCAGCTTGTAGAATTAAAGCTCTTTTATTTCTCTCAGCATTCATTTGTTTTTCCATTGCGTCTCTAATGTCAGCTGGTGGAGTAATATCTTTAATTTCAACTCTGTCTACTTTACAACCCCATTGATCTGTTGCTTCATCAAGAATAACTCTTAATTTATCATTGATAGCATCTCTTGAACTAAATGTATCATCTAAGTCCATTTTACCAACAATATCACGAATTGTAGTAATTGCTAGGTACTCAATACCTTTCTTTAAATTTTGAATTTCATAAACTGCTCTTGCAGGATCTGTAATTTTGTAGAATACTACAGTATCAATAGTAATAGTAACGTTATCTTGTGTAATTACACCTTGTGGTGGAATATCCATAGTTTGTTGTTTTAAACTTACTACACTACGTACATGGTCTACAAAAGGAATGATAACTGTAAGACCAGCATCTGCTACCTTATGAAATTTACCAAGTCTTTCAATAATATATACCTCAGACTGTTTTACTATTTTAATTGTATTAAATGCAATAATTAAAATAATAACTAATAATGCGATTAAAACCCACATCATAATAAAAATCCTCCTTAAAAAATATATATAATAAATATTAATACCTAAACTGTTTGTTCAACTTTAGAGTCAGCTGTAACAACTGCCTTAACGCCATCAATACTCAAAATTGAAACTTCAGTACCTTCGCTAATAACTGTTTCTCCATTAGATTTAGCAGACCAAACTTGACCATCAACCTTAATTTGACCAACTCCCAAAGTAGGATTGATTTCCTTAATAACAATAGCTTTTTTACCAATAATAGAAAAAGCATTAGTAGTTAAGTTGGTATCAGTTTTTCCAAGCTTTTTAGCTAAAGGTCTTGTACACAAAATAAATAAAGCAGAAGTAACTACAAACACAGCAGTTTGAATAATTAAGTTATCTGTAAAAAAGCTAGTTACCATAGCACATAAGCTACCTAAACTTAACCAAAAGATTAAAAAGCCTACAGTTGCTATTTCAGCAATAACAAAAATACCTGCTAAAATTAACCAAACATACCACATAAAATTAATCTCCTTTACATTGTAACATCTATATTATACTATATTCTCGAGCAAAAGGGAATATGTTTTTGAAAAAAATGTAACATCTTGCCAACTTTTGAGTTTTGTGATATAACATTAAACAAGTGAGCAATCTACTGAATAATATATTATATGAGGTGGGATAGAATGAAAGAAGAGGCTATTTCAATATTAAAAAAATATCATCAAGAGCATATATTAGAATACAATTTAAGTGAAAAGCAACAACAAGAATTAGAAAAACAAATATTAAGTATAGATTTTGAACAATTACAAAAATTATATGAAAGCACAAAACAAGAAAAAGTTATAGAAGAAAAAAAGATTGAGCACATACCGTATACAAATAAAGCAAAAATGTCAAAAGAACAAGAGCAAGAACTTGCAAATATTGGAACAGAGATTATAAAACAAGGTCACTATGCAGTTATAACAATGGCAGGTGGGCAAGGAACAAGGCTTGGACACAAAGGACCAAAAGGTACATATGCCTTAGATACTGTAAATGGTAAAAAATACATATTTGAAATAATTATAGACAGATTAAAAAGGGCAAAAGAAGAATATGGAGTTACAATACCTTGGTATGTAATGACTAGCAAAGATAATCATGAAGAAACAGTTTGGTTTTTAGAAAATAATAATTACTTTGGGTATGAAAAAGATAAAGTTAAATTTTTTAAACAAGGTGAATTACCTTTAATAGACACTCAAGGAAAAATAATATTAGACGAGAATGCTAGAATAAAAGAAGCTGCAGACGGAAATGGTGGAATTTATGAAGCATTTGCGAAAGCAGGTTTGTTAGAAGAGTTAAAACAAAATCAAGTAGACTGGATATTTATAAGTGGGATTGATAATATATTATCAAACTTTGTAGATCCAATTTTATTAGGATTAACAATTAAAGAAAACAATGTAATTGCTTCAAAATCAGTTGCAAAAGCTAACCCACAAGAAAAAGTGGGAGTATTTTGCAAAATGAATGGCAAACCTAAAATAATTGAATACATTGATTTACCAGAAGAAATGGCAGAAGAGTTAGACGAAAATGGAGAGTTGATGTATGGAGATGTTAATATAGGTACATACTTATATAGCAGAAGCGTTTTAGAAAACTTAGCAAATGCTAAATTGCCATATCATGCAGCATTTAAAAAATCAGGTTATTTAAATATAGACGGACAATTTATAGAACCAGATGAACCAAATGTATTTAAATTTGAGACTTTCATATTTGATGCATTTACAAGATATGACAACATGACAATAATGAGGGTAAAAAGAGAAGACGAGTTTGCACCAGTAAAAAATCGTACAGGAAATGACAGCCCAGAAACAGCTGTTAAATTATATAATGAAAAATATAAATAAAGGAGAAAGTTTATTATGGAAAATGTAATAGGTTTAGTAATGGCAGCAGGAACAGATGACAGAATGAAATCTAAAAAATCAAAATTGGCACAAGAACTATATGGAAAGGCTGTTATTAAAAGAGTTGTTGACAGTATGAAGAAAGCTGGAATAGAAGATGTTGCAGTTATTGTTGGAGAGAACAGAGAAGAAATAGAAGGAATTCTAAAAGATGAGGTTACATATTTAGAGCAAAAAGGTTGCTTGGGAACAGGTCACGCAATTATGCAGGCAACAAATTATCTGGAAAGCAAAAAAGGTAGAGTTGTAATTGCAAATGGAAATATACCATTGATTACACCAGAAACTATTAAAGAAATGGTAGAAAAATCTAAGGCAGAAAATGAAGCGGTTACAATACTTACAGGTATTATAAGTGAACCAACAGGATATGGTAGAGTTATTAGAGAGAATAACAAAATCACAGAAATCATAGAAGAAAAAGAATTAACAGAGGCAGAAAAGAAAATATTAGAAGTAAATGCAGGAGTATATTGTTTTGAAATTTCAGAGCTAGTTAAAATTATTGGAACCTTAAAACAAAACAGTATGGGCTTATATTACTTAACAGATGTAATTAAAATGTTAGTTACATCAGGCAAAAAAGTTGGAGGAGTTTTAGTAGAAGACAATACAGAAATTTTGAGCCTTAACACAAAACTTCAATTAGAAATGCTAACAAGAATTTTAAGAATAAAAATCAACACAATGCATATGAACAATGGTGTAACAATAGAAGATATCAACACAACATATATTTATGAGGATGTAGAAATTGGAATGGACACAGTAATTCATCCAAATACAACTATTAAATCAGGTGTTGTAATTGGCGAAGATTGCAATATTGGACCAAATGCATACATTCGTGAAGGATGTAAATTAGCAGACAAAGTAAAAGTTGGAAGCTTTGTAGAAATTAAAAAAGCAATTATTGCAGAAGGTTCAAAAGTACCACATTTATCATACATGGGAGACTGCGAGATAGGAACAAAATGTAATATTGGTTGTGGAACAATTACATGCAACTATGACGGAAAAAATAAACACAAAACAAAAATTGGAGACAATTGCTTTATAGGATCAAATGTAAACTTAGTAGCACCTGTAACTTTAGGAGACCATGTTTTAGTAGCAGCAGGCTCAACAATTACTCAAGATGTACCATCTGAAGCATTGAGTATTGCTAGAGAAAGACAAACTAATAAAGAAGAATGGAATAAAGGAAAATAAAAATAAAGGCTTTTGCGTTTGCAAAAGCCTTTTACTTTAATATTGTTGTTCGCCAGGTATAAAGTAATCTACAACACCATATACTATCGCACCAACTATTGCTGCCATCCAAGAAACTGTATAACCTGCAACAAAGTATTGTGTTACATATAATACCACTGCAGAAAGAACAAAACCTACAAAACCTTTACCAAAAGAACTAGCATGTAGACCAGTAAATTTAGTAATTAAATAGTCGATAACTGTAAGTACAATTGCTGCAGCTGCTAAAGCCCAAAAATTACTAATGTTAAAACCTGGTGTGAAAAATGCTGTAATAGCAAGAACTATAGCTGCTGTAATTAGTCTACCAATTATTTGCCAAGCTGTACCTTTAGTATTAGATCTTGTATTTGTATTTTCGTTTGACATGTCTAAACCTCCTTAATTTTAAAATAAGTTACATGGTTTGCTAATTTTATTATTTACTTAAAAACAAAAATTATTCAAACAATGAATAATTTTTTTATTTTGGCTCAAAATTATATTAAAAACTTGTGAAAGGATTTTTAAAATGATAATAACTTTAATAAGAACTATTGTGTTATACATACTCGTTTTAGTAGTTATGAGATTGATGGGAAAAAGAGAAATAGGGCAATTACAGCCGTTTGAACTTGCAATTTCAATTATGATAGCTGATTTAGCTTCAATACCTATGACAGATGTTGGAATACCAATTACAAACGGAATTATACCAATTTTAGGACTTTTAGTAATGCATTTAGTAATTTCTATTATAAACATCAAAAGCATACGAGGAAGAGAAATTTTGTGTGGAAGACCAACAATACTAATATATAGAGGAAAAATAGACGAAAAAGCTTTGAAAAAAGAAAGATTTACTATAAACGAGTTGGAAGAAAGATTAAGGGGAAACAATGTTGTAAATTTAGGCGATGTTGAATATGCAATATTAGAAACAAGTGGGCAAGTAACTGTTATTCAAAAGCCTAATAAACGTACAACAACACCAGAAGACTTTAATATAGAGCCAGATTATGAAGGCTTACCATATGATTTAGTAATAGACGGAAAAGTGTTAAATGAGAATTTAAGAAAAATTGGTAAAAACGAAATATGGCTAAAAAAACAAGTAGAGAAATTTAACATGACGCCACAGGAAGCTTTGATAGTGACTTTTGATGGAAAAGGACAAATTTTTTGTCAGAAAAAAGAAAGATAGGGGAGAAATATGTATAAGGAATTAGTTATTATAATTATAATAATAGTGCTAGTTATAGCAGGAAATATTATAACCCAAAACAATACAAATAAAACAGTTGAAACAATGAACGAAGAGCTTAATACCTTTAGAAATGAAATTTCGAGTGAGAATGTAAACAAACAGGAGGCTCAAAATCATATAAGTAAAATAAATGACACTTGGGAAGAAAAGTTAGAGACTTTAGCTTATTATATAGAACATGATGAGCTTGAAAAAGTAAGCACAGAACTTACAAAATTGAATGCTGATGTGAAAACAGAAAATTATGACTTTGCAGTAGAAAATTTAGATAACTGCATATTTATATTAGAGCACATAAAAGACAAATCTGCACTGAAAATAGTAAATATATTTTAAATATTATTGTAATATCCTGCAGGTTGCTTTATTATGAATTCGGCAGCCTTCAAGGCACCTTCAGCAAAAATACTGCGAGAATAAGCAATGTGCTTAACTTCAAAACATTCATTGTCATTAAAAAACATTACACTGTGCTCACCAACAATATTACCACCACGAATACTAGAAAATCCAATTTCATTTGGATTTCTTTTTTCATGTTTTTGAATTCTATTAAATTCATAAAAATATTTATTATCATTTGCTTCTTGAATAGCATTAGCAAGAGCTAATGCAGTTCCACTAGGACTGTCTACTTTTCTATCATGATGTGTTTCTACAATTTCAATTTCGGAATTTGGGAGCTTTTGAGAAAGGCTACTTACAATATCCTTCATTAAGGCAATTTCATAAGACATATTTGCAGACTGAAAAACAGCAATATGTTTAGAGGCGTTTAAAATCTTAGCTTGTTGTTCTTCAGTAAAACCAGTAGTAGCAATTACAAGGGCGATATTTTTAGATATAGCAAAATCTAAAATACCAACAGTAGCTTCAGGTGTTGAAAAATCAATAATAACATTAGGAAGTTCAAAGATATTGTTAAAATCATTGTAAACAGGGTATGCAAGATTATACATAGCATTTTTATCAAGGCCACCCATCAAATGCATATTTGGATGTTGCTTTATCAACTTAGCAACTTCACTACCCATTTTTCCGTTAATACCATTTATCAAAACCTTTATCATAAAACCCTCCAACAACTTTGGGTGACTTTTGGGACGGGGTCAAAAATCACCTTTTTTAAAATTAACAATGATTTTTAACTCCGTCCCAAGGAATCACAATTTAATATATTTTATTCAATTAAAATTATATTATTCTAAAAACAATTAAACTTAAAAATACATAAGCATATTTATAGAATTTCTTTGTATGTAAAATGCCTCTAATATGTCTAAAAGTTTCAAACAAAGCACTATACTTATCTGCAAAAGTAACTACAACAGTTTCCTTGTAATGCGGAATTTTAATAGTAACTGGCCACATATGATTAACAATTACATCTTTTTCTATGTCATTCAAATTAAAAATTTCGGTAGCATTTTTTAATGCAATTTTAGGATGCATAAAAGCATGTTGTCCTTTCCAACTCTTATCTGTTCTAACATGATTATGCCAATCATATAAAAATAGGTCATGAAGCATTGCACCACGAGTGGCAGAAACATAGTCTAAGTTTAGTTTTTTGCAAACTATATATGTGTAATATGCAACCTGCATACAGTGTTTATAGCAAGAAGTATGTGCATGTTGATTATATATTTTCATTTCTTGAACCTTAGCATTTTTAACTAAGTCATTTATAATAGAGAAAAACTCTTCTAAAGAGGTGTTTTCAACTATTAAATCTTTTGTTATCATAAAGTGATTTCCCCTTTTTTTAAACTCTACTTTAATTATATCACAGAGGGGAACAAAATGATACTAATTTAATAGAATTTTAATAGATTGACAGAATAGTATTATATTAGGTTAAACTTTTTCATTTCGGTTTCTAAAATTTTTTGTTTTTCTAAGGACATCGTAACCAAAGGTAAACGAACTCTCATACTATCATACTCCATCATAGACAAAGCAGATTTTACAGGAATAGGGTTTGTTTCACAAAATAGACTATCTATTAAAGAAATTGATTTTATTTGAGAATCCTTTGCTAAAGTATAATTACCACTTAAATAATCAAAAACCATATTATGAACAAACTTAGGAGCAATATTTGAAAGTACAGAAATAACACCGATTCCACCTAGAGATAAAATAGGGAGAGTTTGGTCATCATTGCCAGAATAAATATGCAAATTATCTCCACATAAATTAGCAATTTTAGCTATTTGAGATATGTTACCACTTGCTTCTTTTATAGCTACAATATTAGGAATCTTAGAAAGTTCTAAACAAGTTTTAGGTTCTATATTTAAACCAGTTCTGCTAGGAACATTATATAAAATAATTGGTAAAGAAGTATTTTTAGCAATTTCTGTGTAATGCATAATTAAGCCATTTTGAGTAGTTTTATTGTAATATGGTGTAACAAGGAGCAAACCGTCTGAACCAATTTCTTCGGCATATTTACTAAATTCAATTACAGATTTTGTGTTATTTCCACCAGCGCCAATAATAACAGGAATTTGCTTATGTACATTATCAATAGCAAATTTAGCAACTTGCTTTTTTTCTTCTAAAGTCATTGTAGAAGATTCACCAGTTGTACCAAGAATAATAAGAGCATCAGCACCTTGCTGAATTTGAAAATCAATAAGTTTTTTTAATGTGACAAAATCAACACCATCTTTAGTAAAAGGGGTAACTAAGGCTGTACCACAACCAATAAATATATTTTTTTTCAAAACAATACCTCCATAAATACTTTTGTATATCATATGTAGGCACAACGAAAAATGTCAACTAAAACTTAGTTGACATTCATAATTTATTTTAAGAATCCGCTTATAATCTGTTCTTCTGCTTCTTTTTCTGTAAGACCAAGAGTCATAAGCTTAATAAGTTGTTCTCCTGCAATTTTTCCAATAGCTGCTTCATGAAGTAAACTTGCATCAACATCATTTGCTACTATTTTAGGAGTAGAAGTAACTTTTGCTTTATCCATAATAATTGCATCACACTCAACATGCCCAAAGCATTTGTTGTTTCCATTAACATTTGAGCTGAATTCTTGAACAGAGTTGTCTCTTGCAATAGCACGAGAAGCAACATGTACGCTAGAATTTTCACCATTCAAGTCAATATCAAAAATGCTTTTAGCTATTTGATTTCCAGAAGTCATAACTCTTTCTGTAATAACTAAACTTGTATTATTGCCAAGTTCGCCTTTGGTTTCACGAACAGTAGAAGAAACACCTTCAATTTGAATAGTCTCCATTTCTAATGTAGAACCTTCTTCAAGATTTACAATTGTTTGTGGATTTAAAATTCTATCTCCAGTTCCATTACCTTCACCATAATGTTTTTCAATGTATTTTACCTTAGCTCCTTTTGATAAATGAAATGTATGAATACCATCATGCTCGGAAGTTTCGCAAGAGCTGTTATGAATACCACAACCTGCTACAATTACTACATCAGCATTTTCTCCAACATAAAAATCATTGTATACAACATCATTAAAACCTGCTTCAGTTAATATGACTGGAATGTGAACACTTTCATTTTTAGTATTTGGCTTAATAATAATATCAATACCAGGCTTGTCTTGTTTTGTGACAATATCAATATTTGCAGTAGTATTTCTTGCAACACCTTTGCCATTTTCACGAATGTTGTATGCTCCAATTGGAGTTTTTTCAATATCAGCAATGGTTTTTAATAGATTTTTTTCAATTGCATCTAATTTATTTTCAATTTCATTACTCATATTAGTTACCTCCTTTTTCAAGCATTACTTTACATGGCTTTTGAGTGTTGTTTAAAAGTAGGGGAAGAACCTCTTCTTTTTGACCAACAGCTTGTACTTTTCCGTCAACAAGTAAAATAATTTCATCTGCAATATTCAAAATTTTTTCTTGGTGAGAGATAATAACAATTGAAGAATCACTAATTTCAGAATGCATTTTTTCAAATACAGAAATTAAGCTATTAAAGCTCCATAAATCAATACCAGCTTCAGGTTCATCAAATACAGTAAGTTTAGATTTTTTAGCTGCAAGCATTGCAATTTCAATACGTTTTAATTCTCCACCAGAAAGTGAATTACTAACTTCTCTGTTTAAATAGTCTTTTGCACATAAACCTACATCAGAAAGATAGTTACATGCTTCTGAAACATTTATAGTATTACCAGAACTTAATTCTATTAAATCTCTAACAGTTAAACCTTTGAATTTTACAGGTTGTTGAAAAGCAAAGCCAATTCCAAGTTTAGCTCTATCAGTAATTCCCATAGCAGTAATGTCTTTTCCATCAAAGAAAATGCTACCAGAATCAGGCTTTAAAATACCCATAATAATTTTTGCAAGAGTAGATTTTCCAGACCCATTAGGACCAGTTATTGCAACTAACTTGCTATTATCTATTTTTAAACTTATGTTATCTAAAATTTGTTTGTTGTCTCTAAAATAAGAAACATTTTTAAGTTCTAACATAATTTTACCTCCTTAAAATTTAGCACATATATTGTACCACAAAATAAGCAAAAATACTAGATTTTAATAATAAAACTTGTAAAGTATTGATGTGTGGAAAATAATAGGCTATAATATAACCGTAGGAGAAAGTAAAAATGAAACATATAAATAAAAATGAAATTTCCTCTAAAATGGAGGATGTAAACAAAATGAAAGAGAAACTTATAAAAGGAAAAAATACCAAACTAGAAGAGTGTATTGCAGAAGAATTGGTGGAATGGCAGTGCATAAAAAGGTTGTAAGTATGTGGACACATTATGAGATTTAGTTTGACTATATAAGACATAAATAGTATAATTTCTTCAATAAATACTGGTATAAAAAAATGGGAGAGGTATTATGAAAGATAAGATAATTGGAATAGTAATAGGAATAATATCTGGATTTATAATTTTTGCATCAATAATTAATTTATTTGGATTATATGTTGATATTGATAGTAAACAAGAAACAAGTATATGGATATGGATAAGTTTTTTTACACAGATAATAACTATAATACTAACTATAGTTACGAGTCTTAATTATAAAAAATGGAAAAGAGGTATAGTAATAACAATAATATCTATTTTAATTTTGTCTTTTATTATACCAATTAGAAAAGAGGAAGAGTGGAAAGTTATTAATGATACGAATCCTATAGGCTTTTGCACTTTTGGAGGTGGATTTACTACATCGAAAAAATACGAAGTATATTATAATATATATGGACGTCGCGTTTTTGAAGAGTCGACAGGGAAAATTCAAAAATTGTACTAATTCAAAAAATGATGTAAAATGAATAATTAAACCTGAGGTCGAAAGACCTCAGGTTTTTAAAATTTTTCAATCCATTTATTTAAAATATTTGTAGCAATTTCTTTTGTAACATTATCTTTATCAAACAATGGGTTATATTCAACTAAATCAGCAGATTTAATAATATCACTATACTTTGTAATCTCGTCTGCTAAAGCATAAGCTTCTTCCAAATTGATACCATTTTTAGCTGGAATAGAAACACCAGGTGCAACATTAGGATCTATTAAATCTAAATCGAAACTAATATGTACTCCGTCAGTTCCGCTTGAAGCAATAGCAAAAGCCTTTTTACAAATTTCTTCAACTCCATATTTTTTAATATCTTCAGTAGAAAATACAGTAACACCTGCATCTAATACATTACCCCATTCCCATGGGTCAATATCTCTACCACCAACAATAACAGCATTTTTGAAATTGTAAAATGGACCATCATGAAAATCTGCTAACATACTTTTTTCATAATGTGTAGCAACTGCTAAAGGCAAACCATGTAAGTTACCAGTAACAGAAGTAGGATAGGTATTGAAATCAGCATGTGAATCAAACCATATAATTCCCATATTTTTATTTTCTTTTATAGAACCTAAGCTAGAACCAATTGCAACAATGTGGTCTCCACCTACAAGTAAAGGAAATTCACCATCTTGAATAACTTTACGAGTTGTGTTATATAACCTTTCATTAAATTCGTTGATTCCTTCTAAGTTTCTTTTCTCATTTTTTGAATCTAGCGCTTTAACTGCCAAAACCAAATTATGCATTTTTGTGTAATATGCATCTTTTTCCTCGTCATTCATATTTTCTTCAAAATGAATTTCGTGCATATCTAGTAACAAATCATCAAACTTTGAAACAAAGCTGTTAATGTCATTAGAATCTGAACTTGAGTTAGATTCTTCGTCTTTTTTGTTACCTTTCAAAATATAATTGTGAGAAATGTTGCTTGATTTTAAGTCATTTGTTAGGACTTGTGCTCCAAGCTCAGCACCATCAATTTTTAGACCTAAGTCAGTGCATGCACTTATAATTGATACTTTTTTCATTTTAAACCCTTCTTTAAACTTTTACTAACATGATGATGATAATTATCAAACATCAGAAGCAAAGCAAATTATACCAATAAGCTACAAAAAAGTCCAGTGTTTTGCATAAAAAAATCCTCCTTTTCAGGAGAATTTTAATTATTTAATTTCAACTACAGTTACACCCATTTCACCTTCACCAAAAGTTCCTATACGAAAACTTTTTACATGTGGATGCTTTTTCAAAAATGAATGAATGCCTTCACGGAGTTTACCTGTGCCTTTACCATGCACAATTCTAACAGGTGAAATGTTGGCAGATGCACAATTGTCTAAATATTTATCAATAACATAAATTGCTTCATCAACATTTTGACCAATAACATTTATTTCCGGAGAAATAACTTTAGTCTTTGAAGATTTTTCAGTTGTTACTTTGCCTGTTGACTTAGAAGCAGTGATATTGCTTGATAATTTTCGTAAGTCTGAAAGTTTAACATTCATTTTCATACTACCAACTTGAACTTGTACTTCGTTAGACTTATTTACAACATTTCCAAGTATAATGCCATTTGTACCAAGAGATGAAATATAAACATTTAATCCATCTTTTATATCATTTTCATTTATGGCCTCAAAACTATTATCTTGTCCACTATAGTGAACAGAATTTATATCCCTTATTTTATCATTTAACTTGTTTCTCAAATTGTTAGCTTGTTTTAAGTCAACAGAAGAGCTAAGTTCGTGAATGATTTCAGTAGCTTCTTCTTTTGCAGAAAGTAAAATATCTCTGGCTTCTAATTTTGCATCTTCAAGCATTTTTGCTCTTTTTTCTAAGACATCATCTTGCTTTTTTTCTAAACTTTTTCTTAGAATTTCAACTTGTCTTAAATTCTTTTCAGTTTCTTCTACTTGTTTTTCTACTTTCAATTTATTATCATAAATATTTTTCAATAATTCTTCAATTGAGACTTTATCTTCTTTTAAATGAGTATTTGCTACATTCAAAATTTGCTCGTCTAAACCTAACTTTTTACTAATAGCAAAGGCATTACTTTTGCCGGGAATACCAACCAATAGTTTATATGTAGGCTTTAAATTTTCTATATCAAATTCAAAACTTGCATTTTCAAAACCATCTGTAACTAGTGCAAATTCCTTTAATTCTTGATAATGGGTAGTACAACAAACCAAAGCATTGATATCTTTTAAATAACTTAAAATACTAATTGCAAGTGCAGCACCTTCTACAGGGTCTGTACCAGAGCCAAGTTCGTCTAATAGTACTAAGCTATTATCATTAGCTCTTTTAGTAATCTCTACAATGTTTTTCATATGAGCTGAAAAAGTACTAAGTGACTCTTGAATACTTTGCTCATCACCAATATCAGCAAAAATGTATGTGAATACACAGATATTGCTTCCTTCACTACATGGAATAGGAATACCTGAATATGCCATAATAAGCAATAGACCAAGAGTTTTTAAGGCAACAGTTTTACCACCAGTGTTAGGGCCAGTTATTAAAAGAGAAACATAGTCTTTTCCTAAGCTAATGTTTATAGGTATAACTTTATCCTTATCAATTAAAGGATGCCTTGCTTTATGCAAATCTACAAATTTTTCTTTATTAAGAATAGGTGTGATACCATTGATTTCTATGCCAAAATGAGCTTTGGCAAAAATTAAGTCAATGTTAGCAATTAAATTTAAGTCATTGTCCAATTCTGTAGTATAGGCATATAAAGAAGCGGATAATTGATGTAATATCTTTTCAATCTCCAAATCTTCTTCAATTTTTATATGATTTATTTTGTTATTCAAATCAAATATGCTAGTTGGCTCAATGTATAAAGTTGATCCACTGCTAGAAGTATCATGAACAAAACCTTTTATGTAGCTTCTGTATTCCTCTTTAACAGGAATAACATAACGATTATTACGAATAGTAACAATTGGCTCCATTATATATTTTGCATAAGTACTAGAATGAATATAGCTATTTAATTTATCTTTAACTTCTTGTTCCAAACTTTTTCTATTTCTTCTTAAACTAGAAAGCTTTTTTGAAGCATTATCAGCAATAGTGCTTTCGTCAATAATTTTGTCAAAAATACTTTTCTCAATTGAAGGGTTAGAGTATAAAAGGGTAAAGTACTTTTCTAAATTTATAAAAGAAGATGTGTTATTATCATAAAAATACTCTTTTAATTCTCTTGCAATTCTTAAAAGCATACCAATATTAAGTAATCCTTTTATAGACAAAGTTTGACTACTTTTTAATATTTTAATATATTTTTCTAATTCGTCTGTTTCATAAAAAGGTGGAGATCCTTTTTGGTGTAAAAGAGTATCAGCCTCTTTAGTTTCGTTAAGCAAAACATCAACTAATTCAAAGCTAAAACTAGGTTTTAAACTGTCACACAGATTTTTACCTAAATATGTTTTACAATGTTTCTCCAAAACATCAATAATTTCATTATATTCTAATTTGTTTAAAATCGCTTCCATAATTAACCTCACACATCTATTATGCCATAAAATGGGGAAAAATACAAGAATGAAAGACACAGATAATACAAATTTGTCAAATGATTTTTTAGTAATAAAAATATGAAAAAACTATTGAAAATAAAAAGACGTTATAGTATTATAAATACATAATAAATCCAAAGAAAAGTAAGAAAGAGGCACAAAATATGAGAAAAGCTAAAACTATTGCAGGAGTAGAGAGAGAGAGAGAGAGAGAGCTACAACATTAATAAATAATAACCAAGCTAAGAAATTAGCTTTATTAAGCATATACAAGACAGGTTATAAGTATGAAAATATTTAAATAGCCTGTCTTTGTTTACGTGTCTAAACATAAAAGGAAGCTGATGTAAAAAGATTTTAATATTAAAAAATATATATGCATAAAAAATGCAAAAAAATAAAAGAAAGGGATATGATAGTATATCATATAAAAGGTACAAAGAAAAAATGAAAACAAAAAACAAAAGAAGTTATTTAGGAGAAAGAGGTATTACTCTAATAGCACTAGTAGTAACTATAGTAGTATTGCTAATATTAGCAGGAGTAAGCTTAAATGCAATATTTAGTGAAAACGGAATAATAAAAAGAGCACAAGATGCACAAAATAAAGCAAATGAAAGCGTGCAGAAAGATTTGGAACAAATAAATGCATTAGAAAACTGGTTAAATCAAAATATAGGAGAAGAAGATGGCATAAAGTTAAACTTTAATGGATATACTCCAAGTACATGGACCAATAAAGACATAATAATAAACTTATCAATGAGCAATGAACAAGGAGAAAAATATCAATATAGTAATGATAAAAACACATGGACAGATTGTGGCTCAACAATTACAATTGATAATGATCAAGAAAAAACATATTACTTTAGAAGAGTTGATTCAAATGGAAACTCAATTTGTGAGACAAAGGAATATGAAATTAAAAGAGACACAGAAGCTCCAACGTTTAATGTAGATTTAACAGCTGATTCAAGTAGCGTAACATGTAAAATAACAGATATTAAAGATAATGGAAGTGGAACAGGTGATAGTCCACAAATTTCAATAGAATATAAAAAATTAGAAGATACTAACTATATCACTGCATATAATGGAAACAATAACGAATATAAAATAGATGGCTTAGGAGAAATGTTAAAAAATGTAACATATGTAATAAAAGTTTCAATTAAAGATAGAGCAGATAACATAAAAGAAGTAATAAAAGATGTTACTGTAAAAAGTAAAGAGATTTTGAAAGAGCTAGCAGCAAGTGGATATGAAATATCATATACTTTTAACAATTATCCGGCAGATCTTTTAACAATATTTAACTCAAATAGCTTTAGTGTTGCAGAAATAATAAACAAATATGACGAAGATGGAACAATGAGTGAATATAAAGCATGCACACAAGTAACAAAATTCTTTTCATTAACTCCAGATTATAATGACCCTGATGCTAACGTAATAAGAGATGAAAACGGTTATTATGTTATAACATTAGAAAACTTAGGAAAAGTAGATAATACATATTATATATTGTGTTATAATACTGGAACTGAAATGTTTGAAATAGTAAAGCCTTACAACATAGACACAGACAATAAATCTTTAAGTGTAAAATTAGAAGACACTAGTGCAATGGCGATAATAAAAAGTAATTAAAAACATAAAATTTGACTTTTTTGCCAAAATGTGCTATAATTTTTGCTATATGGTGCAGTATTCTAGTCAGGATAGTCACTTTAGGATGGGCCTAAAAATCCATCGAATAGCAAACAATGGCATCTTGTATTTATGCTTCTTTCGCCCAGATGGGGGTGTATTTATAGGGTAAAAGTTAAAGGCAAATTTTGTAACGGCATACATTACTCGCCTTTCTCAGCTTCACGAATCAAGTGTAAACCTTTATATAGAGAGTACTATATAATTGTAGCTAGCCGTGAGTGGAACTTTGGAATAAATGCATATAGGTTTTGAAATTAGTTTTGCAAAAGCGGATAAGAGTGATGAAAATCTGTCAGGGAAAACCTCTAGACTGTCATGAAAATTGAATGTATTAAGGATTAAGGTGTGGACTAAGTGGTAATCAAGTAGTTAGTTTAGGCGACTACTAAATGCTAACTTTAAAGGGAAACCGCTACAAGGTAACGAGGTAGTAGTTAGTAGGGAAATCCGACTTGACCTCAAGCCACAAAATTTACTTAATTCATCACCATATATAATTTCTAAACAAGGGACAAATATGAAAAGTAATAGCAAATGGATAATGTTTACGTTTCTTACGACTTTTATATTAGCAATGCTATTAGGAGGAGTTTCAAACGTAGTAGTAGAAAAAATGAATGTAGTTATAGCGATTTTTGTACTTATTTTAGTAATAGGCATAGGAATTGCATTTGACATGATAGGAATGGCTATAGCAACATGTGATGAAGCACCTTTCCATGCAAAAGCTTCAAAAAAACATAAAGGTGCAAAAGAAGTTATAAAATTATTAAAAGAAAAAGATAAAGCAACAAACGTATGTAATGACTTACTTGGAGATATGTGTGGAATTATCTCAGGAAGTATATGTACATTGATATCTGTAAAATTAAGCACAATATTAAATATTGATGTTATAATAGTAAGCTTAGTGTTAAGTGCAGTAGTAGCAGCAGTTACAGTCGGTGGAAAGGCAATAAGCAAAGGAATATCAATGAATAACGCAGAAAAAATAATGTATATGGTTGGTGCAGTACTACATGTTGTAAAACCAGTAAAATAATAAAATATCAAAAAATACTTGCAATTATTGAAAAAGTGGGGTATAATAATAACTGCATAACAAATTACTAGAAGAGTGGGAACAAATCCCACTCTTCTATCATGAAGAGAGGATTTATAATGGAAGAAAAAATAGAAGCTTTAATTGGCAAAACAATTGAAGAATTAGGCTATGAGTTATATGACGTTATTTACGAAAAAGAAGCACAAGACTATTATTTACGTATCTTTATAGACACTCCAAAAGGAATTAGCCTAGATGATTGTGAAAAAGTAAATGATGCGATAAACCCTATACTAGATGAAGCAAACTACATAAAAGACCAATATTTTTTAGAAGTTTCTTCACCAGGAGTTGAAAGAAGGTTAAGAAAAGAAAAACACTTTGAAGCAAGTATAGGTCAAGAGGTTGAGGTTAGCCTATATAGTCCAATATCATTAAAACCAGAAGAAACTACTGAAAAAAAGAAAAAAGGTAATAAAAACACTACTAAAAATATTTCAGGAATTTTAAAAAGTTTTAATAAAGAAAATATAACATTAGAAATAGAACAAGAAGAAATAACAATTGAACGAAAAAACATATCAAATATAAAAATAAAATTTAATTGGTAATAAGGGAGGAATTTAAAAAAATGAAAAAGAAAGTAAGTGTACTTGCAATTGACAGCACAGAACTAATGATGGCATTAGAGGAGCTTGAAAAAGATAAAGGAATAAAAAAAGAAGCAATATTAGAATCAATAGAAACAGCTTTAGTAACAGCATATAAAAGAAACTTTGACTCAGAAGAAAATGTTAAAGTAACTATGGACGGACAAACAGGTGAAATACACATATATGCTGTAAAAGATGTAGTAGAAGAAGTTGAAAATCCTAATACACAAATTCTATTAGCAGATGCTAAAAATATAGATAGCAAATTATTAGTTGGAGACAAAGCCGAAATAGAGCTTATGCCAAAGAACTTTGGTAGAATTGCTGCTCAAACTGCAAAACAAATTATAGTACAAAAAATTAGAGAAGAATCTAGAAACTTAGTATTTGACGAGTTCAATGAAAGAAAAGGAGAAATAGTTTCTGGTATAGTTCAAAAGGCAGATGGAAATATAGTTGTATTAGATTTAGGAAAATTAGAAGCTGTTATGCCAGCAAAAGAGCAAATTCCAACTGAACATTATCATGTAAATGACAAAATTAGAGCCTATGTTATGAATGTAGAAAAAGGATTAAAAGGTGCTCCTCAAGTTACTGTTTCAAGAGCTTGCAGTGATTTTGTTAGAAAATTATTTGAACTTGAAATTCCTGAAATTTATGAAGGAGTTATTGAGATAAAAAGTGTATCAAGAGATGCAGGAAATAGAAGCAAAGTTGCAGTATATTCACCAAATGAAAATATTGATCCAGTTGGTTCATGTGTTGGTCAAAAAGGAATTCGTATTCAAAACATTATAAATGAACTAAATGGAGAAAAAATTGATGTTATTGAGTGGAACGCAGATCCAGCAATATACATTTCAGCAGCATTATTACCAGCACAAGTTATGGCAGTTGATGCACATGAAGAAGAAAAATTTGCACAAGTAATTGTACCAGATGATCAATTATCATTAGCAATAGGTAAATCTGGTCAAAATGCTAGATTAGCAGCAAGATTAACAGGCTGGAAAATAGACATCAAGAGTGAAACTCAATTTAGAGAAATGTTAGCTAAGCAACAAGAAGAAACAGAAGAAGTAGAAGAATAAAAAGGAAGTGAACATTTTGAAAAAGATACCTACTCGTACTTGCATTGGATGCGGAGAACAAAAGCCTAAAAATGAGCTTATACGTATTGTAAAAAATCAAACAGGAGAAATAAAAGTTGACAAAATAGGTAAATTATCAGGTAGAGGCGCATATATATGTGATAATTCAGAATGTTTAGAAAAAGCAATACGTTCTAAAAAACTAGAAAAAGCTTTTGAAATGAAAATAGAAGAGAATATTTACGAAGATTTGAAAAATACTATAAATCAAGGAGTATAGATTTGGTTAATAATCAAAAAATATGTGGCTTGTTGGGACTAGCAACTAGAGCAGGAAAAATAGTGGCTGGGACTGATGCATGTCTACAAGAAATAGAAAAACATAATGTAAAATTGTTAATATTAGCGGTAGATTCAGCCGATAGAACAAAAAAAGTATTTAATGAAAAGTGCAAAGAATTTAATATTACTGTGTATGAAGGTTTAACGATTGATGAAATTAGTAATTCAATTGGAAAACCAAACAAAGCTGTAGTAGGAATTAAAGATAAAGGCTTTGCACAGGCGATAAACAAAATAATTAGTGGGGGTGAAATGATTGGGTAAACTTAAAGTACATGAACTTGCAAAAGAATTAGGTTTAGAAAGTAAACAACTAATTGCAAAAGCAAATGAAGTAGGAATTGAGGTAACAAGTCATTTGAGTTCTTTAGAAGAAGAACAAGTAAACAAAATAAAAGAAATTTTTGGAAAGAAAGAAAATAAGGGAGTAAAAACACAAAAAAATATGGAGCAAGAAAAAAACAAAGAAAAGAAAGAAAAAACTACAAAAAAGGATGCAACACCGGTTATTATAAGACGTGAAGTTATATTAGCTGATGAAGATAAACAAGAAAAGAAACAAGAAAAAACAGAAAGAAAAGATGTTGGCTTTGTAGAAAGAAAGAACAACAAAGACTTTAATATTGTATATAGAAAACAACAAGTAAAGCCAATGACTGTAAGTGAATTATTTGGATTAAAGCCAAATAAAAAAGAAGAAAAAGTTCCAGAAGTAGTTGAAAAACAACCAGAAGAGCCAAAAGTAGAAGAGAAAAAAGAAGAGGTTAAACCAAAAGTTAAGCCGGAAATTAAACAAGAACCAAAACCTGTAGAAAATAAACCTACAGTTACTTCAAGTACAGAAAATAAGCCAAATTACCCTAATCGTGAAAGAAATAATCAATACCAAAATAATCGTTATGATAACCGTAACAACAATTCAGAAGGTTATCAAAACCGTTATGACAATCGCCAAAACAGATTTGGAAATCGCCAAAACAACGGAAATTATGATAATAGACCAAGAGATAACAGATTTGAAAATCGTCAAGGAGATAATAGGTTTAATAATAATCGCCAAAATGGAGATAATAGATTTAACAATAGAAATGGTCAAAGACCATTTAACAGAAATAACAATGGTAGACCATTAGACAATTATGGAATTGACAAAAATATTAAAGATATAATGTCTACAGAAATAATAGAAAAAGAAGATAAGAGAGACATTAGTACAAGAGCAATTGACAAAGAAAAAGCAAATCGTTATGAAGATAATAAAGCTAAAAAAGGAACTAAAGCAAAGAAAAATGATCGCTTTAGTGAAGAATTTAACGAAGGAAAACTAAAAGATTTAAAACAAGTTGACAAATTATCTCATATGTTTAATGAACAAGATGGTGGAATGCTTGACTACTATGACTTAACAACAGCTAGAGGAAAGAAAAATAAACGTAAACCACAAAGAGATGAAGAAAGAACAAAACAAAAAATATTTGAATTAACAGAAATTACAATTCCTGAAATGATTACTGTAAAAGACTTAGCTGCTGAAATGAAAAAAACTAGTGGAGAAGTTATTAAAAAACTATTCAATTTAGGAATTATGGCTACAATAAATAATACAGTAGATTTTGATACAGCATTCCTAGTAGCACAGGAATTTGGAATAACAGCAAATAAAAAAGAAGAAGTAAAAGAAGAAGACATTTTATTTGATGATACAGAAGATTCAGCAGACGAACTAGAACCAAGACCACCAGTAGTTGTTGTAATGGGACACGTAGACCATGGTAAAACATCACTTCTAGATGCAATTCGTAGCACAAATGTTATTGAAGGAGAAGCAGGAGGAATTACTCAACACATTGGTGCATATAAAGTAAATATAAATGGTAGAGAAATAACATTCTTAGATACGCCCGGTCATGAGGCATTTACAGCAATGCGTGCTAGAGGTGCTCAAATTACTGACATTGCAATACTTATAGTTGCAGCTGACGATGGTGTTATGCCACAAACAGTTGAAGCTATAAACCATGCAAAAGCAGCAGGAATTCCAATTATTGTTGCAGTTAATAAAATTGATTTGCCAGGAGCAAATGTTGAAAAAATAAAACAAGAGTTAATGGAATATGAACTAGTTCCAGAAGAATGGGGTGGAGATACAATTTATGTTCCAATATCTGCTAAGAAGAAAATAAACATTGATAATTTATTAGAAATGGTATTATTAGTAGCTGATATGAAAGAATTAAAAGCAAACCCTAATAAACAAGCTAAAGGAACAGTTATTGAAGCAAGACTTGACAAATCAAAAGGACCTATTGCATCAATGCTTGTACAAAGAGGAACTTTAGATGAAGGCGACACAATTGTTGTTGGTAAATCTATTGGTAGAATTCGTGTAATGAAAAATGACAAAGGTCAAAGAGTTAAAAAGGCAGGACCTTCAACACCTGTTGAAATTATGGGATTAACAGAAGTTCCAGAAGCAGGCGATACTTTCTATGAAGTAAAAGACGAAAAAATGGCTAAACACTTAATTGAAAGAAGAAAACGTCAAGAAAGAGAACAAATAATAAATGAAAATAGTAAAGTTACATTAAGTAACCTATTTGAAAAAATGGAAAGTGAAAACCTAAAACAATTAAACATTATAGTAAAAGCAGATGTACAAGGTACAGCTCAAGCATTAAAACAATCACTTGAAAAATTATCTAATGACGAAGTAAAAGTTAAGGTAATACATGCTGTAGCAGGAGCTGTAACAGAATCTGATGTTCAACTTGCAAAAGCAGGTAAATGTATAATTATTGCATTTAATGTAAGACCGGTTAACACTGCAAAAGATATGGCAGAAAAAGAGGGAGTAGAAATTAAACAATACTCAGTTATCTACCAAGCAATTGAAGATGTTGAAGCAGCGATGAAAGGCATGCTAGACCCAATTTACGAAGAAAAAGTAATAGGCAATGCAGTTGTAAGGCAAACTTTCAAGGTTTCAGGAATTGGAACAATTGCTGGTGCATATGTACTTGACGGAAAAATTGAAAGAAATGCAGGAGTTAGAGTAATACGTGAAAATGTAGTTATACATGATGGAAAACTAATATCATTAAAACGTTTCAAAGATGATGCAAAAGAAGTTACTAAAGGCTTTGAATGTGGTCTTCAAATTGAAAATTATAATGATGTTAAAGAAGATGACACATTAGAATTTTACGTAATGGAAGAAGTTAAACGTTAAAAGGAGAGAATACAATGCCAAAAAATGAGGCAAGACTTAATAGAGTTAATGAAGAATTAAAAAAGGAGATTAGCCGTGTACTTACTTTTGAGCTTAAAAACTCAAAAGTAACAGGGCTAGTTAGTGTAACAAAAGCTAAAATAACACCTGACTTTAAATATGCTAAAGTTTATGTAAGTATTTTAAATTCTAAAAGTATTGGCAAAACAATGGAAGGACTAAAAGAATCTTCAGGTTTCATTCGTAGTCAAGTTGCAAAAAACATAAACTTAAGAATCACACCAGAGCTTATATTCGAACTAGACGATTCTTTAGAATATGGAGCTAAAATTGATAGCATATTAAATGAGTTAAAGAAAAATAATTAGAATAGAGGTATAAAATGACTTTAGATAATATTTTAGAACAAATAAATAAAGCAGAAAAAATAGTAATATTGACACATGAAAATCCAGATGGAGACGCAATGGGTAGTAGTTTAGCAATGTATCAAGCATTAAAAAACTATGGTAAAAATCCAGATATAATAATTCCAGAGCATCCAAGAGCATTTGACTGTTTACCATGTGTTGACGAAATCAAAACAGAAAGTGATATAGAGCAATATGACTTAGCAATATCACTAGACTGTGCATCTATAAAAATGTTAAATGGATTTGCTAAATACTTTGAAAATGCAAAAGTAAAAGTATGTATAGATCATCACGGAACAAACACAATGTTTGGAGACCATAACTATGTAAATCCAGATGCACCAGCATGTGCACAAATACTATTAGTAATTTTAGAATACTTTGGTATAGAAATTACTAAAGAAATTGGAACATGTATATTAACAGGAATTATAACAGATACAGGTGGTTTTAAATATCAAGGAGTTACAGCTGAAACTTTTGAATTTGTTGCATGGCTTTTAAATAAAGGAGTTAATGTATCAAAAGTATATCACCAAGTGTTACAAACAAAAACAAAACCAAACTTTGAGTTACATAGAATTGCAAATAACAGAATAGAGTTTTTAGCAGACGGAAAAATTGCATATACATATATAACAAAAGAAGATGAAGAAAAAGTACATGCTGAGAGTGGAGACCATGAGGGAATTGTTGAAATAGGTAGAGATGTTGAAGGAGTTGAAGTTTCAATATTTATACGTCAAACAGAAAAAGGTTGTAAAATATCACTTCGTTCTAATGAATATGTAAATGTATCAGATGCTTGTGTAGTATTTGGAGGTGGAGGACATCCAAGAGCAGCAGGTTGTACAATCCAAGGAACTATAGAACAAGCAAAAGAAAAAGTAATAAAAGAAGTAATGAGATTACTTTAAAAAAATATAAACTACAAAAGATTTTAAAATTATACTAAATCTTATTGTAGTTTGTTTTTTATGGAGAAATGTTATGGAATATATACAAGAAATAGAAGGACAAGTTGGGCAGTCAAAAAATGTTAGCAAAGAAATAAGAAAGAAAATAAGGCTAGGAAAATTAGATGAAGCATATAGATTGACAGCTCAATATCCAAATGATTTAATTATTATGTCACAAAAATGTACTATTTTAATAAAACAAGGAAGGCTAGAAGAGGCTAAAATAATAGGAAAACAATTTGAAGATGATCCAATAATACAAAGTCAAATGGTAATAATAGCAATGCAAGAAGGTGACATAGAAAGGGCAAAAGCAATAGGTGCAAGATTTGAAGATAATGAAGCAGTACAAAGCCAAATGATAACAATAGCAATACAGGAAGGACGACTAGAAGAAGCAAAAGCAATAGGAGAAAAATTTAAGGATAATTCAGTAATTCAAAATCAGATGATAACAATAGCAATACAAGAAGGAAGACTAGAAGACGCAAAAGCGATAGGCGCAAGATTTAAAAAATGTGAATCTGTTCAGAGACAAATAATGACAATAGCAATACATCAAGGAGATATAGAAAGAGCTAGAGAAATATTGAGTGAATTTGGAAATTTAAGAAGAATGAGACTGCAGTTTGAGAAAGAATTGAAAACGAGAAGAAATATACATATAAATAACCCTCAAAGTGCTAGAACGTCAACAAATAGACGATTACTAAATCAAATAAAAACTAGACTTTATTATAATAAAATAGATGCGGAATTGCTAGAACAGATTGGAAGTAGTGAAGAATTGACTGAATATGAAAGGACAGTTATTCTATTAGCAATATGTGAAAAACAAAAAATGCCAACAAGGGCTAAACAGATTGCTTCGAAATTTGAGAGTGATGACCAAATGCAAAATAGAACTATTAAACAAATAATTGAAAGAGCTAAAAATAAAAATCCCAAAATATTTCCATGGGAGTTTTATGATGGTACTTTGAAATGGGAATTAGATAAAAAATTATCACAAAAATTTGAAGAAGAAAGAGAAACAGAAGAAAGATGAATGGAATTTTAATTGTTAATAAGCCAAAACAATATACATCACATGATGTAGTGGCAAAAGTCAAAAAAATATGTAAGGAGAAAGTTGGACATACGGGTACATTAGACCCAATGGCTACTGGTGTGTTACCTTTATTATTAGGGCAAGGAACAAAGCTTTCAAAATATTTAATAAATCATGACAAAACTTATATAGCTACAATACAGTTAGGACAAAAAACAGACACACTAGACAGTGAAGGCAATATAATAGAAGAAAAAAGTGTTAATGTATCAGCTTTTAATAAGAAAAGAATACAACAAACGCTAGAAACGTTAACAGGAAAGCAAGTACAAACTCCGCCAATGTATTCAGCGATTAAGGTAAATGGGAAAAAACTATATGAATATGCAAGAAAAGGTGTAGAAGTAGAAGTACCAAAAAGAGAAATAGAAATATATAATATTGAATTATTTAACATTAATGAAAAAGAAGAAACAATTGAATTTAAAGTACATTGCTCAAAAGGTACATATATTAGGACATTATGTGAGACAATTGCAGAAAAACTAGGAACAATAGGCTATATGAAAGAACTTAATAGAATTCAAGTTGGACAGTTTGAATTAAGTCAAGCAATAACAATTGAAGATATAGAAAAAAACAAAGACAATGTAGAATTTTGGAATGAGCATGTAATAACAATGCAAAAATTCTTTGAGAATTATCCAGTTACTGAATTACAAGAGAAAAAACTAAATTTATTTTTAAATGGAGTACAACTAACAAATAATAAGCCAGATGGGCTATATCAAATAAAAGTAAACAATGCTGTTATAGGTATTGGAGAAATTAGAAACAACTTATTAAAAAGAGAAATAATATACTAAAAGGGCTATAAAGCCCTTTTTTTAGTAGAAATAACAATTATTAAATTCTAGCTCTTGAGAATAACTTCCATCATAAATATTTTTACTATTATCCTCATTTTGCAAAGTTATTTGTAAATGTATTGGATACATATATTCTTCACTTGAGTTAGTAACAATGTGAATGTTAAATGTAACTTCATTTTTAATAGAAGATAATGGAATAGAAGCACGTTTTAATATACTTCCATCAAAAGCTAATTTTTCTTCTATGTTAGTAATGGTGTGATTTACCTTAATATTTGAGTTTAAATATCTGAGAGTTATAGGCAAGATCAAATTCTTATCTATACTGGGTTCTCGTACTATGTTATTAAGTAATATTTCTTTATCATCAACTATATTAAAATCAATCTTGCTTTGCTGTTCTGCAGGATTAGTAAGCTCTTCATTAGATATTAAACCAAAGTTTAAAATAGGAATATAACTTAAACTTAAAGCTCCTGTGTTATTGTTTGAAAAGCTTATGTTATCAATATAAATTTTCGAAATACTATATTTAGGTGAAGTATCAACTACCTGTAAATCAGAATCACCTAAATTATTAGTTAAATCATTATTAACATTGTTTATACTTAAACCTAAAGCAACATCTGTATATTGACTAACATTTATATCCCACATAGCTTTACCCTCAGTATTATTTATTCCACTTGCACTACTATAACAGTAAATTTTTGATAAAGAAAAAACAGAAGATTTGTTAGCAAAGTTAGATAGTTCATCTGTAAATCTATTTCTACCTAACCAATTTGGAATAACAAAAAGAGATAATGCAATTATTATAATTAAACTACACAAAATTAGAAAAAACTTTATCCAATTTGCTTTTAAAAATTTTATAAAATCATTATTATTTTTCATAAAGACTCCTAAAATATTTTATAAAATTAAGATACCATAAATTACAAAAAAAGAAAATAGTTTAGAAAAAAAACTATTGAAAAATTTGAGTGGTTATAATATTATAAACATAAATAATTGAAAAAGGGGAAATATTATGTCGAAAATTAAAGAATTAGTTATAAGAATGGCTAAAAGCTACCAAAATAGTTTTAAGAAGTACACAGCTACAAACATATTAATAATATTAACCACATTATTATTTCTATTTACGTTTGATAATTTGAACCAAACAATAGCAGATATATTATTAATAGCAGTTCTATCTGGTGTAGTTTTTTTTACCTGTGAAACGTATTTTAAGAAGAAGTGGCAAAGAGTAGTATCGTATGTAGTAAGTATAGTAATAGCAATTATATTTAAATTAAATATAATGAATTTAAGTGCAAGAATTTACGCAGGATATATATTGGTAGTGTTTTTGATTGGATTAATAAAAGTAATAAAAAACACAGAAGTAGATATAGGAGAATACATTGTAAAGGTAATTAAAAATATTTTTTATGTTGAAATTGTATATGCAATTTTAAATGTAGGTATTACATTGATTTTGATAATATTTATGACTTTAATATTAAATGGTCAGGATAGTTCTGAAGTATTGTGGAAACTACAGATAGCACTACTTGGATTATTTTTGCTACCGGCAAGTTTGGTTGCTATAACAAAAATAAAAGGTGATGTTTCAAAATTTATAAAGGTAATTATGTTATACATAATGTTACCATTAACAATAATTGCTACAGTGATAATTTACATATATATGGCAAAAATATTTATAATAAGAGAAATACCATCAAATTCAATATTTAGAATATTAACAGGACTATTTATAGTTGCGTTCCCAGTATGGACAAGTATATATACATTTAGAGAACAAACAAAATCAGTAGAAAAAGTTTGCAAAATATTACCGATATCATTCATTCCATTTATATTATTACAAACATATTCAATATATGCTCGTATCCATGAGAATGGACTTACTCCAACTAGATATATAGGAGTAGCATTTATAATATTTGAGGCAATAGCAATTTTCTTTTCACTATATAAAAATAGAAGATATTTAATCCACACTATAACAACAGCCACTGTACTAATAACAATATCTACAATATTACCAATTGTGAACATGGAAACAGCGTCTTATATATGTCAGGCAAATAGATTAAAAAATGCATGGAAACCAAATCAAACATTTAATCAACTTTCAGATGAGAATAAAGATGTAGCTAAAAGTGCATATAATTACTTGATGAGAAAAGATGACTCAAGTAATTATATTCCAAATTATGTGAATGGCGAAGAATTAAGAAAGAATAACACAAATGATAATGACTATTATTATGAACGATATGAGTATATTGATTATTCAGGAGCAGATGAGAAATTTATACAAATTAAAGGATATAGAAGAATGAAACCAGTTAGTACATCAGAAAGTAGACAAGAACTCTACAATATGAAAAATATTAAACTAACAAAATCAGGTACATTTGACATTAGATATTATTTATCTCGAATAATAGAAAATGCTAAAATAAGTGAAATAAATGCACAAAAATATATAGAAGCAAATAATATAATAAAAATAGATGAAGATACAGACTTCTATATAACTAATTTAAACTTGTCATATAAAGCTTCAGGAACAGTATATATAAACTATTTCACGATGAGTGGATATATATTACAAAAATAAAATAATGAAATTTGGCAAAAAAAGTAATTGTAATTTTATAAGCTTTGTGGTAATATATATATATAACAAATAAATAAGATATTAATTTTCCCTGCATAGTGCGTGTAGACTGGAATTTTAGAACCAACAAATTCTAAACGGGAATCTGCCTTTGAATGTGGCGTGTAGGCTTATACAAATTTATAAGAAACCCAGGAGCATTCAACAAGATACCCACCTGTGTAAGCAGGTCCTTAAAATTTCATTCACCTTACGGCTAAGGCGGGGCTTTTTATTGTATAGAAAAAATATAAGATTTCTGCGTATATAACAAGGTTAGGCTACATTAGTTTTGCCCGAGCAACGCAAGTGGCATGTATTTCGCACTTGCATCGAAGGAATACTTAGCAAAATGCATTTCTTATTAAACAAAATGTCGAAATTTGACATACGATTTTACTTGCAAAATGCAATTAAGTATAGTATAACAATACT
>OIYS01000399.1_pt1 | contig 31353 bp, 27 predicted proteins | sample 1588271 | NCBI WGS metagenome assembly OIYS01 (sample SAMN03283286) | human gut metagenome | biome: human-associated habitat; material: feces | host: Homo sapiens | place: Peru | collected 2012
CTGTTCGTCAGACCGAGGCTTTGCTTTGGGCTTCCTTCAGACTCCGCCTCACGACAGACGCCCTTGACCTCTGCTAACAGTTCCTACTGCCATGCCTGTAGTGGACTTTCACCGCCATGTTGTATCGCATGCCGAGCGCACCATAAAAGCCCGCGCCCGTCGCTTTTGCAACAGGGCGCAGGCTTTGTATCCGGACGCAGATTGTAACAGAGTACGGATTTGCGACGGGACGCGGGGGATGTGTCGGGACGCGGATTTGTGGCGGAGTGTGGGTTTGCGACGGGGCGTGGGGTGGTGATGGGACGCGCGTTTATGGCGCGAGTATAAGGCAGCGCTGTCATACGGCGATGCAATATCCGTACCTGCCGTCTATTCGATTGCATATTTCCTTTCTCCGCACAGTCTTATATCTCCTCATTCTCCGCACAGCCTGATACCTTCCCGGTCTCCGCGCGCCCGATATATTCCCCTTCTCCGTGCAGCCTGTCATATATCGCCCCGCGGGCGCATAGAGTAAGGTTGAAGCGAAACGGGCTGTGCGGTGCGATGCACGCCCGCGCCTGAGAAAGCAGAAAGCGCTTTAATGTTATCGGCGGCATAGAGGCGCCGGAAAGGTATGGTGTGTATGGTTACCGAGAAAACAATATACGAGGACATCGCCGAGCGCACGGGCGGCGACATTTATGTCGGGGTTGTCGGTCCGGTGCGGACCGGAAAATCAACCTTTATCAAGCGGTTCATGGAGTCGCTTGTTCTGCCGGGGATAGAGAGTGAATTCGACCGCGAGCGGGCGCGCGACGAGATGCCGCAGAGTGCGGCGGGCAGGACAGTCATGACGACCGAGCCGAAATTCGTACCGGACGAGGCTGTCTCGGTCATGCTCGGCGGCAGCGCCGAGGCAAAGGTCAGGCTTATAGACTGCGTCGGCTATATCGTGCCCGAGGCGCTCGGTCACATCGAGGACGGCGCGCCGCGGATGGTGATGACCCCGTGGTCGCCTGCGCCGATGCCGTTTGAGCAGGCAGCGGAATTCGGAACAAAGAAGGTAATCTCCGACCACTCCACCATCGGCGTTCTTGTAACGACCGACGGAAGCATAAGCGACATACCGCGCTCCTCCTATGTAGAGAGCGAGGCAAGAGTCGCGGGCGAGCTGCGCGCGCTCGGAAAACCGTTTGTCATCGTACTCAACTCATCGCACCCCGAAAGCGAGGAGGCTACCCGACTCGCACTCGAGCTCGAGGAAAAATACGGCGCGCCCGTCGCGCTGCTCGACTGTCTGCGTCTCGACGCGGAGGATCTGAGACATGTGCTCGAGCTCGTTCTGCTCGAGTTCCCCGTTTCCGAGATAGGCGTACGTCTGCCGAGCTGGACGACCGCGCTGCCCGACGGCGACCCGCTGAGCGAGATGCTTGCGGGAGCGGTACTGTCATGCGGCGCTGAGGTGAGCAAGATTTCGGATATCGACCCTGCGTTCCGCCGCGCACTCGACGACGAGAACATAAAGAGCGCTGCGGTCTGTGAGGTCGACCTCGGTACGGGGCGCGCTACGGTCGAGATAAAGCTCGACGACGGGCTGTATTTCTCGGTGCTGAGCAAGCTCTCGGGCAAGGAAATTACGAGCGACGAGGAGCTGATGCAGGCGCTGCTTGAGCTCGCGGCGGTCGGCGAGCGATACGAAAAGGTCGCGGCGGCGCTTGCGGAGGTCGAGGAAAAGGGCTACGGCATCGTCACGCCCGACGCATGCGACCTTGAGCTTGAAGAGCCCGAAATTACCGACGGCCCGGGCGGCTACGGCGTACGTCTGCGCGCGAGCGCCCCGTCGATACATATGATGAAGGCGAACATCGAGACCGAGATAAATCCCATCGTCGGCTCGGAGGAGCAATCAAAGGAGCTTGTGCAGTTCATGCTGCGCGAGTTCGAGGAGGATCCGAAAAAGATATGGCAGTCGAACATGTTCGGAAAGACGCTGTATGAGCTCGTCACCGAAGGGCTGCACGCAAAGCTCGACCGCATGCCCGAAGAATCAAGGAAGAAATTCTCCGAAACGCTTGAGCGCCTGATAAACGAGGGCAACGGCGGCATGATATGCATCATCCTCTGAGGCTGAGATGAACGGCTACTGCTCAGGCTCGCTGCAGGACAAAGAAGTTATAAACATCTGCGACGGAAGCAGACTCGGCTACGTCTGCGACCTCGCGGTGGACTCGGCAACGGGAAGGATAATTTCGATAAGCGTTCCCGCCTCGTGCTCGCTGTTCAAGCTGCACCCCGAGGTGATAGTCATTCCGTGGGAGTGCGTAGAGCGCGTAGGGACCGATGCAATACTCGTCACCCTTGCGTCAAAGGACAAATGCACATGCAGACCGCCGCAGAAAAAGCCGTGGTGGAAATGCTTCTTTGAATAGTCGCACAGCCGCGCACAGCGCCAAAAAGCTGCCCTGCCGTACGGGATAAACCGTGCGACGGGACAGCTTTTGTTATGGAGGAAAAGCCGCCTTTCCGAAAACGGGCAGGCTTGAGCATGTCAGCGCAGCATGCGCGTTCTTGCACGGCATGACACGCAATGCACCGATACACACGCATGTAAGCACAGCACGGTGCGCGAATGTACACTTATCAAGGTACGGCGCGGCGCGCGGCAACGCTCATGACGATAAAGTGCGCTTATGCAGCTATACGCTCACGACAGCACGGCGCGCAGTCTGCCGAGTGCGCCCTTTTCAAGCCGCGAGACCTGCGCCTGTGAGATACCTATCTCGCTCGCAATCTCCATCTGCGTTTTTCCCGCATAGAAGCGCATCGAGATTATCTCGCGTTCGCGCTCGGGCAGCTCGGTCAGCGCCTGACGCAGCGCTATGCTCTCGACCCATCCCTCACTTGCACCCGAGCCGTCGCTGAGCTGATCCATAACGAGCACCGCATCCCCGCCCTCGCCGTAAACAGGGTCAAAAAGTGAGATGGGCGATGCGATAGCCTCAAGCGCCGCGCCGACCTCCGCCGCTGTGACCTCTATCCCGCGCGCCGACAGCGCCGCCGCAAGCTCCGCCTCCGTCGCCTCGCGCCCCTGCTCCTTTGCGATAATCTCTCGCGCGCCGAGCGCCTTATATGCGAGGTCGCGGACCGAGCGGCTTACTCTGATCGAATTATTATCGCGCAGATATCTGCGCACCTCGCCGATTATCATCGGCACTGCGTATGTGGAAAAGCGAACGTCGAGCGAAAGATCAAAGTTATCTATCGCCTTGATAAGCCCGATGCAGCCCACCTGAAAGAGATCGTCAAGGCTGTCGCAGCGCCCCGAGAAACGCTGAACTACGCTCAGCACGAGCCGCAGATTTCCGCCGATAAGCTCAAGCCGCGCGCCTCCGTCGCCCTGCCTTGCCCTGCCGAGCAGCTCGACCTTTTTCTCCTCCGACATCTGCGGCAGCTGCGCCGTATTGACCCCGCATATCTCAACTCTGCCTCTGTACATCGTCACCTCCGCGCCTTTTCGGCTATACGGAGTATTGACCGCGCAGGGCACGGAATATTCTTGTCTGCAGATGTAATTTATGGAAGCACGAAAAAAAGCACCGCGCCATCACAGCGGATGGTCACGGTGCTTACTGCCGATAACATATATATTCTGCCGCCTCACACATACGGGCATCACGGCGAAATGCCGTCGGTCTTATATTCGTCTGCCGCTCGTCAGCAACGCTTTTTCGGCGGATGTCGGGAAGCATACCACGGCGCTCAGCGTAACACGCATTATGGACGCACGGCACGGGCATACGGTATGGGTCGCACGCATGGGACGCTCGGCACGGGCGCACAGTACAGTTACAAGATACGGACGCACGGCATGGGCGCACAGCACGACAAATGCGCCGTCACCCCTCCGACAGTAAACTCTCCGGCAGCGATGCCCCGAGCGCAACGCCGAGCGCAAGGAAAAGTGCAACGACCGACGAGCCGCCGTAGCTGATAAACGGAAGCGTAATTCCGACGACGGGCATGATACCGAGACACATTCCGATATTCTCGACCGACTGACAGATAATAATGGCGGAAACGCCCGCGCATATCGCCGCGCCTGTGCGGTCGGAGTGTCTGCCGAGAGAGAACAGCGCAAAGACGAGCACCAGATATCCCGCAAAGAGCACCGCAGCGCCTATAACGCCGAGCTGCTCCGACAGCACGGCAAACGCCATATCGGTATGGCTCGCGGGCAGCAGCGGCGAATATTCGAGCTTAAGCAGCGGCGAGCCGAGCGGATAGCCCGCGATGACCGCGCTGCGTGAGAGAATGACCTGATAGCCGTAGCCGAGCGGGTCAGAATCCGGATTCATTCCGACGGTTATACGCGCCTTCTGATAGTCGGACAAAAAGTGCCACAAAATCGGCGATATGACCGCTATTCCCAGCCCGCCGAAGAGAAAGAAGCGCAGCGAAAGCCCGCACGAATAGCACAGCATGAGCGCGATAAAGACATAGACGAGCGCCGAGCCGAGATCGTGCTGCAGCACGACGAGCCCGCATACAACGCCGAAATGAAGCACGAGCGACGCAAAGCCCAGTAAAGTATTCATCCGCTCGCCGAGCATACGCAGATGCCCCGCAAAAGCGACGATAAACAGCGCCTTTACAAACTCCGAGGTCTGCACCGAAAGCGACGTACCCGGGACGGTCAGCCAGCTCTTTGTGCCGTACGGACCGCTGCCGTAGACAAGCGTTACGGCAAGAATACCGAGCGCAAGCACGAGAAACAGCCACCACAGCCGTCTGTACATGCGCGAGAGCGGCATACGGGAGAGCAGCAGCATTCCCGCAGCGCCTATCGCAGCGGCTGCCGCCTGTATCCATACCTTGGATATGCCCTGAGAAGCCTTGAGCGTACTCGTGCTGACCGCGACAAACACGGTAAAGATGCCTATAAGCGCGAGCGCGAGCGATGCCGCTATTACCGCGCGCCTGCAAAAATTATATCTGCGCAGGTCGGCGGGCGAAGAAAAACGCCCGAGCACGTTCTGCTCTCGGGCGACGCGCCGCCCGGTGCCGCTGTCGGGGCGGCATTGGTTGGAGCGATTATTTTTCATAGCTTTGTTTCCGTTTCACAATTATATCGGAGCATCAATGTTCCGATTCACAATTACATCGAGACTTCAATATCCCGATTCAAAATTATATCGGGGCATTAAAATTCCGAGCGCCGCTTGGGTGCCGATGTCAATATTCCGAGCGCCGCTTGGGTGCTGAGCCGAACAATTCGAACAATTCGAACAATTCAAACAATTCAAACAATCCGACCGACTCGGACAACTCGACCGATCCGATCAATACGCCTTGCCCCAGTAAACGAGCTTCTTAGCGGGTCTGCCGCAGCATACGCACTTATCGGAAAGCTGCTCCTGCTCAAAGGGGATGCAGCGCGAGCCGACCTCGGTCAGCTCCTTGACCTTATCCTCGCACTCGGGGTCGCCGCACCACATAGCGCGGACAAAGCCGTCGCCGTTCTCGCGGAGCTTCTGCTTTATCTCGTCGAGCGAGGTGCAGTCGTATGTATGAGCCTGACGGTTAGCGAGCGCCTTTGCATAGAGCTCATCGCGGATAGCGGCGAGCTTTTCTGCAACAGCATCCTCTACTCCGTCGAGCGGAACGATGGTCTTAGAGCGGTCAACGCGTGAAACGAGAACGCACTTACCCTCGGAGATATCGCGCGGTCCGAGCTCTACGCGGAGCGGCACGCCCTTCATCTCATACTCGGAGAACTTCCAGCCGGGGGTGTTCTCGGAATCGTCGAGCTTTACGCGGAAGCGGGCGGAAAGACGGTCGGAGAGTGCGCGTGCAGCCTCAAGTACGCCCTCCTTGTGCATCTGAACGGGTATAACGACCGCCTGAATGGGAGCGACAGCCGGCGGAAGCACAAGTCCGCTGTCGTCGCCGTGCGTCATAATTACGGCACCTATAAGACGTGTAGTAACGCCCCACGATGTCTGAAAGGGATAACGGAGATTGTTCTCCTTATCGGCAAACTTGATATCAAATGCTCTTGCAAAGCCGTCGCCGAAATAGTGCGACGTTCCCGCCTGAAGTGCCTTACCGTCGTGCATAAGCGCCTCGATGGCATACGTATCCTCTGCGCCCGCGAACTTATCGCTGTCGGTCTTGGGTCCCTTGATAACGGGCATAGCAAGATCGTTCTCGCAGAAGTCCGCATAGATATTCAGCATGCGGATGGTCTCCTCGCGCGCCTCCTCTGCGGTGGCATGCATGGTGTGACCCTCCTGCCAGAGAAATTCGCGGCTGCGCAGGAAGGGGCGGGTAGTCTTTTCCCAGCGAACGACGTTGCACCACTGATTATAGAGCTTAGGCAGGTCGCGCCACGAATGGATTATATCCTTATAGTGGTCGCAGAACAGCGTCTCGGAGGTCGGGCGCACGCACATACGCTCCTGCAGCTCGTTATTTCCGCCGTGTGTTACCCATGCTACCTCGGGAGCAAAGCCCTCAACGTGCTCCTTCTCCTTATTGAGAAGCGACTCGGGTATAAAGAGCGGCATGTAGATATTCTCATGTCCCGTCGCCTTGAAGCGCGCATCAAGAATCTTCTGAATATTCTCCCATATCGCGTAGCCGTAGGGGCGGTAAATCATACAGCCCTTAATGCTTGTATAGCCGATGAGATCCGCCTTGGTACATACGTCGGTATACCACTGCGCGAAATCATCGCTCATGGATGTTATCTGCTCAACGAGCTTTTTCTGTTCTGCCATAATTCTGACCTCTGTTAAAATATTGTTATTTACGTGTCAATTACGCAATATTATATCAGTTTTTCATTTTTGTGTCAATAGGCGGAAGCTTTATTACACGGTATCCCGCCGCCTTTATCAGCCTATTGAAAACCGCAAGCCCCGCGCCGTCGCGGCTCGGCATACGCGCATAGACAGTCGATATGTCCCCGCGCTCGTCAAACTCCCGCAGCAGCCTGAACAACAGATGCGCCTGCTCGAGCGGGTCGCTGCGTGAACCGAGCGATTCCGCGCCCTCTCTGCCGAGCAGCTCGGTATCCTCGGAGAAGCACAGAATTCCGCAATCGCGCTTGTCGCGCAGATAGTCGTACACATCGCGGTCTGCGCCGTCAAGAATGATTACCTCGGCGCGCGGCGCGTAATGACGGTACTTCATACCCGGCGCTTCGGGCGTGCCGTCATAGCGCTCGGTGACCGACGGGTCGACCGTAACGGGAACGCCGAGCCCGGACAGTTCCTCAGGCGTTATCGCGCCCGGGCGAAGCAGCCGCAGCCCATCGCCGTCAGGCTTTACGATGGTCGATTCGAGCCCGAAAGCGGCATCTCCGCCGTCGAGCACCGCGTCTATCCTGCCGTCAAAGTCCTCAAGGCAGTAGCGGGCACATGTCGCGCTCGGTCTGCCCGAGATGTTTGCCGACGGGGCTGCAATCGGCACGCCCGCCGCGCTTATCAGCTTATGCGCATGGATATTCAGCGGCACGCGGACCGCAACGGTCTGGAGACCGCCCGTCACCGACGACGGAATTATATCCTTCTTCGGCAGTATCACCGTTATCGGTCCGGGCATAAAGCGCTGCGCGAGCCTGTAATACAGCTCGCTCGTCACCGCATATTCCTCCGCATCCTCCGCCCTTGCGAGGTGGATTATCAGAGGGTTGTCCGACGGTCTGCCCTTAGCGGCATATATCCGCCGCGCGGCATCTGCATCGAGCGCCGTAGCGCCGAGCCCGTACACCGTCTCGGTCGGGAACGCGACAAGCCCTCCCTCGCGGATTATCCGCGCCGCCCGTTCGATATCCTCCTCACGCTCGGCGTCGAGCAGAAGTGTATTCTTTACTCTTGCGGCGGTGACATGCCCTACCTCGGCGTCGCCGTGCTCCGCAATGCTGTTATTTTTGCTCATTCAGTTTGCCACGTCCTCGCTTGATCTGAGTTTTTCCGCCGTATCCGCCGTTATCAGCGCATCTATCATGCCGCCGATATCGCCGTTCATAAAGCTGTCGATGGAATGCAGCGTCAGCCCTATGCGGTGGTCGGTAACGCGCCCCTGCGGAAAATTATATGTTCTTATCCGCTCGCAGCGGTTGCCCGTTCCGACCTGACTTCTGCGCTCGGATGCTATGCGGCTCTCCTGCTCCTCGAGACGCATGTTGTACAGTCGTGTGCGCAGTATCTTCATCGCCTTGTCGCGGTTCTTGAACTGGCTGCGCTCGTCCTGACATTCGACGACGATGCCCGTCGGAATGTGCAGCAGACGTATCGCCGACTCGGTCTTATTGACATGCTGTCCTCCCGCGCCGCTGCTCTTTATCGTTTCTATCTTGAGGTCTGCGGGACTGAGCTCGACCTCAACCTCCTCCGCCTCGGGCAGCACCGCAACGGTCGCCGTAGAGGTCTGTATCCTGCCCGACGACTCGGTCTCGGGCACGCGCTGAACTCGGTGTACGCCGCTCTCGAATTTAAGCCGTGAATAAGCGCCCTCTCCCTCGATGAGAAACGACACCTCGCGAAAGCCGCCGAGACCCGTTTCGTTCGAGCTCATAAGCTCGTGCCTCCACCCCATTGAATCGGCATACATCGAATACATGCGGTACAGATCGCCCGCAAAAAGCGCCGCTTCCTCGCCGCCCGCGCCCGCGCGTATCTCGACTATAACGTTCTTATCGTCGTTCTCATCTCGCGGGAGCAGCAGCACGCGCAGCTCCTCTTCGGTCCGCGCGACCGTCTCCTTTGCGCTTCTCAACTCCTCGTCGGCAAGGCTGAGCATGTCGGGATCGTTCTCGCTCGCGAGCAGGCTCAGTGCACCGCTCACCGCCGACTCCGCCCGCTTGTACTCGCGGAACTTTTCGACGATGGGTGTCAGTCGTTTATATTCCTTCATCAGCGCGGAATATGCGGAGATATCGCTCATCACCGACGGGTCGGCAAGACGCTCGTCTATCTCCGAATAGCGCCGTTCTACATCATGCAGTCTGTCAAGCATCGGCAGCTCCGTCAGCGGGAAAGACCCATACCGTCGAGTATCTCTCTCTGGCAGTCAAACATGATACGCTCGTTCTCTCCGCCGCCCTCATGGTCGTAGCCGAGCAGATGCAGCACCGAGTGCACGCAGAGGAATGCGAGCTCCCTCTCAAAGCTGTGACCGTATTCGCGCGCCTGTGCATGTGCGCGGTCGAGCGATATAACGATGTCGCCGAGCGGTATTCTGCCCGTCTCGGGGTCGATGTCGTCTGCGGTCGGAATTCCGTCCTGCAGCAGCGGGAACGAAAGCACATCGGTCGCGCGGTCGATGCCGCGTGTCTCGATGTTGAGCATATGTATCTTACGGTCGGAGACAAGCAGCACCGATATTTCGGGGGCAAACCTGTCCTCGGGTATGTACTCATGACGCAACGCAGCGGTTATCGCGCGGCGGATGAGCAGACGGGTGCGCAGATCGACGATGTATCTGCCCTGTCTGTTTGTTATGCTTATCTTATAGCCCGGCAGCAGCGAGAGCGCGCTCTCCTCCGCCTGCTCGATTATTTCAAGAAGGTTGTCCATCTTTTTGTATCTCCGTATCTTCTGTATTACCCTGCATAGCTGCCGCGCCGCGCCCCTTCGCGCCTCCGCACTCATATGCATTGACGATATCCTGAACGAGCCGATGCCTTACAACGTCGCGCCCCGAAAAACGGTGGATATATATCCCGTTTATCCCGTCGAGTATGCGCACCGCCTGAATAAGTCCCGACGGCTTTCCGTCAGGCAGGTCTATCTGCGTCGTGTCGCCCGTAACTATCATTTTGGAATTAAAGCCGAGACGTGTAAGGAACATCTTCATCTGCTCGCGGGTGGTGTTCTGCGCCTCATCGAGAATGATAAACGAATCGCTGAGCGTTCTGCCGCGCATGTATGCGAGCGGCGCAACCTCTATCGTTCCGCGCTCGATATGCTTTGTGCAGGTCTCCGCACCGAGCATGTCGTACAGCGCGTCGTAGAGTGGGCGGAGATAGGGATCTATCTTACTCTGCAGGTCGCCCGGGAGAAATCCGAGCCGTTCCCCCGCCTCTACCGCGGGGCGGGTGAGTATTATCTTATTTACCGACTTTTTTCGCAGCGCATCGACGGCGAGTGCGACCGCAAGGTAGGTCTTTCCCGTTCCTGCGGGACCTATGCCGAAGATGACGGTGTTTCCGCGTATCGCGTCAACATAGCGCTTCTGCCCCGCCGTCATCGCCCTGACGGGCTTTCCTCTGCCGCCGAGACATATAACCCCGCCGTCACACTCCGTGAGCTCGTCGCTCTTGCCGTCGCGTACGCTGTCGATTATATATCCGAGCTCCTGCTCGGTGATGTCCGCACCGCTCGGCGAGTGCAGCAGCGCCGTTACAGCCGATGCCGCAAGCTCCGCATTCTCCTTGCTCTGCGCGGTTATAACTATCCTGTTTCCGTCGGTGCGGTCGGTGTCCTCGCTCCGTATCACGGCATTAAACGCATCTTCGACCGCGCGTATATTGGCATCAAGTGCACCAAACGCCGCCGCTGTCTGCTCGGGCGAGTCGGTGAACACCTCTCTTGTATAGCTTTCTGCCATTTTACCTTCCTTATTGCTGCCCGCCTCAGCCGCCTGCCCCTTGTCCGCATGCAAAAACACGGGTCTCGGCGGTCGGAACGGTACAACTCCCTCAATATATCATATATTTTATACTTATCCCGTGCTTTTGTCAATAGCGCGGGCGCATGTCTGCAGGGTCACGGACGTATTTTCGGCAGTTTTTTCGTCGGATATTCGGTCGGGCTTTCGGCGCACGCCCGTCGGCAATGTCGATTCGCCGCTGCACACGTGCGTATATCACGGCAGTGTACCGTCAATGACGGGCAGAGGCACGACCTGCGCGACATCCTCAAGGCAGTGTACCGTTGTGCGCAGTATATACACATCGCCCTCCTCGCGGCTCTCGAGAAAGCCCTCGTCGGTGCGCGACAGCAGCTCGCTCTCCCCTATCTCGTCGCGGAGCATCACCGTCATGCGAGCCTCTGCGACCCGCTCCGCCTCCTCTACCGTCCGCGTGCGCGGCTGCTCGGTGTAGTAGCAATAGCTGTCGGTGCTTACCGTTATCGGCAGTATGATGCCGCCGGGGAGCGTCAGCCTTTCGCTCCCGCTCTCGAGCTCATACGGCAGCTCCCGTACCCTGTGACGCACGGGGTGCAGACTGTGCCCGAACAGTGAGAGACGTATATCCCGCACGACCGCACCGTACTCCCGCTCCTGCACCGTCAGCGGCACCTCCGCCGTGAGCACATGCTGCGTGTGTGCTATGACGCTGCCCCTTGCATGAGTGTAGCGCATTACACCCGTGTTCTTGTTTTCGAGCGCGCCCGATATCAGCAGCTGTCCCGCAGCGATATTATCGCCGTCACCGACGACCGCCTCACCCGCCGCGGTATTCACATACTTCACAACGCCCTCGCGCGATGCGACAACATTCGACGGCGTTCCCGTATCTATCCTGCCGTCGCGGTATGCCGTCTTAGTATAACGCAGCTGCGCCGCAGTGCCCGATATGTCGATGCTCATCCAGCTGATGCGCGGGTCGCCGGCAAGATACGCAGAGCAAACGCGGAACAGATCGAGCGACGGTATGAAAGCACCCTCCGCGCAGCCGAGCGCACGAACGCCGTCAAGCAGCTCACCCTCAAGCTCAGCATCCCGCTCCTGCCCGTCGCGCGGCGCGACATCGAGCGTCCATATAAAGCGTGACAGCAGTGCGGCAAGCAGACACGCGAGCACCATACCGACGGGTATTCCCGGGCGATGAGAAAATCGCGAGCACAGCGCCGGCAGCCCGCTCCGCCTTACCAGCCTGTGCTCTGCCCCGCTCTCTGAGAGCAGCAGCTGTGCCTGTGCGCGGTCGGCGGATGACATCCGCAGCTCCCAACCGTCATCCCGCCGCACGGCGGAATATTGCAGCGCGCCGAGCAGATTCAGCGCATCGCCGTCGGCTATGTACAGCGTATCACAGCCGAGAAAAAAACGTCCTATCGCGGCGACTATGCCGCTCCTCACACCGCATGCCCCCTCTCGCCCGCCGACCGCAGCGAGATGTCGGTGATAACGCCGTCTATCTCCAGCGTTCCACCGCTGCGGTGACACAGCGTCAGTCCATCGCCCATCACTCTGAGCTCGTATCTCCCAGCCCTCAGTACTATCAGATCGTCGCGAAAGCAGATTATCCTTCTGCAGCGCGACAACCTCAGCTGCATTCGGTCAAATATAGTTATCACCGTCTCTGCCGTTCCGGGACATTCCTCCTGCGGCAGATCCGATATCGAAAAAAGTCTCCCGAGCAGCTGCCGCTCTCCTTTTCTTTTTTTCTCCGCTGACATTATGTATCTTTCCTCCGCTCGCTAAGTATAGTGTAGTATACGCCGTACGGCACCTATGCGGCACCGCCGCAATTACCATATGCGATGGGAGTGGTATTAATGACAACCGTAAGAGACGGCATCCGCCCCGCGGGCAGAGCTATGCCGCGGCGGCTCGGAGCGTCGCGACGAATCGGACGGTATGCGGCAGCTGCCATTTGCGATACAGCGCTGCTCTATTTTATTCCGCTGCTCGTGATATTCTCGGATACCGCGGCGGATGCGGTGCGTCGGAGTCTGCAGCTGTCGGCGGCGTCGCTTGTACCGTCTCTCTTTCCGTATCTCGTCATTTCGGCGCTGATAACGCGCTGCGGTACGGCGGAGCGCATCGGGCATGCGGTGGGCAGACCCTTCTCGCGGCTGTGCGGATTGCCGCCCGCGCTTGCGTTTCCTTTCATCATCGGGCTGTGCTCGGGCTATCCCGCGGGCGCTGCCGCCGTATGCTCGGTATACCGCCGCGGGGGCTGTACGGCAGACGATGCAGAGCGCGGCTGTGCGCTGCTCGGAAACACGGGACCGGGGCTCACCGTCGGGCTGCTCGGTGAAGCGCTGCTCGGCAGCCGCAGACTCGGCATGATTGTCTATCTCGCTCAGCTGCTCGCGGTGCTGACAGTCTGTGCGCTGCACGGCATTATCGTCAGACGTAAAAAACGCCGCGCACACGGCAGCAGTGAAAATGTCACGGAAAAAGCGCAACATACAGCGGGAGGCGAACAGAAAACATCCGAGCGCGGCACGGCAAACAACGGAACACATGTCGGGTCGGGGCATGTCGGAATAATACGTGCACTGCCGGAAGCGGTCGCATCCGCAACATCGACCGTTCTGACCGTTGTATCGCTCGTCACCGTATTTTCGCTGCTGCGAATACTGCTGCAAGCGCTGCTCGGCAAGCTAAGCGAATCTATCGGCATTGCCCTGCCGTCCTGCACTCCCGCTCTGCTCTCGATACTGATTGAGATAAGCGACGGGCTCTGCTGCGCGTCGGCGATAGGCGGAAAGACGGGTACGGTGCTCTGTGCCGCCGCTGTCGGGTGGTCGGGGCTGTGCGTCATCACGCAGACAAAAACACTGATGCGCAACTGCGGGCTCGTCGGCTGCCGCATAATTTCCATGCGTCTCGCGCTCGGTGCACTCTGCGCCGCCTACACCTTTCTGCTGCTCGTCTGCCATGGATAATTATTTGCCCGCCGCTCATCTGCATCGGATAATCGCCCATTAATTATTTAATGCCGTCTGTCACAGCCGATAGCTTTTAATACCCGTCTGTCGCGACTGAAATTTTAATGCTCGTCCGACCCGAGCAAAAATGCTGTTTTCAAGCATCTGCGCATCGCGAACGGAACACTCGGCGGGTATCCGTCTCGCCCGCTCGGAACAATTTTTCAAAAAAGTGTGGAAAAAAAATAAAAAATGTAGTATAATACTCCCGATATATACTTATCGGGAGGTACAGGCAATGGCTTTTCGCAGAAAAGACGATCACAGGTACCGCGCGAGCGACTCGGACACACGGCTCACGCGGTTCAGACCGAAATACAAGACCGCGCACGACAAGGGCTCGGAGCGCGAGCTGCCCGAGATCTGCCGCTACTGCGTACGCGCGCACAAGCTGTTTGATTCCGAGACCATGCTCTGCGAGCGCAAGGGAGTAGTTTCCTGCCGCTACACATGCCGCAGGTTCGTGTACGACCCGCTTAAACACGTGCCGTTCCAAGCGCCGGCCGTCTTTGACGAGGATATGGTAATGCCCACGCTTGACGACCTTCCCGATGATGCTGCCGACACGACTCAACCCGCGCAGACATCGGATACTACACAGACATCGGATGTCGTGCACGCACCGGATGCTGCTCAAATATCGGATACCGCTCAGACTGCAAGCACCGCATCGAGCGATTCAACCGAGAGTAGCGCTGAGCCCGCTCACGTCTCGGAAAACGCGACTTCATCGGACGCAGCCGGGCCCGCCCGTGACAGCGGCATCGACACAGAATCATCCAACGGCGCATCACATACGAACGGACAAACCGTCAACGAAAAGAGCGCCGACAAGCAGACCTCCGACGGTACAGACAGTGCAGGTTCAAGCAGTGCCGCGCAGGGTGGAGAGAGCGACAGCGCCTCAGAGAGCGGCAATGCCGTCAAATCCGAGTCCGAAGAGTCCGCATACCCCGATAAAAAGACCGCCGCAGGCACCTCGGATAACGGCGGCGAAAAGAGCGACGGCAATGAGGTAAGATCACAGTTCGGTATGGAGAGCCTATGGAGCGATACATCAAGATAAACGGCAGGCACGGGGCGCGCAGGGCATTCTCCACGCTTCTGCTCGCGGCGTCTACCCTACTCTGTGCCTGCTCATCGGGCGAGGGCGGAACGTACACCGTCAATAAAAGCGAAGCCGTGCAAGAGGGTGAGACCGAGCAGACAAAGATTGTGACCCCCGACATGCCGAGCGAGAGCGAGCCGAGCCGCAACGCCTATGCATCCGACGTTCAGACGGTGCGCATCGTTGCTGCGGGCGACAGCATGTGTCATGAGGCGGTCGCGCGCTATGCTGCGGCATGCGGCGGAGAGGGTGCATACGACTTTACCCCAATATACGATGACATCGCGGATTACATACGTCTTGCGGATGCTTCCATCGTTAACTTTGAGGCAAGCATCTCGGAGAGCGGCGATTACGATTATTTTCCGAAGTACATCGTCCCGCCGACGGCGATAGACGCGCTGACAGACATCGGCTTTGACATTATCGACCTATCGAACGACCATATGCTCGACGGCGGTGTTGAGGGTCTGCTTGAGACCGAGCGGCGTGTACGCAGCTGCGGCGCGCTTCCGCTCGCGGAGTATTCCGACCGCTCCGACCTCGAAAACGTAAGGATTGCGGATATCGACGGAATTCGTGTTGCGCTCGTATATTTCGTCGGAAAAACGAACGTTTCAAACAGTGACGGCAGCGGTATATATGTGCCGTACGTCAATATTCAGGATATCGAAACGCAGATGAAGGCCGCAAAGCAGAAGGCGGATGCGGTAATTGCCGTGATGCACTGGGGCACGGATAATGCGCTCGACCCCGGGGATAGTCAGCGGTCACTCGCTGCCCTGCTTGCCGACTGCGGAGCGGATGCGGTCATCGGCTACGGACCGCACGTACTGCAGAGCATGGAGACGCTGGAGCGTCCCGACGGCGGAACAACGCTCGTAGCTTATTCGCTCGGTAACCTTATGAGCGGAATGTATTATGCGAAAAACGCGGTCGGCGGGCTGCTCGGCTTTGATCTTACCGTGCGCAGCACCGACAGCGGGCCGTCGGTCAGCATAGACAATATCTCGCTGCTGCCGACCGTCTGCCATTATAATTCCTCCCGCAGCGCCTTTCGCGTGATGCCGCTCGCCGACTATACCGAAGAACTGTGCAACGAGCACGGGGGGCAGAAATACGGCAGCTTTACCCTGACCGAGCTGTATGGCTACGTCCGCCGCGCTATTCCCGATGAGTACCTACCCGATTCTATTCTGTACAAGTAAGCGACGCGCGATGCGCGTGCAATAATCGCTGCACAGCACAAACACAACATGCACCGCACGGAGCGAACGTTTAAAGGTCCGCACAGTGCGACCGCATCATGCGCCGAAATAACACAATTGCCTCTGCCGTACAATTGTACGGCAGAGGCATAATACGTTATATAACATAATCCGCCGCACCGTCGGACGATGTCAGCGATGCAAGCGTGACCGAACCGAAATAATCCTCCGTCAGCTTATAGAAGCCACGCCAGAGCTCTATCGTTCTGCATTTCGGTGCCCTATGACAGGCGGGCGCGCCCTGACCGAGACACGCGACGGGAACGAGCTCGCCCTCCGCCGCCGTCAGTATTTGAAGCGCTGTATAGTCCTCGGGCACGCGCGTGAGACGGTATCCTCCGCCCTTTCCGTGCAGCCCCTCGACAAGCCCCGCGCCCGTAAGCGACGGCATTATCCGCTCAATATATTTAAGAGAAATCTCCTGCCGCTCCGCGACCGCCTTCAGCGGTATCCAGTCGCCGCCGCAGTGCTCAGCAAGGTCAATCATGATCCGCAGCGCGTATCTGCCCTTTGTGGAAATCATATCTATCCCTTCCGTCGGGCACACGCCCGAAAATTCATGTCAATGTTACAGCCGCCTATCTCAATGCTCCACTGTTCTCTGCTGCCGAGAACGATATCTCCGCTCTCGGGGAGAAGCTCACACACGAACAGCCAAGAGCCGAAAGAACAGCCGAGATGCACGCCGCTCATTGCCGCAAGCACCCTCATATCAGTCAAAAACCGCAGCAGCGGTAGCCCGCATTGCGAGTATGGTTTCGGTTATAAGCTCGTCAAGACCGATGCCGAGCAGCTCCGCGCCGCGTTCGATAACCTCACGCGAGCAGCCGGCAGCAAAGCCGTGATTCTTATACTTCTTTTTTACCGATTTCAGCTCAAGGTCGGAAACGCTGCGCGACGGACGCATTATCGCGACCGCACCGATGAGACCCGTCAGCTCATCGACCGCATACAGCACCTTTTCCATCTCATGCTCCGGCGCGGTATCGACGGTTATGCCGTAGCCATGACTTACAACGGCGTGTATCAGACGCTCGTCGATGCCCTCCTCCTGCATAATCTCACTGACCTTTATACAGTGCTGCTCGGGATATTTTTCAAAGTCGAGGTCATGGAGCAGCCCGACCGTACCCCAGTATTCCGCCTCATCCCCGTAGCCGCGCTGCCGTGCGAAGTATTCCATAACTCCGCAGACAATCTCGGCATGCTTTATATGGAACGGCTCGCTGTTATAGTGCAGAAGCAGCTCGCGAGCCTGTTCTCTCGTCGGTATCACCGCGCACCTCTCAGTCTGCAAAGAGCGGAGTGGAGAGGTAGCGGTCGCCCGTGTCGGGAAGGAGTGCAACGATGGTCCTGCCCACGTTCTCGGGGCGCTTAGCAAGCTGAATAGCAGCATAGATAGCAGCGCCTGACGAAATACCGACAAGCACACCCTCGCTTCTGCCTATCTCCTTGCCCGTTGCGAATGCATCCTCGTTAGTGACGGGGATTATCTCGTCATAGACCTCGGTGTCAAGCACATCGGGTACAAAGCCCGCGCCGATGCCCTGAATCTTGTGCGGTCCCGACTTACCCTCGGAGAGAACGGGAGAGGATGCGGGCTCAACCGCTGCGACCTTAACGCCGGGAATCTTGGAGCGCAGATACTGACCCACGCCCGTAACGGTTCCGCCCGTGCCTACGCCTGCAACGAACCAATCGACCTTGCCGTCGGTATCCTCATAGATCTCGGGTCCCGTGGTCTCGAAATGAGCCTTGGGGTTTGCGGGGTTGACAAACTGACCGGGGATAAACGAGTTCGGGGTTTCTGCTGCAAGCTCGTTTGCGCGCTCGATAGCGCCCTTCATTCCCTTGCTGCCGTCTGTGAGAACAAGCTCTGCACCGTATGCCTTCATCAGCTGACGGCGCTCTACCGACATCGTTTCGGGCATTACGATAATGATGCGGTAGCCGCGCGCTGCAGCGACCGATGCAAGTCCGATACCCGTGTTGCCCGAGGTCGGCTCAATGATTACAGAGCCTTCCTTAAGTTTACCGCTCTTCTCTGCGTCGTCGATCATTGCCTTTGCGATTCTGTCCTTTACGGACCCTGCGGGATTGAAATACTCGAGCTTTGCAAGCAGCTTAGCCTTGAGACCGAATTTCTTTTCGATACCCGTGAGCTCGAGAAGCGGAGTTTTGCCTATAAGCTGATCTGCGGATGTATAAATGTTTGCCATGATAAATATCTCCTTTTTCGGTGCGCGGCGCTGCTGCCTCGCTTATTTTTGATACCCGGCGGTTTTTGTTTTACCCACCTGTTTGGTATGTTGGTGGTATTATACACCCGAATGTACCGTTTGTCAACCCCTTTTTTTCAAAAAACGCAATTTTTTCAATCTTTTTCTGCTGCACGTAATCGCGCAGCGTATGAGCACTTATGACGATGCCGCACGGGAGAATGACCGCACTGTCCCGCGAGCCCTGCGCGGTCCGAAAACAGCAGGGCGCAAAAACGGCGACACGCAAAAACGGCAGGGCAAAACGCCCCGCCGTCAAGTGTTTTATTGAATTGCAGGCTGTCGCGTACCGTCGCGACAGCGGTATATCCGTGCTGTCAGGCAGCACTCAGCCCCACTCGATGGTTGCCGGGGGCTTGCCCGTGATATCATAGACTACGCGACCCGCGCCCTTTACCTCATTGCAGATACGTGCGGAAACGGTTCCGAGTATCTTATGAGAAATGGGCGTGTACTCGCAGGTCATGAAGTCGGAGGTACGCACCGCGCGGAGCGCGATGGTGTAGTCATAGGTGCGGAAATCGCCGACAACGCCGACCGAGCGGGTGTCCGTAAGGACTGCAAAATACTGATCCGCCTTAACTCTGTGCTTGACTATCTCCTCGCGGAAGATGGCATCGGCATTCTGGAGGATGGCTATCTTCTCCGCCGTTATCTCGCCGATAATGCGCACGCCGAGACCGGGTCCCGGGAATGGCTGACGGTCGACATAGGAACGCGCGAGACCGAGCTGACGACCGAGTGCGCGAACCTCATCCTTGAACAGACCGCGCAGCGGCTCGACGAGCCCCGTGAACTTCATATTGTCGGGCAGACCGCCGACATTGTGGTGGCTCTTGATGGTTGCGGCCTTGCTGCCGCCCGACTCAATAACGTCGGGATAGATAGTGCCCTGCGCAAGGAAGGAAACGTTATCGGGCAGCTTTTCGGTCTCCTCCTCAAATACCTTGACAAACTCAGCGCCGATTATCTTTCTCTTCTGCTCAGGATCGGTAATGCCGCGGAGTGCCGCAAGAAAGCGGGGACCCGCATTTACGCGGATAAAGTGGAGGTCACGACCCGAGAATGCCGCCTCAACCTCGTCGCCCTCGTTCTTTCTCATAAGACCGTGATCGACGAAAACGCAGTGCAGCTGACCGGGTATCGCACGGGAAAGAAGCGCCGCGCAGACCGATGAATCGACTCCGCCCGAGAGCGCAAGCAGCACGTGCTTATCACCGACCTGCTCGCGGATATCGCGGATAAGCTGCTCCTGGAGATTGTGCAGGTCATAGTCGCCGTCCGCGCCGCAGATGCGGTAGAGGAAGTTGTGTATCATATCGGTACCGCGCGAGGTGCTTTCGACCTCGGGGTGGAACTGCATTCCGTAGAGGCGGTGCGCCTTGTTTTCGATGGCTGCGTTCGGGCAGTTCTCGGTGCAGGCGACCGAGCGGAAGCCGTCGGGCAGCGTAACTATCTGGTCGGTATGACTCATAAGACCCGTCTGCGATGCGTCGAGTCCGCGAAAGAGCTCCGAGCCCGTGTCTACGCGCATTGCCGTCTTTCCGTACTCGCTGACAAGGCAGGGCGCAACGGTGCCGCCGCACGACCATGCGAGCAGCTGAACGCCGTAACATATACCGAGAATCGGAATGCCGAGCTTGAATATGTTTTTGTCACAGCGGGGAGAACCATCCTCATAAACGCTGTTCGGTCCGCCGGTGAGAATGATACCGATGGGTCCTATCTCGAGGATCTGCTCCACCGTAATACGGTCGCCGGGCTTTACGACCGAATAAACGTTGCATTCACGTACTCTGCGGGCGATAAGCTCCTTATACTGCCCGCCGAAATCAAGAATCAGAACTGTCTGCTGTGCCATACCTGCTCCTGTAACTATAAAAATTCCGCACTGCGGTAGCGGTCTGTGCCGACCGCATCACTCATATACTGCATCCGCACGGGGTTCGACAAAATGCGACCGCATTCCCGCACAGCAATACAATCATATTATAACACATTTTGCGATTTCGTCAACGGCTGAGAGAATATTTTTTGCCCCGGAGAAAAGTTTTCCGGGGCAAAAGCGATTATTTTGTTTTTCCGTGTGCCGTTTTGCGGCATTGTACTGCTTTTTGCGATTCCGTTTCTACGCCGAGCATTTCTTATCCTTCGTGATGTTTTAAAGAAGCATCAATGAATCCGAGGAAAAGCGGGTGCGCCTTGTCCGGGCGGGATTTGAACTCGGGATGGTACTGCACGCCGACATAAAAATCACGGTCGTCGAGCTCGACCGTCTCGACGAGTCTGCCGTCGGGCGAAAGTCCGGAGAGACAGAGCCCCGCGTCCTCAAGCGCCTCGCGATAGTCGTTATTGAACTCGTAGCGGTGACGGTGACGCTCGGATATCTCGCGCGTACCGTAGCAGCGCTCCATCGTTGTGCCGTGGCGGATAACGCACGGATAAGCGCCGAGACGGAGCGTGCCGCCCTTGTCGACATCGTCGCTCTGACCGGGCATAAAGTCGATGACCTTATGGGCGCACAGTTCGTCAAACTCGCCCGAATTTGCATCGGCTATTCCGAGCACATCGCGCGCGTATTCGATGACCGCTATCTGCATGCCGAGACAGATACCGAAGTACGGCAGACCGTGCTCACGCGCATACTTTGCAGCACATATCATGCCCTCAACGCCGCGTCCGCCGAAGCCGCCGGGCACTATAATGCCGTCGAGCCCGCCGAGCAGATCGTCTGCGGTAGCATCGCACAGCGGCTCGGAATCTATCCACTTTATATCGACCCGCGCACCGAGTGCATAGCCAGCATGGCGCAGCGCCTCCGCTACGGAGAGATATGCGTCGTGCAGTGCAACATACTTTCCGACAAGTCCGACGGTGACCTCCCTCTCCGCGGACTTTATTTTTTCGACCATTGCTTTCCACTCATCGAGCGCGGGTGCGGGTGCGTTAATACCGAGCTCGCGGCAGACGACATCCGAAAAATGAGCGGACTCAAGCATCAGCGGAGCCTCATAGAGACACGGCAGTGTCAGATTTTCGATAACGCAGTCGGGGCGGACGTTGCAGAAAAGCGATATCTTCTTGAATATACTCTCTTCCAGCGGCTGATCGCAGCGCAAAACGATGATATTCGGGTTGATGCCCATGCCCTGCAGCTCCTTTACGGAGTGCTGAGTCGGCTTTGATTTATGCTCGTCCGAGCCGCTGAGAAACGGCACAAGCGTTACGTGAATGAACAGGCTGTTCTCGCGTCCGACCTCAAGCGATATCTGACGTACCGCCTCAAGAAAGGGCTGCGACTCGATATCACCGATGGTGCCGCCTATCTCGGTTATGACAACATCGGCATCCGTCTGCTTGCCTACGCGATAAACAAAGTCCTTTATCTCGTTAGTGATATGCGGTATGACCTGAACGGTAGAGCCGAGATATTCGCCGCGGCGCTCCTTGTTGAGAACGTTCCAGTAGACCTTTCCCGTCGTCAGATTGGAGAAGCGATTCAAATCCTCGTCGATAAAACGCTCGTAGTGACCGAGGTCAAGATCGGTCTCCGCGCCGTCCTCGGTGACGTATACCTCGCCGTGCTGATACGGGCTCATCGTTCCCGGGTCAACGTTTATGTACGGGTCAAGCTTCTGCGCCGCAACGCGCAGCCCGCGCGTTTTCAGCAGTCTGCCGAGCGAAGCGGCGGTTATTCCCTTTCCGAGTCCGGAAACAACTCCGCCTGTTACGAAAATGTACTTTGTCATGATACCACCCTCACTTTAATATTATTCGTTTTAAAATTCATCTGTAAAACAGGTGCACGACGCGCGTCGCATTAAACATAGGTCTTTATAATGGATTCCGCTACCGCACGCTTCGAGATACAGCGGTCCATCGCGGTCTTTTCTATATATCTGTGTGCGTCGGGCTCGGTCATCTTCAGCTTTTCGATAAGCAGCAGCTTTGCCCTGCCGACGATGCGTATCTCCTCCATCTTTTCCTCGACCGTAGCCGCGCGCTGCTCCATTCTGCGCAGCCGCTCGCGTGTCGCGCGGAGCAGAACTACCGACTGCGCGATTGCTGCGGCACTCGTCGGCTTCTGCATTACAAGCACGCCGCACGGGCACAGCGCGGCGCTCAGCTCGGGATAGTGCTCCGCTTTTGTCAACAGCAGCACGCCCGCTCCGCTGCCGAGAGAAACATCCTCCGCGAGTCCGCTGCCGAACTCATCGGGCAGCGGCGTATTGATAACTATAAGGTCATAGCTCTCCTCGACCGCAGCGCGGCGCGCCTCGGAGCAATTTTTCACCCGCTTTGTCACAAAGCCCTGACCGTCAAGCAGCGGGATCATACCGCTGTCGAATTTTTCCGACGCCGAGACAAGCAGCGCACGACAGCTGCGCAGGTTCATCTCCATATGATCCCCCCTTCGGTAATGTAAGTGTTATGCGAAAGCGCCGTTACGGTTCTCCCACAGACTCAGCATACGAGCATCCGACCGATGTGTCGCGCAAGCTGCGGAATGAGTGATGGAAAATGCGCTCTGCGCCGCCGCATTCAACGGCAGATGCAAGCGCCTCTCCCGCACGAAAAAATCAGTCCTCTTTGTGTTCGAGATAAGCGTCAATGACCGTCTGCGGCAGCACTCTGTGCAAAAACTCGCTCTCCGCTGCGGCAGCCCTTGCCTCGGCAAGCGTTGCGGGCAGACGCGGCATGTCGCTCTCCTCCTCGAGCATATTGCGGTCGCACTCGGGCGGAAGCGGGAGCGCGCGCATAATGCCGTCAAGGCAGGCATGTATGATGAGCGAGTATGCAAGATACGGATTGCAGAGCGGGTCGGGGGAGCGGAGCTCTGCCCTGCGGTATTCGCCCTGCGCTGCGGGTATGCGGATAAGCTGCGAGCGATTCTCATGCGACCATGAGATATATTTAGGCGACTTGAAGTGCCCGAGGCGTTCGTATGACTGTCCGCTGCTGCACAGAAACAGCGATATCTCGCGGATATGCGCGAGCAGCCCCGCGATAGCGCAGCCCATCACGTCACCGCTGTTGCCGCTGCCGACATTGCCGCCGTGAACACTGAAATTGATATGCATGCCGTTGCCGGGCTGACCGGACAGCGGACGCGGGTCGAAATCCGCCGCAAGTCCGCTTCTTGCAGCGACCGTACCGACGACGGATTTAAAGGTAACGGCATCATCGCCCGCGCGGAGCGGACTCGAATAGCGAAAATCTATCTCGTTCTGCCCCGGTCCCTGCTCATGGTGCGAGCTCTCCGGCTTTATCCCCATCTGCTCGAGCGTCAGGCATATCTCGCGGCGGACATTCTCGCCCTTATCCTCGGGAGCGATATCCATATAGCCCGCATTATCGTACGGTATGCGAGTCGGCTCGCCGTGCTCGTCGAGCTTGAACAGATAAAACTCCATCTCAGAGCCGAAAGCAAAGGTATAGCCCGCATCCGCCGCAGCGCGCTCTGCGGAAGCAAGAATCGCGCGGCAGTCGTTTTCAAACGGCGTGCCGTCAGGGCGGCAGACCGAGCAGAACATGCGCACGACCCTGCCGTGCTCGGGTCTCCACGGGAGCACCGAGAGCGTTACGGGGTCGGGATGCAGAACAAGATCGGAGTGCACAACACCGCCGAAGCCCGCGACAGACGATGCGTCGATGGCTATGCCGTATTCAAATGCGCGTCCGAGCTCGTCCGGCATTATCGAAATATTCTTCTGCCTGCCGTAAACATCGCAGAACGCCATACGGATGAATTTGACATCCTCCTCTCTGACATACTGCATTACCTCATTGGCGGAATAATTCATATCTGTCTGCTTCCTTTCTGCTCTGCGGCGGGTCGATTGCGCCGCGCCGTACGACCGCACATGCGGCGGCAATATATAACGACGACCGCGCTCCGTCAGTTTGCAACATACATCTGTTTATACGGATTGCTTGAATTCGGGGTAATAACGGTAAAGCCGGGGGCAAGAAGCTCATCGAGCGGGCGCCCGAACGACTCCGAGAAGAACCGCAGCAGCGGCATCAGCTCTTCCGTATCCTGCTCCGTGGCAGCGGCTGCGGAAACGCCGAGCGGGAGTCTGACACCCGAGATATCGCCGCGCAGCAGCATCTTTCCGCCGTGCATTCCCGTACACGGGAAATTACCGACTATCGGACGCTCTCCGCGGTCGAGACCGAGCACGACTATCCTGCCGCCGGCCTGATACTCGCCGAGAAAGCTGCCGCACACGCCGCCGATAACAATGACGGGGCATTTATCCCGATACTCCTTCATATGAATGCCGACGCGGTAGCCCGCATCGCCGCGGACAAATATCGCGCCCCCGCGCATAGCGTAGCCCGCAGCGTCGCCTGTGCCGCCGTGAATAACGATGCGACCGTCGTTCATGGTATCGCCCACCGCATCCTGCGCATTGCCGTACACGGTTATGTCCGCGCCCGCAAGGTATGCACCGAGCGCGTTGCCGGGTGTTCCGTATATCTCGATATCGCCCTCACGCATTCCCGATGCGATAAAGCGCTGACCGAGACAATCGGTTATTCTTGCGCTGCCGCAGCGTCTGAGCTGTTCGTTCAGCACGCGGAAATCAAGCTCCTTTGCATCTATTTCTATTTTATCTATCATATTATACCACACCGCTCTGTAAATTTCTACTTATTTTTTTGTAAAAAAGCTTTTTTGCATCGGGCATCACTCGCCCGCGTGACTTATGCCGAGAATGGACAGCTCCTTCTCGCTCAGACCTACTCCGCGGAGCATAAGACGGTTTCCGCGCAGCGCCTCGATTGAGTTTATACCCATGCCGCCCATCAGCTCCTTTATCTCATGCTTCCATGCGCTCATGAGATTGACAAGCCGCTCCGAGCCCTCCTGCGGGTCGAGACGGCGTACAAGCTCAGGGCGCTGAGTAGCTATGCCCCAGTTGCAGAGTCCGCTCTGGCAGTTGCGGCAGAGATGACAGCCGAGTGCAAGCAGCGCAGCCGTAGCGACGTAGCATGCATCCGCACCGAGCGCGACCGCCTTTACAACGTCGGCAGCCGAGCGTATCGAGCCGCCCGCGACAAGCGAGACGTTTCCTCTTATGCCCTCGTCGCGCAGACGCGAATCGACCGCAGCGAGCGCAAGCTCTATCGGTATACCGACATTATCGCGTATCCGCGTGGGCGCAGCGCCCGTACCGCCGCGAAAGCCGTCTATCGCAATGATATCCGCACCGCTGCGCGCGATGCCGCTCGCTATCGCCGCGATATTGTGCACCGCAGCTACCTTGACGATAACAGGCTTCTTATATTCGGTAGCCTCCTTAAGCGAATATACGAGCTGACGCAGATCCTCTATCGAGTAGATATCGTGATGCGGCGCGGGCGATATCGCATCCGAGCCCTCGGGTATCATTCTCGTTTTCGAGACGTCGCCGACTATCTTTGAGCCGGGGAGATGTCCGCCGATACCGGGCTTGGCGCCCTGACCCATCTTAATTTCTATCGCCGCACCCGCGCTGAGATAGCCCTCATGAACGCCGAAGCGTCCCGACGCGACCTGAACGACGGTATTAGGACCGTATTCGTAAAAATCCTCATGCAGTCCTCCCTCGCCCGTATTGTAGCAGATACCGAGCTCACGCGCGGCGCGCGCAAGACTCTCGTGTGCGTTGTAGCTTATCGAGCCGTAGCTCATTGCGGAAAACATGACGGGCATCTCGAGCTCGAGCTGCGGTGCGAGCGACGGTATGATGTGTCCCTCCGCATCGCGCTCGATATGATCGGGCTTTTTGCCGAGAAAGACGCGCGTCTCCATCGGCTCACGCAGCGGGTCTATCGGCGGGTTTGTTACCTGAGAGGCGTTTATGAGTATCCTATCCCAGTAGACGGGGAGCTGCTTCGGGCTTCCCATCGACGAAAGCAGCACGCCGCCGCTGCTCGCCTGCTTGTACACCTCGCGAACGACCTGATCACTCCAGCCCGCGTTCTCGCGGATGGTATCGGGATTTTTGACCACCTTAAGCGCATGTGCGGGGCAGAAGCTGACGCAGCGCTTGCAGTTGACGCAGCGGCTCTCGTCGCAGACCATCACGCCGCGCTTTTCATCGTAGCGGTGAACGCCGCCCGAACACTGCTTTTCGCATATGCGGCAGACGGTGCAGCGGCTCGGGTCGCGGATTATCTCAAATTCGGGTGCTATATATATCGGATTCATTAAAACGTCCCCTCCTTCAGCTTGATGATAACAGCCTCGCCGCCTGCGGGCATGCGAATGTTCTCCGCATCCGGCTCCATACGTCTGATGGCAGCCTCCTCGCTCGCGATGTATGTGAGATCGTCCTTATCGGCGACCACCATCGAGCGAAGCTTGAGACGGTCGCCCAGCGCCATAAGCCCGCCGGTAAAGCCGAGAACTATGGAGAACGGTCCCGTGATAAGCAGGCTCGGGTATATCTTTCTCAGATATTCGAGCTCTCTGCGGCGCTGCTCGGGCAGCCGCTCGATGGTGCTCCAGAACGGTGCGGCGATGACCGACGCAAGCTCAGCCTCGCTCAGACCCTGTCTGCGCAGCAGATAGTCGGCGATGTATGTGATGACCTCGGTATCGGTCTGCAGCGTGCATTTGTAGCCAAACATCTCTATATATCTGCGGTTGGCATCGTACGAGGAAATCTCGCCGTTATGCACCACGGAATAGTCGAGCAGCGCGAACGGATGCGCCCCGCCCCACCAGCCGGGGGTATTCGTCGGATATCTGCCGTGCGCCGTCCAGGAATAACCCTCGTACTCGTCGAGACGGTAGAAATACCAGACATCCTCGGGGAATCCGACCGCCTTGAACGCGCCCATGTTCTTTCCGCTTGAAAAGACATATGCGCCTTCAAGCGCGACATTGATATGCATCACAGTGCGCGCAACATACTCCTTTTCGTCGAGCTGCAGACGCGAGAGCACGCTCGCAAGCGGAGCGACGAAATAGCGCCATATGAGCGGAACATCGGTTATCGCAGGCGTTTTCCTTATAGGAATATTCTCCGCCTTGACAATCTCAAAGCGGTCGCGCAGCAGCTGCTCGCACTCCTTACGCACCTGCTCCGAATCAAAGAAGATATGCAGCGCATAAAAATCCTTGTACTCGGGATAGATGCCGTAGCCCGCAAAGCCTCCGCCGAGACCGTTTGAACGGTCGTGCATCGGTATCATGCCCTCGATAATCTTCTCCCCGGTCATGCGTCTGCCCTCGCGGGATATGACCGCAGCGATGGCACAGCCCGACGGAATTCTCACCTGTCCTTCAAGCTTCATACAACTACCCCCTGAAAAAAGATAAAAGCGCTCACCCTCCCGCGGGGACACTGTCCCTACGGGTGGTGAACGCCATTGCTCACTTGGCTAAATTATAGCACGGCATGCTCGGCTTGTCAATATCTTTTACTCAAAAAACAGCGAATTTGTGATTCGTGACCGCTTTCAAAATTCATTTTCGCCCCTTATATATAAATAAAAATGAAGATTTTGGCAGATGGGTGAAGTGTCGCAAAAATAAAATTGCATTTTTTTAAAAAAAGGGTTGACAAAACGCGAGCATGAGATTATAATAGGCACAACAAGGCAATGATGTCTTTTCCATGAGAGAAGGTATCGTTGCCTTCTTACTTTACAAGCTAAAAAAGCAAAAACAAATCTCAAGAAAGAGGCGAGTAAAAAATGACAGAAGATATCAAAGGCTTTGCTTACAGAAAGACACCCTACCGTTTTGTAGCGAGATACAAGGACGGAAAGTGGCACCGCGGCAGACTGACCCATTCCTCGAGCATTCTTTTAAATGAGTGTGCATGCGTACTGCACTATTCGCAGACCTGCTTTGAGGGACTTAAGGCGTACCGCCTGGACGACGGCAGCATCGTATGCTTCCGCCCCGATCAGAACGAGAAGCGTCTCGAGCAGTCCTGCAAGAGACTCGTTATTCCGCCGCTGCCCGCAGGAATGTTCACCAATGCGATAAGAAAGGTAGTCAAGGCAAATGCGGACTACGTCCCGAGCTTTGAGAGCGGCGGTTCGCTTTACATCCGCCCGCTTATCTTCGGAACCGACCCGGTTCTCGGAGTAAAGCCCGCAACGGAGTTTGAATTCCGAATCTTCGTCAGCCCCGTAGGCAACTACTTTGCAGGCGGTGTAAGACCGCTTAACATCCGCATAAGCGATTACGACCGTGCAGCACCCGTAGGTACGGGTCATGTCAAGGCGGGACTTAACTACGCGATGAGCCTTTACCCCATCGTTGAGGCACATGAGCAGGGCTACGATGAGAACCTTTATCTCGACCCGCGCACAAGAACCTACATTGAGGAGACGGGCGGCGCTAACATTATATTCATATCGAAGGACGGTGCACTCGTAACGCCCCGCTCCGACTCGATACTCCCGTCCATCACCCGCCGTTCCATCGTTGAGATATGCCGCGACAGACTCGGCATGCAGGTCGAGGAGCGCAAGATAAAACTCGAGGAGCTTGCAGACATGACTGAATGCGCACTCTGCGGAACCGCAGCAGTCGTATCTCCCGTAGGGTCGATAACCGCATCCGACCGCACCTACACCTTCAACAGCGTAGGCGAGGGCTCGGTAATAAACAGGATATCCGAGGTAATGAGCGATGTCCGCAGCGGAAAGATGGACAGTCCCGACGGCTGGCTGATGAAGATGATATGATGCTCCGAGCGCTGCGGCGCTGCGGTGTATCTTCATAATTAATACAGGTCGCTGCGGCAACGCAGAGCGATCCGCACCAAGGAGGAAGGAACAATGGAAAAGGTAAACGAATATTTCGGCTCGATGGTTTTCGATGACAGAGTGATGAAGGCGATGCTGCCTTCAAAGGTCTATAATTCGCTGAAAAAGACGATTGACGAGGGCGCTAAGCTCGAGACCGAAGTTGCCAACGCAGTAGCGGAGGCAATGAAGGATTGGGCTATCGAAAAGGGCGCGACCCACTTCACCCATTGGTTCCAGCCTCTGACGGGCATTACCGCCGAGAAGCACGACAGCTTTATCGCCCCCTCGCCCGACGGCGGTGTTATCATGGAATTCTCGGGCAAGGAGCTTATCAAGGGCGAGCCCGATGCATCGTCCTTCCCGTCAGGCGGTCTGCGTGCGACATTCGAGGCACGCGGCTACACTGCATGGGACCCCACCTCTTATGCATTCGTAAAGGATAAGACGCTCTGCATCCCGACGGCATTCTGCTCCTACAGCGGCGAGGCGCTTGATAAAAAAACCCCTCTGCTCCGCTCCATGCAGGCGCTGAACAAGCAGGCTATGCGTATCCTCCGTCTCTTCGGAAACACCGAGGCGACCTGCGTACGTACGTCGGTCGGACCCGAGCAGGAGTACTTCCTTGTAGATAAGGAAATGTACGAGAAGCGCCCCGACCTCGAGTTCTGCGGCAGAACGCTTTTCGGTGCAAAGCCGCCTAAGGGTCAGGAGCTCGACGACCATTATTTCGGCGCTATCAAGCCGAGAGTTGCCGAGTACATGGCTGATCTAAATCAGGAGCTCTGGAAGCTCGGCATCCTTGCAAAGACCGAGCACAACGAGGTCGCACCCGCACAGCATGAGCTCGCGCCTATCTACTCCACCACCAACATCGCGACCGACCACAACCAGCTGACAATGGAGATAATGCAGAAGGTCGCATTGCGTCACGGGCTCGTATGCCTGCTGCATGAGAAGCCCTTTGCGGGCGTAAACGGCAGCGGTAAGCATAACAACTGGTCGATGGCTACAAACACCGGTGTCAACCTGCTTACCCCCGGCGATACCCCGCACGACAACGCGCAGTTCCTCGTGTTTCTCTGCGCCGTAATTCAGGCGGTCGACGACTATCAGGGCCTGCTCCGTCTTGCGGTCGCTACCGCGGGCAACGACCACCGTCTCGGCGCTAACGAGGCGCCGCCCGCAGTCGTTTCGATGTTCCTCGGCGACGAGCTGACCGCCGTTCTCGAGGCACTTGAAGAGGACAAGCCCTATGAGGGTGCCGAAAAGACGGTGCTCAAGCTCGGAGTTAAGGTACTGCCTAAATTCCCGCGCGACACCACCGACCGTAACCGCACCTCTCCTTTCGCATTCACGGGCAACAAATTCGAGTTCCGTATGCTCGGTTCCTCGAACAGCATCGCCTGCACGAACATCATGCTCAACACCGCAGTTGCTGAATCGCTCCGTCAGTATGCCGATGTGCTTGAGGGCGCAGAGGATTTCAACTCCGCGCTGCATGACCTTATCCGCCGCGTGATTCACGAGCACAAGCGCATCATTTTCAACGGAAACGGCTACGATGAGAGCTGGATCAAAGAAGCAACAGAGGTTCGCGGACTGCTCAACCTCCGCACCACCCCCGATGTTCTCCCCGTCATTCTCGAGAAGAAGAACACCGACCTGCTCGTATCGCACAAGGTAATGAGCGAATCCGAAATCCGCTCGCGCTACGAGATAACCCTCGAGAACTACTGCAAGACGGTAACCATCGAGGCTATGACCATGATAGATATGACCAGAAAGCTCATCCTGCCCGCAGTCGAGGCTTACTCTGCATCGGTCGCGGAGTCGCTCGGCGCAAAGCTCAGCGTTGTACCCGAGCTCTCGGGCAAGTATGAGAAGGAAAAGCTGAAAACGCTCTCCTCGCTTGAGGACTCCATCGACGCATCGGTATCCGCACTCGAATCTTCGCTTATCCGTCTCCGCGCGATAGGCGACATCACCGACTCCGCATTCGTTATCCGCGATGTTATCCTGCAGAAGATGGCAGAGCTGAGAGTCGCATGCGATGAGGCGGAGACTCTGACGGCAAAGAAGTATTGGCCCTTCCCCACATACGGCGATCTGCTCTTCGGAGTAAGATAAGCCGACGGAAGCGGTACGGCGGGGGCTGTAAAAAACTTGGTTTTAACAGCCAGCGTAATTCAATAAGGACGAGATAAAAAAGATGCAAAAGCGTCGAAAATCGTCTCGTCGCCGTACTTGCGTACGGCAGAGGCGATTTTCGGCGGTAGAAAAAGCGGATA
>OIYS01000402.1_pt1 | contig 31309 bp, 39 predicted proteins | sample 1588271 | NCBI WGS metagenome assembly OIYS01 (sample SAMN03283286) | human gut metagenome | biome: human-associated habitat; material: feces | host: Homo sapiens | place: Peru | collected 2012
CGTTTATAGAAAGTACAAGTAATAGTTATACATTTAGTAATTTAAGTAATAACTCAAATTATAGACTAATGATTAAAGTTGCAGATAGTAATAATAAATATTCTAATGTGTATGTAGTTAATAATGCATTAGATTTTCTTGAGTTTTATTTAAATAATGTCTTCTTCATCTCAGAAAAAAATATGACCTGGGAAGATTGGCTTGATTCAAGTTATTCAGATAATTGGACATGGAAAGATAAAATATTAACATATGAAGAAGTTAAGCAAAAGGGAACTTGGTATAAAAATGATTATGAAGATAAAAATAGATTGATCACTGCCACTTCATCTAGTTCTTCTACTAGTTTAACATTATATACGGCGGCAATATCAAAACATCCAGATCCGCGGTATTATAGTGAAGGAATTATATTAATGAAAAATCAATCAATTAAAAATAGTTTTAGTGAATTATATGACTGTGTAAAAAAGAATCTTTTATATAATGAAGTAAGTGAAAATGATTTAAATGACAATAAATATTATGTTAACGCGTTTACTCAAGCTTGTCTTACTCCAGATACCCTAATCGATGTTGAAGAAATAGATGAAAAAGGAAAGAAAAGAAGAAGACGTAAAAAATTAAAAGATATAAAAGTCGGAGATAAAGTAATATGTATAAATCCTAAAACTCTAGAATTAGACATAGATACTGTCGTAGAATGTGATGGAACTATGAACAAAAAACATACATGCTATGATAACTGGTATTTTAGTGATGGAACAATCATAACAACGGTACATAGACATAGATTTTATAATGTTGAAAATAATAAATTTATGTATATGGACGAATGGAATATTGGAAATCATGGATTAAATATAAACAATGAAAAAATAGAATTAATGAAACATGAACATATCGAAGAAGAAATAAATCATTGTACATTATTTACAGAAAAATATAATAATTATTTTGCAAATGGCCTATTAAGTGGAAATAGACATAGTAAAGAAATAATAAAAAATCACAACTAAAATTGTGGTTTTTTTGTGAAACTTTTAAAAAAAACATAAAATTTTACTACATTTAGGAAATATATATTTATGAAGGAAATAAATAGAATAACTAAGATGGAGGAATATGAAAAATTTAAAAGTTAAAGAATTAATAATTTTAGGTATTTTTATAATAATATGTATAATAACAACTGGACTAGCAATATATTTTTATTTTAATAAAGAAGAGTGTATTTGTAATGAAGTAAACATTTTAAAAGAAAATACTGAAGAACAAAAAGAAAATAAAATAAGATTAGAAGTAAAGGGCGAAGTTAATAAACCTGGGGTTTATGAAGTAAATGAAGGTAGTATTATCAAAGACATCATAACATTAGCAGATGGTTTTACAAAAAATGCTAATTCAAGTAATATTAATTTGAGTATGAAAGTAAAAGATGAAATGGTAATTATGGTATATAGCAAGAATGTTTATAAGAAAACAAATAAAATAGATTTGGGTTGTAAAAGTAAAAGTTATGATATTTCAAATTGTATTACAAATAAAGAAAGTATAATCATAAAAGGTAGTGAAGACAACGTTGAAACAAGTTCTAATTTAATAAATATTAATACTGCTAGTATAAGTGAACTTCAAAAATTATCGGGTATTGGTAAAACAAAAGCTGAAGCAATCGTAGATTATAGACAAAAGAATGGTTCATTCAAAAGTATCGAAGAAATTATGAAAGTAAGTGGAATTGGTAAATCAACTTATGAAAAATTTAAAGACAATATTACAATTTAACAAATACTTTATCATAGTATTTATAGTATTGTTTTTATACATAATAACTATTACAAAACTTATAAAATATCAATCAAAATATGATGTTAATACTAAAGAGATATATGGTACTATAACAAGTATTATAATAAATGGGGATAAATTAACGTTAGAAATAAAAGGAAAAGAAAAAGTAATTGCTAATTATTATATTAAAACTAAAGAAGAAAAAGATAATATATTAAAAACAATTCAACACGGTGATAAAATACTATTAAAAGGTACATTAAAGAGCCCATTAAATAATACTATACCAAATAATTTCAATTATAAAAGATATTTATACAATAAAAAAATTTATTATATTTTTAATATAGATAATTATAAGAAAATTGAAAATAATAAAAAAATTCTTTATAAAATAAAAGATTATATTTATAAAAGATCATATAAAATGAATAATAGTGATTTTTATTTAGCATTTATCATCGGGGATAAAAGTCTTTTATCAAGTGAAGTTTACGAAGATTTTCAAATAAATGGTGTAAGTCATTTACTAGCATTATCAGGTATGCACATAAATATATTATTAGCAATTATAAATATTTTTTTAAAAAACATAAAAGATATTTATAGAATTATTATTACAAGTATAATATTAATAATATTTTTATTTTTAACCGGAGTAACAGCTTCTTTAGAACGAGCTACAATATTTTATATATTAAAAACCATTAATAAATATTATAATTTAAATTGCTCAAATATAAAATTATTATTTATGTGTGCTTTTATTATTCTTTTTATAAATCCATTTATGATTTATGATCTAGGTTTTATCTATTCATTTTTAGTATGTTTTGGAATATTTTATTACCATAATTTTATTAAAGGTAAATATTTTTTAAAATTAATTAAATTAAGCTTAATCACATTTCTTTTTAGTTTACCTATAACTTCAATAATTAATTATGAAATAAATATAAGTTCTATTTTTATTAATATGATTTTGGTACCATGGATAAGTTTAATTGTATATCCTCTGGCTTTAATTTCATTTATAATTCCTTTACTGAATCCTATTTTTACATTAAGTATTAATATTACAACATTCTTAAATATAATAATGAAAAAAATAAGCATAATTATTAATATTCCCAAAATACCTATTGTTTTAATAATCTTATTTTATATTATACTTTTATTAAGAAAGAAAAAAATTTATAAATACTTAATTTTATTTATTTTAATTCCAAAATTAATTGGTCAATTAGATAGAAACTATTATGTTTATTTTTTTGATGTAGGTCAAGGAGATTCAGCATTATTAATATCACCTTATCAAAAAGAATTAATAATGATAGATACTGGTGGAAAAGCTTCTTATGAAAAGGAAAAATGGCAAATATCTAGTAAAAGATATAATATTAGTGATAAAGTTATAAAATTTTTAAAAAGTATTGGTGTTACTAAAATAGATTATTTAGTTTTATCACATGGTGATCAAGATCACGCCGGGGATGCCGAAAATATTATCAATAAGATAAAAGTATCAAATTTAGTTTTAAATAACGGTACTATAAATGAAATAGAGCAAAAAATAATAAATAAAAATATTAATATAACAAACAACTATAATTTAAAGTATTTTAATATTACTAATTTAAATAAAGAGACTAAAGATAATGAAAATGATAATAGCATTGTAAATTATATTTCATTTTTAAATTATCAATTTTTATTTATGGGTGATGCTCCGAAGTCTATTGAAGAAAAAATCTCAAAAAAATTCAATTTAAAAAATATTGATGTCATAAAAATAGGGCATCATGGAAGTAAAACAAGCACCAATAAAGATTTTATAAATAAAATAAAGCCTAAATATTCAATAATTAGTGTAGGTAGATTAAATAGATATAATCACCCTCATGAAGAAACTCTAAAAAACTTGAAAAACTCAAATATTTTAAGAACGGATCTTGATGGAACGATAATAATGAAAATAAAAAATAAAATAAATATAAAACTATGTAAATCATAATTGTTATAAGAAATCCCACTATTAAATATTAATATTTTAACTAGACTGTTTAACTATTATGCGATATAATAAGCAATTAAGAAAGAGGAAAAAATGGTAAAAGATTTATGTTTTGAAATAATAGAAAAATGTTTAAATAACTGCAAATTTTGTTCTTCAAATTCCAACAATCAAAAAAGTAGAATAATTAAATTTGAGGATTTTAAAAAAACTATAGATTATTTTATTTCTAGTGGAGGAATTGAAGAATTGTCACTATCTGGTGGAGAACCATTTCTTCATCCAGATTTACTTCGTATGGTTGCATATGCAAAATCGTTTGGTATTAAAACTGTAATTTTTACTAGCGGGGTTGTTCACGAAGAGCCAACCATTAATAAAGAAATTTATTTAAAAGAATTAGATGAAGCGTTAAACAAAATAAATAAGCAAGAAGCGGATAATGATTTTTTAAAAGAAAAAGTGAAGATTTTTTATCATAATATCATGGATCAAAAAAAATATGAGAAAATAGATAGGAAAATGCTACACACTTTAAAAGAAATTGGTCTTGATAAAATAGTGTTTGATATTGAAGCTTACGAATTAGAAACAGACGAATGGATAATGGGAAGAACCAGCGAAGCAAGACAAGCATTATTAGATTCATTATTAAATGCTTCATTTGAGGGACTAAAAATTGATGTTCATTTTGTTCCAATGAAACCAAATTATAAAGAGATTATAGATTTACTAGAATTATTAGAAATAGTTAAGGTTGATCAAATTAGTTTGTTAAATTTTTTGCCACAAGGTCGTGGAAAAATAAATTGTGAAGAACTCCAATTATCAAAAGAAGAAAAACAAGAGTTTTTTAAACTTTTAGAAAAAGGAAAAAAACATTTTTCGGGTACAATAAGATTAGGGATTCCATTACAAAAAGAAGAAACACACCGATGTAACGCCGGTTTAGAAAAACTTGATATTAAATTTAATGGAGATGTCCTTCCATGTCCAGCTTTTAAAGAAATTACTGAAGAAGAATGTAAAAGATTTAATATTAGTATTCCAAATATATACAAAAATTTAGAAGATATTAAATGTCCAGGCACAGGAAAAAGGGTAAGACAACTTTGTAAACAAATTTATAAATCAAGAACAAAATAAAAGATTTAATATTTATTGTCAATAAAATAAAATATATCATAAAATATATTACATTATATAATGTTTAGATAGAATTAAGAAAGGGCCACTTTCTTTTTCTTTTGAAAAATGATATACTTAAAAAGGGATAGATATGAATTATTTAATAAGTGCAGAAAGTTATATAATCATTGAAGATGAAATAAAAAAAATAGTTAAAAATAACAACTATTTAATTTTTAATGCTATTAAATGTAGTATAAAAGAAATTGTGGAAGAAGCTTCATATGTAGGACTTGGAATTGAAGAAAAATGGCTTGTAGTATCTGATGCGGATTTTTTTGGAACAGGAAAAATTAGTGAATCCGATAATGATTTATTATGCAAGTATTTAGAAAATCCAATTAAAAGTACAAACATAATATTTACAACATTAAATGGCATTGATTTAAGGAAAAAAAGTGTTAAACTAATAAAGAATAAAGGAAATATAATTAATATACCAAAAATGGATAAAAGAGCTTTAAATACTACATTAACAAATTACTTAAAGAGTTTTGATTATAGTATAGATTATCAAACTATAAATTATATAATGGATAACTCTTATAATAATTTAGATATAATGTTTAATGAATTAGATAAAATAATGTTATATTATTCTTTTCCATGTAAAATCAAACTTGCTGATGTTATTAAAATAACTGGTGAAGAAAAAAACAATAATAATTTTGACTTTGTTAATGCTGTTGTAGAAAAAAAACTATCATCATCTTTAAAAATTCTTAAAAATTTAAAAGTATACAAGGTTGAACCAACAGCTTTAGTAGCACTACTTGCTAGAGAATTTAGATTAATGTATTATATAAAGGAATTAAAAGATAAAATGAATACTAGTGAAATGATGAGTTATTTATCATTAGCAGATTGGCAAATAAATAAACTTTATAATAATAGTATGAAATATACTAAAAATGAACTCCTTAAAAATCTGTTATGTTTATGTAAAATAGATTTAAATATAAAAAAAGGTTATTGGGATAAAGATACAAGCCTATATGGTTTTATTCTAGAAAATTGCAGTTAAAAAGAAGCGTTAGCTTCTTTTTCTTAATAAGTTAAATGATGCTTCTTCTTTATTAGATTTTAGTTTTTTATATTCACTAACACTTATAGGTAACCCACAATATAAATTTTTATCAAGAGTATTACCATGAGCTTTAATATTTAAATCATCTAATAAAAATATTTTGTCAGTTTTTGCTTGCGGTTTTACTTGATCAATATATTTAGATAAAAAAGTATATGCAGGACATATTAAAGAACCATCTTTATCAATATAATAATCTTTTAACATAGCTTTTGTTGTTTCATAATAATAGTAATCTTTGACAATATCAGCATCATCTAAATGAACCCATCCAGCAATAGCCCAAATCTTTTTTAAAGCATCTATCGTAGTCATTCTTTCTAATGGTGAAGTTTTAGCTGTTTTAAAATTCATTTCTAAATTGAGCAAATAAGATTCAAAATTTTGTTTAGACATTGGTAAAGTTATAGAGTTACAAACTTTAATAACATTAGTTAAAACTTTTAAATTATATAAAGTAACAATATCTTCTTTATTAGTAAAAAATCTTTCAACAACATGATTAACAGCTAAATTTGTCTTAAAATATATTGCTTGTTCTTCTTTATCATAAAAAGGAATATCAAACAAATAAGCATCACTTCCAGCATTAATTTTTGAAACTTGATCTAAAGCATTTCTTTTATCCAATGTGATAATAATGGCCTTTTTTACAAATTCATCATCAGCTAATGCCTGTCTTTTTTTATAATCCCATAATAATTTAATTAATTCATAATCTAATAATACTTCCATAAACTTACTCCTTACACTGCAAAAAGATTATAACACCAAAGCAATTCTTTTGTAAATAATTTCTACTTAATTAAATCTAAAAAAGCTTGTTTTTCTTGACAATACTCTAATAGCTAAAGTATAATTGAGATAAGAAAATTAAAGGATGATGCCAATTGAGAATGCGATTTAAATCTGTACTTATTTTATTATTTTGTATGATTGTAGTGTGTCTAGCTCTCGGGGTAGGTTATTTGTTTTTTGATAAAAATGATGATGATTCAGATATTGTAGTAGATGGTGAAATTACAATTAACTATTTAAATGGTAAAAAATTTAATTATAATGGTGACAAGGAAATAGCATTTTCAGTAACAAATAATGATGCCGAAGCCAAATATTATTACATTCAATTAACTGATGTTTATGCAAATAATGTTTCATATGAGCTAATATCATCAGATAATTTAACAATAAAAAATGATTTAAAATCAGAAATAGTATCTCAGCAAGTATCAATAAATGGCAATGAAACAGTTAATTATACTTTAAAATTTAAAGGAAATGATAAAGAAAAATATTCGGGAACTATTCAAATAGGTTTAAGAGAAAATGAAGAAAATACTTTTGCAAATGTCGTATTAACAAACAATAAAGTAAATGAAACTAGTCTTACAGAAAATGGAGAATCGGCTTTATTGGATGAAGGTTTACTAAAAAAAGAAGACGATCTTGGGGTAGCATATTATTTTCGTGGTAATGTAAAAAATAATAATGTGGTTTTTGCAAATAAAAACTGGAAAATAGTAAAAATAAATGGTGATGGATCAGTAAAATTAGTATTAGATGGTATACTTGAAGAAATAAGTAAATATTATAATGATAATTATGATTTTACATCAAGTTCAATTTATGAAAAATTAAATAATTGGTACGATAATAATCTAACTGATTACAGTGACTATATTGCTTATTACAAATTTTGTAATGATAATGTTTTAGAGGAAGGAAACTACACTTCATATAATAGAGTTATAACTAATAAGATTCCAACGTTTGTTTGTCTTGGAAATCAAATTAATTCAAGAATTGGTTTATTAACAATAGATGAAGTATCTTTAGCAGGTGGAAGTACTAGCGAGAATAAAGAATATTACTTATATAATGAAAATATTAAGACTCCATATTACACAATGTCTGGTGCATTAAACAAATATGATTTATATTATCCATTTGCAATAGATGAAAATGGAACTATTACTAGTAATATAAATGGAAACCTATTAAGGGGAGTAAGACCAGTTATAAATATTGTTAAAACTGCTAAAGTTAGTGGTGATGGTACAGTTGATAACCCATATCAAATTATGGCAAACTAATCAAACTAAAATTGATTAGTTTTTTTGACAATCACATTATTTAATGTTATAATAAGTGTCAATATTTGACATTGGTGTTGTCAAATTGACATATTATACTTTTGCCTTTAAAGCATTAATAGTATAATAGTATTGGTGGTAGTATGAAAATATTTAGTGATATATGGAATTTTTTATTGGCATTAAGGCTTGTAGATATTATTTTCTTTTTTGCCGTATTAATATTAATGATTTTAATTATAACCTTAATTTATTTTATAAGAATAAATAATGATGAGAAGCCCTCCGATCAAGGAGAAACTCAAGAAATGAAAATAGCAAAGGAATTAAGGGATAGTATGAAAAATAGTGAACCAACAATTAAATTTACTGATTATGAAAAAGACCAAGAAGATAAAGCAATAATAAGTTATGATGAGCTTTTAAATAAAGGTACTAATTATGAGCTTAATTATGAAAAAGAAGAAATGCACGATGATTTATCTGTAAAAAAGGTTGATTTAGATAATTTAGTAAACAAAAGTAATAATACAGTTAAAAACATTGAAGTAAGGGTAATTAGTTTTCAAAAAGAAGAAGCATTTTTGGAAGCCTTAAAAAGATTACAAAAAGAACTGGGGTAATGGTATGAAATTTAATATTATAACATTTGGGTGTAAAGTTAACCAATATGAATCAAATATGATGGAAGAAAATATGCTTTCATCTAATTTTTTCTATGAAGAAAATAAAGATTTAGCTGATATAATAATTGTTAATACATGCTCAGTAACTAATGTAGCGGACAAAAAATGTTTAAAGATGATAAGAAGAATAAGAAGAAAAAACCCAGATAGTCTTTTAGTTGTAGCTGGTTGTAGTAGTCAAAATAATCAAGAAGTGTATAAAAAATTAGATATAGATATTTTGCTTGGTAATAAAGATAAGTCTCGCATTGCGGATATTATAAAAGAATATTTAAAGACAGAAAAAAGATATGTTAAATTCTATAATGAAAGAGAACTAGAATTTGAAGATATGCAAATAAATGACTACAATCATAATAGAGCATTTATAAAAATCGAAGATGGCTGTGATAATTTTTGCAGTTACTGTATTATTCCATATGTCCGAGGCAGTGTTAGATCAAAAGATTTTTCTAAAGTAATAAATGAAGCTAAAAGCCTTGCAGATCATAACCATAAAGAAATAGTTTTAACAGGAATTCACACAGGTCACTATTTAAATAATAATCATGATCTAACAGATTTAATAAATGAACTATCTAAAATAGATAATATTTTACGTATAAGAATATCTAGTATAGAAATAACTGAACTTAATGATAAATTTTTGAGTATGCTTGAAAAAAACAAAAAAGTATGTGATCACTTGCATATTCCCCTTCAAGCAGGAAGTGATGAAATCCTAAAAAGAATGAATCGTAAATATGATTTAAAATACTATGAAGATAAAATAAATCGTATTAGAAGTATAAGACCTGATATATCTATTACTACAGATATAATCGTAGGTTTTCCATACGAAACTGATGAATTATTTAATAGTACTTTAGATTTTGCTAAAAAAATGAACTTTAGTAAAATTCATGTCTTTCCATATTCAAAAAGAGAAGGAACATCAGCAGCTAGCATGCCAAATCAAGTAGATGATAAAATAAAAAAGATGCGAGTTAAAAAGCTTATGGAATTAAGTGATAAATTAGAAAAAGAATATTATGATAAATTTAAAGGAAAAGACCTTGATATTTTAATCGAAGAATGCGATAATAATGTAAGTATTGGACATACAAGTAATTATTTAATGGTAACACTAAATGAATGCTTAACTGTCGGTGAAATATATAAAAGGACATTATGAATTACATTAAAGGAAAATTAAAAAAACTAATATTTTATAGTAAAGAAAGTGGCTTTATAGTCGCTTTATTTCGCGTTAAGGAATCAAGTATTTCTGATATTGTAAATAAGACTATAACAATAACAGGTTCTTTTTTAGACCCATCAATAGATATTTCCATGACAGTGTATGGCGAATATAAAAATAATGAAAAATGGGGAATGCAATTTGTCGTAGATTCTTATGAAATAGAAAAACCCACTACAAAAGAAGCAATAATTGATTTTTTATCAAGTCCATTCGTCGAAGGTTGCGGAGAAGTCACTGCTAAAAGAATAGTGGAAAAATTCGGCGAAAAGGCTATAGATATTATAAAAAAAAATAAAGATTGTCTATTAGAAATTGAAGGAATCACTGATAAAAGAAAAGAAAAAATATATGTTTCTCTAATAAATTATGATAAAAGCGGAGATACAATTATTAAATTACAAAACCTAGGTTTTTCCCCATTAGAGTGTTACAAAATTTATAATCATTTTAAAGATGATATAGATTATGTTTTAAATGATAATTTTTATTTAATCGGTGAAGTCGTAGATTTTAAAAAAGTAGATAATATATATATAAATAATTATGGAGATAAAACTGATATTAGAATTTATGCGTGTATTTTAGAAAGTTTAAAAATTCTATCCTTTAACAAGGGTGATACATATAGTTTTAGTGAAGAAATCAGAGAGACATTATTAAAAGAATTTTATATAGAGCTTACAAGTGAGGTACTAACAGAATGTCTAAACTATTTAGAAGAAAATTCCGAGGTTGTCTTACAAGATAAAAGAATTTATTTAAAAGGTTATTATGAAAAAGAAATAAATATTGCTAAAAATCTAAAAAAGATTGACAGTAAAAAAGCTAAAGGTTATTTAAATATTGATGAAGATTTAAAAAAATTAGAAGAAAAATTAAAAATAGATTATAATGAAACTCAAGAAAAAGCCATAAAAAGTGCTTTAAATAATAATATAACAATTATATCCGGAGGTCCAGGAACAGGTAAAACTACGATTATAAATGCCATTGTAAAATTATATGTTGAAAAAGAATTACTTGGTCCATCTGATATAATGAGTGAAATAGCACTTTTAGCACCGACGGGAAGAGCAGCCAAAAAAATGAATTCTTCAACGGGAATACCAGCATCAACTATTCACAGATATTTAAAGTGGTACAAGGATAGCAATGAATTTGTTTATAATGAATTTAATAAAACTCATCACAAACTTATAATTGTTGATGAAGTAAGTATGATAGACATAGATTTATTTGATGCTTTACTAAATGGGATAAGCAGTAATGTAAAACTTATCCTCGTCGGAGATATATTTCAGTTACCAAGTGTTGGTCCTGGACTAGTATTAAATGATTTAATAGAATCTGATTATTTTAATTATATACCTCTAAACCAAATTTACCGTCAAAGTGATAATTCGTATATTCCTCTTTTAGCTAAAGAAATAAAAAATAAAGATCTATCTGATTTATATTTAACTAAAAAAGATGATTATAATTTTGTAAAAGTTGATTCTTGCAATATAAAAAGTGCTATAGAACAAATAGCTAAATTTTCTTTATCAAAAAAATTAGATGAAAGATGTGTTCAAGTTTTAGCCCCAATGTACAAGGGAGAAAATGGTATTGATGCCTTAAATATAATTTTACAAAATATTTATAATCCACGAAAGAAAAATAAAGAAGAAATAATTTATAATGATATAACTTATAGAGAAGGGGATAAAGTTTTACAACTAGTAAATGATTTAGATAATAATGTCTTTAATGGTGATATTGGATATATTACTAGAATCACCGGTAATAAAATAATAATTGACTTTGATGGAAATCAAGTTGAATATGAAAAAAAGAATCTAAAAGATATAAAACATGCTTATGCCATAAGTATTCATAAAAGCCAAGGTAGTGAGTTTACCCATGTATTTATGCCAATAAGTACCAGTTATTATAAAATGCTTTATAACAAACTAGTGTATACCGGAGTAAGCAGAGCAAAAAAAAGTTTAACTTTAATCGGAGATGTTCATGCGTTTGAAAGAGCTATAAATAACGATTATTCATCCACTAGGAAAACAAGTTTAAAAGAACAAATTGCCATAGTATATAATAATTAATATTGGGTATACTATACCTAGAGGTGGAAAATGAAAAATATGTTAAAAACAGTCGGCGTCATCGCTGCTATGGCAGCTGTTTGTGGCGGAGCTTATCTAATGCAAGATAAAAAAACAATGAAAAAAGCAGGTAAAAAAGTAATTACAGCGATGGATAGTGCAGAAGCCATGATTGCCAAGAAAATAAACTAAAAAAGATAGCAACCTATCTTTTTTTTCTTGTTAAATATGCTTCACATTCATAATTTAATATTTCATCTTTTTTCTTTTTCTTATCAATGTTTTCTAAAATTTTATGAATTTCCTTTTTTATAGACATACATGAATTAAAAACATTACTTGGATCAACTATAAAATTTCTTTTTAAATAAGAACAATATAAACTATTATCAAGTAAAACACCTGTACTACTTAAAGTACCAAATAAAGTAACAATTCCATGATCTGTCTTAACATATTCTTCAACATAAAATAAATCTTCTTCTTTATCATAAGTAATTTTATCATAAAAGAATGATGAATAAACAATATTTAAATTAAAATTAACAATATATTCACCATACTTTGAAGGAATGATCATCATTTTCTTTGCCAATAAATCCTTGTCAAATAATTTATCACTATAATTCATAATGTATTTAGCAGATGAAAGCTTATTCTCATCATTAACATAAAATAGATTTAATACACTAAAATTAAATTCATCATGTTCTCTTTTTATAATAGCAAAAGTTTTATTATCTAATACTTTAAATTCATATTTTCCTTTATAATCAAACACTACATTTCCATGATTTAAAACAGTAATAGTATCATCTTCATTAGCCATAACTTTTACATATGCTTCAGGTATTTCATAAATTTCCATAATCCCACTTCCTTTTTTTATCGCATATTATAACACAATCCCCATAAAATGACAATTTTTTTTATCAATTTGTGTTAATATAAATTTGGTGATAAGATGAAAAAATATATAAAGATACTAGGGATTGCCATCATAATCGGAGGAATTCTTGCTTATTTTTTCTATTCTGACATTAAAGAAGAGGTTGAAGCAATCTCCAAAAAAGAAGAAGTAATCGAAGTCTTTCAAGCCGGAGTTTATAAAGATTACGACAATGCCAAAACTTTTGCCAGTACTCTTGAATCTAGCTATATATATAAGGATGAAGATTATTATAGAGTGATAATGGCAGTATGTCATCACCAAGAAGTAAAGTTAAAACTAGAAATATTTTATAATGAAAATGGTATAAATTATTATGTAAAAGAAATGCGAGTAAATAAAAAATTAATCGAAGAAATAACTAACTATGAAAATATTTTATTAAAAAGTGAGAAAACTGAAGTAATAAACAATATCAATAATACTATTTTAAATATATTTTCATCATATATTAATTAATTTTAACCATAATAATATTATGATAAAGAAATATAAAGATTACATTTTATTATTAGGTATATTTTTATTATTTATATTAGCAAACAATATAAATAGATTTTTAATTTTTATAAATCCTAATTTAGATGATACCAAAATAGTTATAGATTACAATAATTATTTAAAAGAAGAACTTGATAATATAAAAAAAATAAATGATATCAAAATAAATGATGATCTAGATTTAAAAGTAAGTCGTGTAAAATATCGTGATGTATATGAATACACAAATACGATTACTATTTTTAAAGGTTTTAAAAATGGGGTGTTTAAAGGTGATGTTGTAATAAATAATGAAGGCTTAATTGGTGTAGTTACCAAAACATATGATTATTATTCTATTGTAACATTAATTACTAATAAAGATAGTAATATATCTGTAAAAATAAATGATGCCATTGGAATATTAAAGGTAATAAACAATAATTTAGTAGTAACAAATATAAATAATTATGAATTAATTAATAAAGAAGATAAGATCTACACATCTGGATTAGGTAATTTGCCAGAAAACATTTATATAGGTATAGTTGAAGAAGTATTTTTAAATGAAACGGAAATAGAAAAATTTGCTTCTGTAAATATAAATTCTAGACTAGATAAGTTAGATTACCTTTTTATAAGGAGTAATCATGATTAATATATTTTTAGATACAATAATATATAACTTTACTCCTTATAAATCTTTCTTTTTTCTAATAAATATAAATAAAAAAAGTCTAGTATATAATATTAGTGTGGGACTTTTTATAGATTTATTTATAACTCACACATTACCATTTAATACAGTATTTATGATAATATTTTATCTGCTACATAAATTTAGTAATAGAAACTATTATAATGTAATTAATTATTATTTATTTAATATCTTAACAATGTTTGTTTATTATTTAATAGCATCAAGTATCTATAACTTTAAAAATATATTTTTAAGTATGTTTGTAATTAATAGTATATTTATCTTAATAAGTTATATTAAAGACTCTAAAAACATAAAATTATATCGGTGATATAATGGAAGAATATTTAAACGAAGCAAAAAAAAGACGAAATAATAGCATTCCTAAAAGTAATAATTTAAAACCTATTATATCTAAATTTTTAATCGCTATAATATTTTTTTTAGCTAGTATAATATTTACCAACATGAGTGAATCAAATATGTTGTTATATAAAGAATATGTTTTAACGGAAAGCCTTCCATTTACTAAAATAAAAGGATGGTATGAAGATTTATTTGGAAGTGTTCTTCCTAAAGAAGATAATAATAAAATGGTAATGAATGGACATTTAATGTATAAAAGTATTGAAAATTATAAAGATGGTGAAAAATTAACTTTAAAAAATAATACATTAATAAATAATTTAACCAGTGGAATAGTGGTTTATATCGGCGAAAAAGAAAATTATGGGAACACTGTTATAATTCAAGGTGTAGATGGGGTAGATATATGGTATGGAAATCTAACAAATGTCTCTGTCAAACTTTATGATTATTTAGAAAAAGATAAATTAATCGGAGAAACTTTAGATGATACACTTTATTTAGTTATAAAAAAAGATAATGAATATATAAAGTATGAAGATTATCAAGTTTGATTATAGCACTATATTTATTCTATTAGTATTGTTTTTATGTGGATATATTAGAATAGGTCTAATGATTATTTTAATTGTTTTATTTCATGAACTAGGACATATTTTAACAAGTATACTTTTTAAATATAAAGTAATAAGTGTAACTATTTATCCTTTCGGAGGTATTACAAAATTAGATAAAGATATAAATACAAGTCCAAATAAAGAAATGTTATTAGCTTTATCAGGAATAATTATGCAAATTATTTTAATACCACTGGTAAAAATAATAAACATCCATGATTATAATCTTTTTATGAAATACAATTTAAGTATTATGATATTTAATTTACTTCCCATTATTCCTTTAGATGGTAGTATTGTATTAAAAAGTATTTTAAATAAATTTTTCTCTTTTAAAAGATCATATAAATTATATATAATATTTAGTATTATTTTTATTATTTTATATTTTCTATTTAATTATAAATATAGCTTAAATAATTATTTAATCATAGGTATTTTTATTTACAAAATATACGTATCTATTAAAGATTATAAATATATCTATAATAGATTTTTACTTGAAAGATATTTAAAAAAATATAACTTTAAATATATAAGTACAAAAAAAGGAAAACTCGATATTTTAAAACTAGACACATATCAGTATTTTAAAGAAGAAAATAAAGTAGTAAGTGAATCAAAAAAACTCAAAGAAAAATTTGACAAACAAGGTTATTTCTGATAAAATTAATATGTTTTTAAGTAATTTCTTAAAAAACCGCACAGAAAAGGTTATAAACTTTTAGTACCTTAATGGCGCGACTTCAAAAAAATATAAGGAGGTATGAAATGAAAGCTATATTTGAAACTGGTGGAAAACAATATTATGTTTCTGAAGGGGATACTATTTTTGTTGAAAAATTAGATGCAGAAGTAGGTAGTGATATTACATTTGACAAAGTTTTATTTGCAGATGGAAAAGCTGGTAACCCATATGTTGATGTTAAAGTTGTATGTACTGTTGAAAAACACGGAAAAAACAAAAAAATCAAAGTGTTTAAATACAGACCAAAGAAAAAATATCGTAAGACTCAAGGACATAGACAACCATATACTAAATTAGTTGTTAAAAAAATTGGTTAATGATAAAAATTAATATTAAAAATAATATTATTACTATGACAGGTCATGCTGATTATGCTGATTATGGTAAAGATATCGTATGCGCATCAGCTTCTTCAATTGTTACTACAAGTATTAATTTATGTTTAAGATTTAATAAAGAAAGTCTTAAATATAAAGAAGAGAAAGATAAACTAACAATTGAAGTATTAAGTAGTGATGATAGAATTACATTAACAATAAAAAATATGCTTATGATGCTTGAAGAACTTGCATCAACATACAAAAAAAATATTAAAATAATTAAGGAGGACATATAATGAATTTCATGAAGTTAAATATCCAATTATTTGCTCACGTTAAAGCTCAAGGTTCTACAAAAAACGGCAGAGATTCAGCTGGTCGTAGACTTGGGGCTAAAGCTGCAGATGGACAAACTGTTTCAGCTGGTTCAATTCTATATCGTCAAAGAGGAACAAGAATTTATCCAGGTACAAATGTTGGAATTGGAAAAGATGACACATTATTTGCAAAAGTAACTGGTGTTGTTAAATATGAAAGATTAGGAAAAAATAAGAAAAAGGTAAGCGTTTACGAAGCATAAGTATGCGCTTTTTTTAATGCGGAGGGTTTATGAAATATGATAAGGAATTATTTGAGTTAAGTGAACTTTTTACACATAATACATCAAATAAAAAAGAAAAAAGAGAAATAACAACTAAAAAAAGAAAGTTATTTAGGTTAGTATTAACTGAATTAAGAAGGCATATTGATATTAGAGATGGGTTTTACAAAGTAAAATTTTATGATCGTTTCTGGGGTGAATGTGACGAAGGGTACACACTTGTTAAAGAATTACTTGAATCGGATTCATTTAAAAAGTTTTCAAAAGATTATTTAATATATATTACAGACTCATCCAATCTTTATGATGAATCACATCCAAGTTATTATGAGTTAACCTGGGATTATCAAACATACTTTGAATTTATGAAATATCATAAAATACTCGGAGAACTAAATAATATGCCTGAAAAAGTTAGAGATGAAGCAGTCGAAGAAATTAAAAACACAATAAACAATTATAAAATAAAAGCTGAAGAAAATAAAAATCTTTGTGGAAACATTGGTCATTCCATTGTAAGTTGGCGTAAGATGGAACAGGAAGATAGCAAAATACCATTTTGGTATGGAACATGTACAAGATGTGGTGCAATAAGTATCACTAGAAAAAATCCATATGGCCCAAAATTAGAAAGAACTAAAAAATAAAACTTGACAATCAAGTTTTATTTTTTATCCTTTATTATAATTTCTAAATCATGTTTATCAGCTATATCAAGTAAATCACTAAAGTAATATCTACTTCTTCCACATTCATTAGAATATTCCCAATCTTCACTTTTATTACTGGTTTTAGCAAAGTCTTTTTGAGTTAAATTAGTATTTTGTCTTATAAACCTAAGTATTTCATTGGCTTTATAATTATTTGCTTTTATTTCCGTTTATACACCTACCAAACAATTATATCAACTTTAATTTTAAAATTTTTTAAAACCGTACTTTCCTTATTTATTTTTATACATTTTTATTCATCAAATTTAGCATCCACATAATAAATTGGTCTGCCTTCTTTTTCATATTGTTTTTCAAAATCAGTCATGATATTACTTATTTGTCTTTCATCATGATGTAAATCTAAACTAACCTTATTAAAAGTATACCAATATTGGGATAATGTTTCTAAAGAATAGGCAAATAATCCTTTATTATCAGTTTTAAGAATTATATGTTTATTCTTTTTAAATATTTTATCATAAAGTTTTAAATAGCTTATGTGAGTAAATCTATTTTTTTCATCAATTCCTTTTGGCCAAGGTTCAGAAAATGTCAAATATATTGTAGATATTTCTTTGCCAAAAATCTTATCAATATTTCTAGCATCATCATTAATTAACTTTAAATTAGTTATTTTTTCTTTTTGAAGTTTTTCTGTAGCCATAACCATTTGTGATGGATAAAGTTCTAAACCAACAAAATTAATATTTGGATATTTTTTAGCCATATTAATAATAAAGTCCCCACGTCCCATTCCAAGCTCCAAAGATATAGGGTTTTTATTACCAAATAAATCATGCCATTTATTTTTATATCTATAAGGATCTTTAACAAAGTATTTACTATTTTCAATTATTTTATCTGCATTTTTAATTTTATTATATTCCATAAATATGACCTTCTTTCATTAAAAATTATAACATGAAAAGTAATATAAGTAAATTTAAAGATAAAATAACACTTGCAACGTATATCAAGAGAATAAAATACTTCTAGATTATCTAATAAAAATATGGTAAAATTATAAGCGAGGTGCATATGTATGTTTGTTGATGAATTAAATATAAAACTTATGGCTGGTTCCGGTGGGGATGGCTGTACATCTTTTAGAAGAGAAAAATTTGTTCCAATGGGTGGACCAGATGGTGGAAATGGTGGTAGAGGAGCTAGCATTATTTTTAAAGTAGATAAAAATTTAAAAACTTTAGTTGATTTAAGCTATAAAAAAATTATTAAGGCTCCGAAAGGAGAAAATGGCAAAGGTTCAAACAAGTATGGTGCAAATGCTGAAAATATAATTATTAGTGTGCCAGAAGGAACAACAGTTATTAATTCTAAAACAAATGAAATAATGGCAGATTTAATAAATGATTCTGAAGAATTTGTTGTTGCCCGCGGAGGGCGTGGGGGAAAAGGTAATAAATCATTTGCAACCCATGATGTTCCCGCTCCAAAATTTAGCGAAAAAGGGGAACCTGGTGAAGAAGTTGAAGTAAGACTTGAATTAAAAGTTTTAGCAGATGTTGGTCTAGTTGGCATGCCAAGTGTAGGGAAATCTACATTATTATCTATAATTAGTGCTTCAAAACCTAAAATCGCTGCATATCATTTCACAACCCTTAATCCTAATCTTGGCGTTGTAAAATTAAAAGATGGCAAGAGTTTTGTAATGGCGGACTTACCAGGATTAATTGAAGGAGCATCAGATGGTGTAGGGCTTGGAACAACATTTTTAAAACATGCAATGCGTACAAGAATTTTGGCTCACGTTATTGATATGGGATCATCCGAAGGAAGAGACCCAATCGAAGACTATAAAATAATAAGAAATGAAATAATAAAATATAGTGAATTATTAAAAAATAAAAAAGAAATAATTATTGCAAGTAAAATGGATTTGCCAGATGGTAAAGCTAATCTAGAAAAATTTAAAAAAGCTTATCCAAATTTAGAAGTTATACCTATAAGTGCTTTTGATATGAATGGTATAGACGATTTAATAAATAGACTTATGACTATACTTGAAGAAACTCCAAAAGAAGAATTATATCCAAGTGAAAAATTTAAAATTTATAAATTTGAAGATACTATGCCATACAAAATTAAAAGAGACGGAAATATTTGGATTGTAAGTGGTAAAGAAATAGAAACTTTACTTCTTATGACAAAATTTAATGAAGATGAAGGCGTTTTAAGATTTGCTCGTAAATTTAAAGGTATGGGAATTGAAGATGAACTTGAAAAACTTGGGGCTAAACCAGGTGACGAAGTTCAAATATTAGATTACATGTTCACTTTCAAAGACTAAAACATCACCGATTCTTAAACCATAACTAGTGTTTTTAGGTAAAATAATGACACTAGTTTTTTTGTAATTATTAAAAACGCTGATTTCTTTAAATCTTGGCATATTTAAATATTTAGATAGTATTACATTTCTTGAATCAATAATTAATACGTCAATATCTATTTTACTAAATTTAAAATATTTATTACGTTTTTTTAATATTTTATATTGATTATTAATTGGATTATGTTTAGTCTTTTGGTATATAATATTATTTAAAATTAAATTCATAATTAATTATATGCTTATTGATAAAAATATATAATTATGATACCATATTAGTGGTGATAATATGTATAGTTATATAAAAGGATATGTTAAAGAACTAAATAGCAATAATATTATAATTGAATGTAATAACATAGGTTATTTAATTTATGTTCCAAACCCATTTTCTTATGAAATAGATAAAGAATATAAGGTATATGTTTATAATAAGATAGCAGAAGATGAATATAGTTTATATGGTTTTAAAGATCTTAAAGAATATGGCTTGTTTTTAAAATTAATTAGTGTAAAAGGTCTTGGAGTTAAATTGGCACTTCCTATACTAGCAACAGGTTCAATCGGTGGAATAGTTGATGCCATAAATAGAGAAAACGTTTTATATTTAACTAAATTTCCTAAAATCGGGGAAAAATTAGCAAGACAAATCATATTAGATTTAAAAGGTAAACTAGATGATTATGTTGGTGAAGATATTGGTCCAGATGAAACTGAAGATTTAATGGAAACACTAACAGCTTTAGGATATAAAACTGCTGAAATAAAAAAAGTTGTTGGTCAAATTGACAAGAGTCTATCTTTAGAGGAACAAGTAAAAGAAGCTTTAAGGCTTTTACTAAAGTAAGGAAAATTATGAAAAAGAATGGGTTTACTTTAGTGGAATTACTTGTGGTTGTTGTTATTCTTGCTTTAATTACTACGATGGGAAGTGTAGGGCTAGGATCTTTAAAGAGAATAATAAATAACAATTTATGGAACAGTAATAAAGACTTAATTGAAAATGCTGCCAAAAGGTATTGTGATGATAAAAAAAGTCAAATATTAAAATATGACGAGGTTGATGGAACTTGCAAAATAGATAACAAAGATATAAAACCTTGTATAACAATAAAAGTTCAAGATTTACTTGATAAAAAATACATTATTTCTAAAGAAAAAATTAAGCGCGATAACAAAGAAATAAAAGTAATAATTAATCAAACCGTAGATAAATCAAATAATGAAAATGATAACTTTAACAACGGATACTATGTTAATGAAAAAAACGTATATATATACATAGAAAATAATGTTTGTTACTCAAAATATGTTGAATAAATAAAAACCTGTTTCGATATAAACAGGTTTTATAATGTCTCAATTTCTTCGATAGTATCAATTGTATTATCAGTTATTTTACCAATAAAAGCATTTTTAATATCTTCTTCATCTTCTCCGATGTCTTCTTCAACATCTATAACACGAAGAATTTCATCAACACTTGTAAGTCCAGCAACTACTTTTTCAAGTCCATCTTGAAGTAGGCTAGTAACATCTGATTCGTCATAAACTAAATGTCTTAATTCATTTTTTCTTATATTATTTGTTATGGCATCTCTGACCATTTGATTAATTTCTAATATTTCATGTAATGCAATACGACCCGTATAGCCATTAATACATTCACTACATCCTTGAGGAACATAAACTTCTGAAACTTCTTTATGTAATACTTTTTCAAATAGTATTTTTTCATATTTTGTAGTAGGTCTACTTGTTCTACATTTAGGACAAAGTCTTTTTACTAATCTTTGAGAAATAATACCAGTTAAAGCACTACCTAATAAGTATCTTTCAACTTCCATATCTAATAAACGTTCAATAGTATTTAAAGAATTATTGGTGTGAATTGTAGATAATACTAAATGTCCAGTAATAGAAGCTCGTACCGCAATTCTTGCAGTTTCATCATCACGAATTTCTCCGATCATTATAATATCAGGGTCTTGACGAAGAATACTTCTTAATGTACTACCAAATGTAAGCCCAATATCACTCATTACTTGAACTTGATTAATTCCTGCTATTTTCATTTCTACGGGATCTTCAACAGTGATTATATTTTTAGATACTGTATTAAGAATTTGTAGCATACTATAAACGGTAGTTGACTTACCACTTCCGGTAGCGCCAGCAACCAGAATAATACCATTTGGCATTTTAATTAATTTGTTAATTTTTTCAAGATTTTTATCAGATAATCCCAAATTTTCAAGACCACTAGATGACATTGTGTAATTTAAGATACGAATAACTATTTTTTCTCCATCAACAATAGGTAGAGAAGATACACGCAAGTCCAAATCAACTTTATCACTTAAATTCTTAATGGCTCCATCTTGAGGTAATCTAGTTTCAGTTATATTCATGCCACTTATTATTTTAATTCTTGTTAAAAGGTTTTTCTTTACAAAGGCAGGTACTTTAGCATACTCCAAAAGTTCCCCATCAATTCTAATGCGGACATTAAGATAATCTTCAGTTGGATCAAAATGAATATCAGATGCTTTTTTATTAATTGCATCAATAATCATTTCGTTTACTATATCAACAACAGGTTTATTTTCATAGTCAAAATCTCTAAACATCTGTATCACACAATTCCTTTATTCTATAATTATTATACACTATATTTTTATTTTCTACAATGTATTTTAATTAATTTTTTTAAAATTTTGATTATGTATAAAGCAATATATATACGCGAAAAATAATTTGACAAACCATATATAAATATGCTATTATGTATTTAGCAAAGAGAATTTGCATAAAATAAAAATGGAACATTCAATTTAACATGTTGGATGCCGCCATAAATAGGTTTGCATCTAAATCAACACGGTCGATTTAGATGCTTTTTCTTTGTTATTTTAATATTAAAACTAAAATAAGCAAGATTATGATAATCCATAATCCCAAGATAAGAAAATCTCTCTTGTACATTAGGCATCACCTCACTCTCATAAAAAATTCAAATGAGGCAGCATCCAATCAACTAAATGTTCCAATAAGAGTATAACATATGACAAAAATGATGGCAATATTTTGCAACAATAAAATAATAAAAATGTAGTTAAAATATTTGCGTTTATTGTTAAAAGTAACTTCATAAAAATATAAAATCTATCTAAAATTTCACTTTGAAAAATGAACATTAAATGATATACTTATAACAAATAGAGGAAGTGATACTTATTAAAATGAAACAAATATATTTTTTTATCTACATGCAAATAGTTATTTTACTTTTCTTTTTATTATTATTTATTATTTATTGTATAAAGAAATTTTGTGATTCAAAAAAATATTATAAATTAACAAAAGAAGATAAAGAAAAATTTATATATTATCGAGATATTATTAAAGAATATTCTATTGGTGAACTAGGAGTTCTTTAATGGAACTAAAAACACAAATTCAATTATCAAAGCTGAATTAGAAAAACTAAAGTTTATCAAAAAAATTGAAATAATTAATAATAAAATTAATGTATTGGATGAAAGTAATCTAATGGAGAGTGAAAAATTTATTATTGATAGATATAAATTTATTGGAAGTAAAGAATTTAACAACTTGTATTTAAAAACCATTAAATTTTCTTTAAAAGAAAAAGATTTAATTAAGCCATATACTTTTTTTTAGCCATTTTTTAAATATAATAAATATTATATTGTTTTTAATAATATTATTATATTGGTTTATTGATTTTAAATTTGTGTGGGCCACTAATGAAGCTGGTTTTATTTCTCTTTACTTTTTAATGATGATGATTACATCAGCAGTTTTATTAATAGCGACATACTCAAATGGCAAAGCAATGTACATAAAAACAGACAAAGGTAAAGAATTATATATGAAATTAAATGGGTTAAAAAGATTTATTAGGGATTTTGGTTACTTTAAAGACAAGAATTTAAAGGAAATTTTAGTCTGGGAAGATTATCTATTATATGCAATTATATTAAATGAAACAAAAAAATAAAAATGATTTTTGATATGGTTATATTTATTAAAATTACAAAATGTAGTTGGATAATTTCAAAATTTGTTATATAATAAATTTAATGTGTAAGGTGGTGTTTGATATTGACAATAGGAATTGATATAGATAATACAATAACAAATACAAGTATATATTCAAACACACTACTTAAAAAAGATCCTCTTTATAATACCAAAAATAATTATAGGGAATTAAATGAAGAACAAATCAAAGCTTTTTTAACCAAATATTTAGAATCAATCGTTAAAAATGTTTTAGTTAAAGAAGATGTAATAGATACTTTAAATTACTGGAAAAATAAAGGACATAAAATCGTTTTTATAACTGCACGCGGAGCTGAAAGTACCAGTGATTTTGTAAGTTTAAAGTCAACTTACTTAACAAGTCTTTATTTTGCTAAAAACAATATTCCGTTTGATAAATTGATTTTTTTTCAAGAAGAAAAAGGCAATGCATGTTTAAATGAATTCGTTGATATATTTATTGATGATAGAGAAAACGTTTTAGATGAGGTAGCAAAAAAAGGCATAAAAACATTAAGAATATCAGAAGAAAAAGTGGATAGTAAACACAAACTAGTTCAAAACTGGCAAGAAATAAAAAAATATATAGATAGTCTGGGGGAATAAACATGGATGAAAGAATTATTGATACAAATGTTACATATGAAGATATATTTGATAAAAACATAAGACCTGAATATTTAGATGAATATGTAGGACAAGAAAAGATTAAATCTAATTTAAAAGTATTTATAGAAGCTTCTAAAATGCGAGATGAACCATTAGATCACGTTTTATTATATGGCCCACCGGGACTAGGAAAAACAACCCTTGCTCACATAATAGCAAATGAACTTGGAAGTAATTTAAAAACTGCAACAGGACCAGCCATAGAAAAAAGTGGGGATTTAGCAGCTATACTATCAACACTTGAACCCGGAGATGTTTTGTTTATTGATGAAATACATCGTCTTCCTTCTTTTGTAGAAGAAATACTTTATTCTGCCATGGAAGATTTCACAATTAATGTAGCAATTGGAGCAGAAGGTAAAAGTAGATCAATAAAAATAGATTTACCACCATTTACTTTAGTAGGAGCAACAACTAGAGCTGGAGATTTATCAAGCCCATTAAGAGATCGTTTTGGTATTGTAAATAAACTTGAATTTTATTCTAATGAAGAGCTTGCAAATATTGTAAAAAGAACAAGTAAAGTTTTAAATATGAATATAACTGATGATGCTGCGATAGAACTTGCTAAAAGAAGTCGAAAAACACCAAGAATAGCTAATCGTTTATTCAAAAGAGTTAGGGACTTTGCTTTAGTTGAAGGCGATGGTCTAATAGATTTAAATATTACGTTAAATGCACTAGAACGTTTAAATGTTGATACTTATGGGCTAGATAATATAGATATTGAATATCTGGAAGCCCTAATTAACAAATTTAATGGTGGACCAGTTGGAGTAGAAACCATATCAACTGCTATTGGAGAAGAAATATCCACAATTGAAGATGTTGTTGAACCATTTTTATTGCAAGAAGGCTTTATTAAAAGAACAAGAAGTGGCCGTGTAGCTTGTGAAAAAGCTTATAAACATTTAGGAATAGATCATAATATGTCTTTATTTTAAGGAGGAACAATGATTTTAGATGGAAAAAAATTAAGAGATGAATTATTGGTTTTATATAAAGAAAGAATCAGTAAAGAAAAGTTAAATATTACATTAGCAATCATTTTAGTGGGTGATAATGAAGCAAGTAAGCTTTATATTAAAAATAAAGAAAAATATTGTAGCATAGTAGGTATTAATGTAAGAAAATATTTACTATCTAAAGAGACTAGCGAAGAAGAATTAATATCTTTAATAAATGATTTAAATGAAGATATTGATGTAACTGGAATTATTTTACAAAGCCCTGTTCCAAGTAATATTGATTTTGAAAAATGTAGTGGACTTATAAAATCGAGTAAAGATGTCGATGGATTTACAAAAGATAACGTCTATAATTTATATTTAAATAGAAAAAGCGTTTTACCTTGCACAGTTAAAGGTATTATCAAATTGCTTGATTATTATAAAATTGATGTAAGTGGAAAAAATGTTGCGATAATAGGTCGAGGAAATATTGTGGGTAAACCTTTAGCTTTAGCATTAGAAAATAAAGATGCAACCGTAAGTTTATTACATAGTAAAACAAAAGGTTTAAAAGATTATACCAAAAATGCTGATATAGTAGTAGCTGCTTGCGGTGTTCCTAAACTACTTAAAGCTGATATGGTAAAACCAGGTGCTGTTATTATAGATGTGGGTATATCCAGAACTGATGCTGGAGTAATCGGAGATATTGATTTTGATAGTCTTAAAGATATAGCATCATTCATAACTCCGAACCCTGGTGGTGTTGGACCGATGACTGTAGCAATGATTATAGATAATTTAATAGAAATGAGTGAGGTTTAAATGAATAAAATTTTAGAAGAAGCGTTAAGAAGCGAAAGAAAAAGACAAGAAGAAAATATTGAACTTATTGCAAGTGAAAATTATGTATCTAATGATATATTGAAATTGCAAGGAAGTATTTTAACTAATAAATATGCCGAAGGGTACCCAGAAAAAAGATATTACGGGGGTTGTGAAAATGTTGATGTTATTGAAAATTTAGCGATAAATTATGCCAAAGACTTATTCGGTGCTGAATTTGCAAATGTTCAACCACATTCAGGATCTAGTGCCAATATGGCTGTTTATAGGGCATTACTTTCTCATGGTGATAAAGTAATGGGAATGAATCTTTCCAACGGAGGTCATTTAACCCATGGTCATAGGCTTTCCTTTAGTGGTCAAGATTATGAAATCGTTGATTATGATGTAAATATGGATACAGAATACATTGATTATGAAGAATTAGAAAGAAAAGTTTTAGAAGAAAAACCTAAAATGGTAATTGCTGGTGCTAGTGCATATTCAAGAATAATCGATTTTAAAAAGTTTAGAGAAATCTGTGATAAAGTCGGAGCTTATTTAATGGTTGATATGGCACACATAGCAGGGCTTGTAGCTGCAGGACTTCATCCATCTCCGGTTGGTTATGCTCATGTTGTAACTACGACGACTCATAAAACTTTAAGGGGACCACGCGGAGGACTTATCCTAACTAATGATGCAGAAATTGCCAAAAAAATAAATAAAGTAATTTTTCCAGGTATTCAAGGAGGCCCTTTGATGCACGTAATAGCAGCAAAAGCTGAATGCTTTTATGAAGCAATGCAACCTGAATTTAAAGAATATCAAATGCAAGTATTAAAAAATATTAAAGCTTTATCTAATACCTTATCTAATGAAGGTTTTAGAATTATATCGGGTGGTACTGATAACCATTTAATTTTAGTAGATGTAAAAGGTACTTGTGGTCTAACTGGTAAAGAAGCTCAAAACATATTAGATAAAATAAATATTACAACAAATAAAAATACTATTCCAAATGATTCTGAGTCACCAATGGTTGCTAGTGGATTAAGATTAGGTAGTCCAGCAATGACTTCACGAGGTTTAAAAGAAAGTGATTTTGAACAAATTGGATTAATAATATCAAAAGCATTAAAAAATAGCGAAAATGAAGAGATATTAAATAATTTAAAAAAAGAAGTATTAGAATTAACTAGTAAATATCCTTTATGGTATTAGGGAGGTAAGTATGTCAAAGTGGGATAAAGACTATATTAAATTATGTGAAAAAATATTGAACGATGGAGTGGAAGTTGAAAATAGAACAGGTATTAATACCTTAAAAATTCCAAGTTATCATTTAGAATTTAATTTACAAGAAGAATTTCCATGTCTAACAACTAAACAACTATATTTTCGTCAAGCAATTCTTGAGATGTTATGGATTTATCAAGCAAAATCTAATGATGTGAGATGGTTACAAGAAAGAAACGTTCATATTTGGGATGAATGGGAAATTGCTGAAGATGGAAAATGGAGAGCTAATCAAAACGTTTTAGAAGATGGCAAATTAGTAAAAAAAGATGTTGAGAAAGATTTTGGCATAGAATATGCTCACACGATAGGGACAGCATACGGTTTTATAGTAAAAAAATTAGGATTAATGGATCGTTTACTTGATACATTAAAAAATAATCCTTTAGATCGAAGAATGGTTATGTCTTTATGGCAAGATGAATATATTCCTACGGCTGTGCTTCCTAGTTGTGTTTGGTCAAGTGAGTGGGATGTTACAGATGGTTATTTAAATATTTGGGTTCATCAAAGAAGTTGTGATGTGGCTTTAGGACTTCCTTTTAATGTTACACAATATGCCGTACTACTTAGTTTAGTTGCTCAAGTAAGTGGACTTAAACCTGGCACTATAAATTACAGTATTAAAGATGCTCATATTTATGTTAATCAAATTGATGGTATTAAAGAGCAAATTAATAGATTTGAAAAAGATGGCGATTATGAAGCACCGGTATTATGGATTAATCCTAATATAAAAGAATTTAAAGACTTCGATAATTCAGCGGATTTGAAAGATATTAAAATAAAAGATTACAAACATATGGGACCAATTAAATTCCCTCTTGCACAGTAGGTGAATAAATATGATTAGTATTGTAGCAGCGGTTGGAAAAAATAATGAACTTGGTCGTGGAAATGACTTAATTTGGCATATTAAAGAAGATTTAAAGAACTTTAAAGATTTAACAATGGGAAAATATATTGTAATGGGCAAAAATACATATAAGTCTTTACCTAGACATTTAGAGGGAAGAAAATATATTGTATTATCTAGTTCTTTAGATAATATAGATGATGGAATGTTATTTAAAGATTTTAATAAATTATTAGAGTTTGTTAAAAATTTAGATGAAGAAATAATGATTATTGGCGGAGCTAGTATATATAAATTATTTTTACCATATGCAAATAAACTTTATTTGACGGAGATAGATAGTGAAGAAAAAGCAGATGTATATTTTCCAAAATTTAATAAAGATGATTATACGCGTAGTGTTGTAAGTAATAGTGAAGTAAATGGATTAAAATATAGTTTTGTAATATATGAAAGGTGATGAAATAATGAATGGTAAATTAATAGTAATTGAAGGAACTGATTGTTCAGGTAAAGAAACACAAGTTAAAAAAGCAGTAGCTAAATTTAAAGAAATGGGAGTGAATGTATATAATTATTCTTTTCCAATGTATGATACTCCGACGGGAAGAATTGTTGGGGGGCCTTATCTAGGAAAATCATATATTTGTGAAGGCTGGTTTCCTGAAGGTGCTACAAATGTTGATGCTCTAGCGGCTTCAGCTTATTATGCGGCAGATAGAAGATATAATATTGGTATTATAAATAAACATCTTGAAGATGGAGACATTGTAATTCTTGATAGATATGTTGAATCTAATATGGCTCATCAAGGAGGAAAATTAAAGACTCGTGAAGAAAGAGAAAAAATGTATCAAAAGCTTGATGAGTTGGAATTTGGTATTATGGAACTACCTAGGCCTGATGCTGTAATTTTTCTTTATATGCCTTTTGAATATGCCGCAATACTTAAAAAAAATAGGGAAGAAACTCCTGATCAACACGAATCGAATAAAGCTCACTTGGAACAAGCTGAAAAAGCTTATTTGGAGCTTACAGAAAAATATGGTTACAAAAAAATTAACTGTGTTAAAGATGATATGATAAGAACGATTGATGATATTAATGATGAAGTCGTAGCAAAAATAAAGGAAATTATTAAATGAATATAGAAGAATATAATTATGACTTACCAGAAAAATTTATTGCTCAAACTCCGCTTTCTAATCGTAGTGATTCAAAACTCTTATTACTTGATAAAGAAAATGGTAGTATTAAAGAAGATATTTTTAAAAATATAATTAATTATTTAAATGCCAAAGACGTATTAGTACTTAATGATACAAAAGTTATACCAGCAAGATTAATCGGAGAAAAAGAAGATACGAAAGCTGTTATAGAATTATTGCTTTTAAAAGATATCGAGGGAGATATTTGGGAATGTTTAGCAAGACCTGGTAAAAGATTACATGTTGGAACAATTATTTCTTTTGGAAATGGCTTATTAAAAGCTGATGTAATTGAAAAATTAGATGAAGGAATAGTTCATGTTAAATTAATGTATACTGGAATACTTATGGAAATACTTGAAAAACTTGGAACAATGCCACTTCCTCCATACATTCATGAAAAGCTTAATGATCAATCAAGATACCAAACAGTTTATGCTAAAAATTTAGGTAGTGCAGCAGCACCAACTGCGGGACTTCATTTTACAAAAGAATTACTAGAAGAAATAAAAAATAAAGGAGTAGAAATACTTTATGTAACTTTGCATGTAGGTCTTGGTACATTTAGACCTGTTGAAGTAACTGATATAACTAAACATAATATGCACAGTGAATATTATATAATGACTAAAGAAGTTGCAGACAAGTTAAACAAAGCCAAAAGTGAAGGCAGAAAAATTTATGCCGTAGGTACAACATCAACGAGAGTGCTAGAAACAGTGGCAAGCAAATACAATGAATTTAAAGAGTGTTCCGGAGATACTAACATATTTATATATCCAGGATATACTTTTAAAGCAATTGATGGATTAATTACTAATTTTCACCTACCCAAAAGCACACTTTTAATGCTTGTTTCTGCATTATCACAAAAAGAATTTATTTTAAATGCTTATGAATATGCCAAAGCTCACGATTTTAGATTTTTTTCATTCGGAGATGCAATGTTTATAAAAAAAGATATTTAAAACCAATACAATCAATAATTAAAATAGTTGCCTAAAATAAAATTTAAATAGCAACTTTTTTAATTATTTCTATTTTGTATGCAAAACGCATACATGTGCAAGTATAAATTGGACATAATAATTATTATAATAGATTTGAGATGATATAAAAATGAATAATGTGATAATAACTTTAAGAACAAATGAAGAAATAAAAAAGGAATTAGATAAATTAGCTTTAGAAGAAAATAGAAGTCTAAACAATTTAATCATTACCATTTTAATGAAATATTTAGATGAAAGAAAGAAAAAGGATAGTAAAAATGGAAAATAAAAAGACAAAAATAGTATCTTCTATTGCAATAATAGCATTAGTTTTAACTATGATAACAGCAACATATGCTTATTTTCAAGCCCAAACCGGGGAAGGTTCACAAAC
>OIYS01000403.1_pt1 | contig 31197 bp, 35 predicted proteins | sample 1588271 | NCBI WGS metagenome assembly OIYS01 (sample SAMN03283286) | human gut metagenome | biome: human-associated habitat; material: feces | host: Homo sapiens | place: Peru | collected 2012
TGTTCTAGGGGGGGGGATGTTTTCAAGACTTATAAGTAAAGGCTTTATAAGTAATATAATAAATAATAAAGACTATGAAATAACTAGTAGAGATACTAGAGATTTTTCATAGTTTTTTTGTGTTGGAGGAGGAAATATTTATGGATATATCATTTATAGTAAAAAATAAGAAAAAGATTATAGTAGGAGTTATTATTTTATTAATATTATTAATAGGTCAGTCTCTTGTTAACTCTACATATTCGTTATTTTATCATGAGGATACAGCAGCAAATATTGACGCTTATAGTACAGGATTATTATCTATTATTGCAAGTAGTAAGGGAGAAAATATTAGTTTAGGTAATGCTCTTCCTATGTCTGATAGTGAAGGAGAAACTACTACGCCTTATACATTTACTATTAAGAATATTGGTAACTTAGATTATAAGTTTGATGTTAAGTTATTATCAACCGCTGGTAGTGATATAACAATTGATTCTAGATATATTAAAGTTAAAGTAGATGATGGGAGTCCTGCTACTTTATCTAGTTTATCAAATAGTATTATTAAAAGTGATATTACTTTGGCAAGTGGAGAGAGTATAGATATTAGAATTAGAGTATGGCTAAGTAGCGATACTCCTAATACTCAAATAGGTAAAGTATTTAATTCTAAAATAGTTACTGACGGGCAAGCAGTATATACTAGTAGTAATAATAAAATGCCTGCTGCAGAAACATTAAATAGGCTTAATAAATTAAATGATACTATAGTACTTGCTAGTGATACTCCTGATTTTACTACAGTAAGTGGGAGTAATGGAGTTAAATATGTTAATGGTAGTCAGTCTGCTACTGGAGTGGGAGATGGTACTAAAGGTATATATGCTGCAGAAGACGATTTAGGTACTAGTTATTACTTTAGAGGAGCGGTAGATAATAACTATGTTAAGTTTGCAAACTTTTACTGGAGAATAATAAGAATAAATGGAGATGGAAGTATAAGAATGATATATGCAGGTACTAGTGCTCATGCTAACGGGGAAGAAGAAACTGATAGTCATGTGGAAGAAATAGAATATAATGAAAATGATGCTGATAATACTTATGTAGGGTATATGATTGGTACTCCAGGTGCTTCAACATATGCAGATACACATAGTAATACTACAGACAGCACTATAAAAGGAGTAATAGATACTTGGTATAAAACAAATATAGAAGATAAAGGATATTCATCCTATGTAGCAGATGCAATATATTGTAATGATAGAAGTATAGCAAATGATAGTGCAACTAATACTATGTTAACTAAAATTAATTCTTCTCATGTTAACACAGGATTAGGCTATGGAACTAATTTAACAGCGTATGGAGGATTTAAGAGAAACTGGGTAGACCATACACCAAGTTTAGTATGTCCTAATGAAAATGATAAGTTTACAACAGATAACACGCTAGGAAATGGAAAGTTAACATATCCAGTAGCATTAATAACATCAGATGAGGTTTCATATGCAGGAGGATTTGCTTATGATTATAATATTAGAAGTTTTATTACTAATACAGACTTTTATTTATATACCCCTTCTTATTCCTATTGGACGCTGACTCCATGTTACTTTACTGGCGAGCTTCCTATGGTGGATTCTGTCTTTGTTAATGGTCGTCTCGGCTATGTTAATGCCAGTTTTTTTAGTATCGTGGTACGACCTGTCCTATCAATTAACTCTAATGCTATAACTGGAGGAAGTGGTACAATGAATAATCCATTTACTGTAGGTTAATAATTAATACTTAAGAAGATACTAGTTTATCTTCTTTTTATCTGTATATCTCTAAGTTAGAAAGTTTACACCGTGAATATGATATCTTATAATAGTTCATATATAGACTATTTATAGTAGGCTATATATGACAAGATAAGACTATCAGGCTTATCTTGTATATGTTGATACCATAAGGGATAGTTAAGAGAGTACTTAGTGCTTTCTTTTTTAGTTAGGAGATATACACTTTAAAAAAAAAATAAAAATTATTACAAAAATAATTTTAAAATGTTAAAAAATGTGGTAGAATATATTATGAGTAGGAAAGGTGATATTAATGGATAGTGTTCTTTTAATTACAATATCTGCCTTTATATTGGCTGTAATACTTATTATAGTTACGATTATTATCATCAAAAGAAACCAAAATAAGAAGTATAAAAAAGAAATTGAAGAATTAGATATTAGAAAAAATAGTTTGATAGGAGTATCTGTACTTAGTGAAATAACTAAGGTTAAAGAACTTATTAAGACTGATAATTTAAAAGATAAGTTAGAAGATTGGGATAATACTTTTATAAATATTAGAGATGAAAAGATACCTGAACTTACTGATTTAATATCAGATGCAGACTTTTTAATAGATAGAAAAGATTATAAACAAGCAATTAGAAAGATAGCAAATATTGAAATTGAGATTAATTCTCTTAAGAAAAAGACTGACCATTTACTTGATGAGGTTAGGTTAATAACTAATTCAGAAGAAAGAAATAGAGCACTTATTACTAAATTAAAAATAGTATATCGTGAAGACCAAAATAAGTACGAAAGAACGAAAAAAGAATATGGGGAAATTGGTGTATATATAGAAGAAGAAATAGAAAGAATAGATAATTTATTTGCAGAGTTTGAGAAGGCTATGGATAATAATGATTATGTATCTGTTGAGAAAAAAATAAATATTCTAGATGATAAGATAAATAAACTTGGGAAGTTACTTGAAGATATACCTACTATTGTTCTTATGGCTACAGTACTTGTACCAAATAAGATAGATGAGGCTATAACTTATTATTATAGAATGAAAAGAGATGGATATCCTCTTGATTATCTTAATGTTGAATATAATATTAAAGAAATAAAGAAAAAAGTTGATAATATTATTGATAATTTAAAGAAATTAGAATTGGGAGAATCTATTATTGAACTTAAGACTTTTATTGAATATTTTAATCAGTTATATAATGATTTTGATAAAGAAAAAGAGTGTAAAGATATATTTAGACAAAATATAAAAGAACTTGGTTATAAAATAGATAATATAAATAAGGTAGTTAGGGATATATATCTTCAGATAGATGATATTAAATATAATTATAATTTATCTGATGAAGATATTAATAAGTTTAGTATTTTGAATAAGAACTTAGAGAAAATTAATCAGGATTATAAGATATTAGTAGACCAAGGTAAAATGAAGAACTTTGCTTATTCTAAGTTAGTAGATGAATTAAATGGGTTATCTTTGAAATTATCTAGATTACAAGATGATTTAGATTTTCAATTAAGGTCAATTACTAGTATGAAAGATGATGAGACTAGGGCAAGGGAACAATTATCAACAATTGAGAACTTACTTAAGAAATCTAAATATAGATTAAAAGATTATAAGATTCCAGTAATTCCGAGTAGTTATTATATTGAACTTACTGAGGCACAAGACGCTATTAGAGAAATAGTTAAAGAATTAAGTAAGAAACCTATAGTAATTAAAATATTAAATATAAGAGTGGATACTGCTAGAGACTTAGTATTTAAGATATATAATAAGACTAATGATATGATAAAGATTGCTAGTAGTTGTGAAAAAGTAATTGTCTATGGTAATAGATATAGAAGTACTTATGAAGAGATTGATATTGCTCTTACTAAGGCAGAGGAATTATTTAAAAGAGGTAAATATAAAGAATCTTTAGATTTGTCATTAAAGAGTTTAAGTTTTATTGATAAAAATATTAGTGAAAAAATATAAAGTTATTGATTTTTGTGATAAATTATGTTATTCTAAATATAGAGTAAATAGGGAGGAAATATAATGCAAGCAGTTGTTGATTTTTTATTAGAATATTATGTGTGGATTTTGGTTGTCTTAGTAATACTATTAATTACGGTAGTAGGTTTTCTAGCGGATACTAAGAAAAAGAAAAGAATGAGAGAAAAGGTTAATAGTGAGGGAGATAATACGAATAATTATGGAGTAGATAATAATTTACCTCCAGTTAATGATTTTGGGGCTATGAATAATACTTATAATAATCCTCAAATAGATAATAGTTTTGGTAATAATTCATATAATCAAAATATGATGAATGATGGAGTATATAATAATAGTATTAATACTATGAATAATAATATGAACTCATTTGATAATAATATGAATATGGGTATGAATAATAATTTCTTTAATAATACTCCAGAGGTTAATAATTTTGAGCCTAGACCAGTAGAGGCTACTTCGATTATGAATAATTCTAATGTAGGTGTTTCACCTTATGGTGTTAATAATGTGGAGACTCCCGTTAACGCACCAGTAAATAATATGCAAAATGTAATGCCAGGAGTTAATGCAAATCCAGTGGGACCTATGCCTAATGTTAATCCTGCTCCAGTAATGGATACTCCAGTGCAGGCACCAGTTAATAATATGATGCCTAATCAGGTAAATAATGTAGTTCCAAATACTAATGTAGTTAATACTCCAGAGGTTAATAATACTATGAATGCTATGCCTCAAAGTGTAGCATCAGGAGTAGTTCAAACACCTAGTCCTATGCCAAATGTAAATAATATGCAGCCAGCAGCGGCTCCTCAAGGGGCTTCAACGGGACCTGCACCAGCACCTATGCCAAATCAAATGCCTATGAATAATCAAATGAATATGGGTACTGTAAATAATGTTCCTAATGTAAATACAAATATGAATGTTAATGGAGTAAATAATATGGCTCCTAATCAGATGAATGTTAATCCAAATCAGAATATACCAACTGGTCAAAATGCTAATGTACCTAATGGTTTTGAAAATTGGAAATTGTAAGATTTAGGATAATCCTAAATCTTTTTTGTAAGAAATGAGGTATTTAAATGAATAATAATCAAAATGATAATAAAGAGAATGAAGTTCAAACATATAGGGCTTCTAGTGTTAATTTAAATACAGGAATAAGTAATCCAAGTATTAATATTAATGATACAATGAATATGAATATTCAGAATATGAATAATAAAGGTAGTGCTGGTAATATAATGCCAAGTAATAAGGTACCAGAAGTGCCTATTGGTGATAATAAGATAGGTAATATAGATAGTAATAAAAGTAATAATATAGAAGAAAATAAAATACAAGAAAAAAAGACTAAGTCTAAGACTAGTCAAATAATTAAGATATCTGTGTTAGTAGTAGTTATTATATTAATTATTATACTATTAATTCCAATAATTCTTAATAGTTTAAATTATTAACATTTGATAGTTTAATAATTAAGTCAAAGTTATCATCACTAGCCATAATGTTTTTATGGTTTTGGTGACATTTACTACAGTTATAAATGATTTTATAACTGTTTTTATATTTTTCAATACCAATAGGTTTCATTAATCCTTTACAATCACATAATCTATCACCTGGCATAATATCTAGATGTTTAGAATATAAACAGTAGGGACAATGGTCTCTAGCGGTATATCCAAGTTTTTTAACTTTATTACCACAATTTTCACAAATAAAATCTTCATCAATCATATTAAACTTTTTCATAAGATAATTGTATCAAACTTTTAATAAAAAATCTATTATTTATAGACAATTTCTTTAATTGGCTATAAATAACCCTCTAAGACCTTAGGCTTAGAGGGATAATAAAAATAGTTAATAATAAGGATAAGGTCCATATGGTTGCATAGGTCTAGGTGGGCCATAATATACAGGATATGGTCTAGGATAGAAAGCAGGAGCAAGAAGTCCACCAGTTATTCCTCCTAAAATAAATGGAGCAGCAAAACCTCCAGCAAATCTATCATTTTGATATGGATAGTAAACTCTTCTATTATACATAACTTTTCTCCTCTCTACTAATAGTATATAGAAAAATAGACTATATGTGAAAAATATACTTTATTTATTTAAAAAAATCTTGTATAATATAATATGTATTAAGGAGGCATATATGGAGGAAGTAATATTTAAAAGTGATGATTTAGTAATAATGAGTTTAATAAATTATTTTATTACAGAGAAAAACTATAATCCAATGATAATACATGGTGTTAGAGATGAGATATGGTTAGAGAATCTAACAGAAGAATATAAAATAGTAAGAATAGTATCACATCATATACATAATAAAGAACAATTAGATTTTGATAAGTTTAAATTAAATAGAATAGTAAAACAAGTAAAGAAGAAAACTTTATCACTTAGAATAAAAGTACTTAATATTTATACTGATATAGAAGATGAAAAGATATTATCTAATGATGATGTTTTAATAAATAAAGAAGAAGATATTAATAGTCCAAAATTAATAGATGCTTTTCCTAATATTGTAGAGAAGACTAAAAGAGATGAAAATGGACTAGAGTATTTTATAAAGGTTACAGATAATATTAATAAAAGGAATGAAGCAAAGAGTAATGAGGCTGAAAAGATATTTAAGCGTAAGAAGCCTACTGTTACATATGGTATAATATTTATATGTATATTAATGTTTATTTTGATGTATATATTTGGAAATGGCTCAGAAGATAATTATACTTTACTTTTATTTGGGGCTAACTTAGATGTTTTAACTAAGGGAGGAGACTACTATAGATTAGTTACTTCGATGTTTTTACATATAGGTATTTGGCATTTATTTGTTAATATGTATTCTTTATATGTATTAGGAAAAGAAGTAGAAAATACATTAGGAAGAAGAAAATATTTAATTATATATTTACTTAGTGGAATAGCGGGTAGTATATTATCTCTTGCATTTAATCATAATATAATATGTGCTGGAGCCTCAGGAGCAATATTTGGTATTATGGGGGCTATATTATATTTTGGTTATTATTATAGGGCTTATTTGGGAAGTACTATTATAAACTCTATATTACCTGTAATAATATTAAACTTAATAATTGGATTTTTAGATACTGGTATAGATAATGCTGCTCATATAGGTGGTTTAGTAGGAGGCATATTACTTACTATGACTCTTGGTATACCTGATAAGTCTAATAAGATAAGTAAAATTAATGGATTAATATTAACTATAATATATTTTGTGTTTATAATATATTTAGCGTTTATTAGATAAAGATATAAGGATATAAAAATACTTATATCTTTTTTTAGGAAAATATATACAAATAATGTATCATGTGATACAATATAGTTAAGAGAGGAGGATAAATGGCTAAGAAGATAGTAATTACTAAAGATAAAATATTAGAGGCTGCTTTTAAGATAGTTAGAGAAAAGGGGATAGAAGAAGTAAGTAATAGAACTATTGCTAAGGAATTAGATTCTTCTATTAGACCGATATATTATCAGTTTAAGAGTGCAGAAGAGTTAAAGGAAGAGTTATATAAAAGGGTAGAGAAGTATTTCTATCAATATATAACTAAGAATATGAGTGATGATATTCCATATTATAAACAAGTGGGACTTAATTATATAAATTTTGCTAGAGAAGAGAGTAATTTCTTTAAGTTATTGTTTATGACTAGTATGAAGTATTTACCTAAGGAGTTTATTAGTAGAGATGAAGAGGATTATAGAGAGATTGCTAAACTAATTAAATTAAGTACTAAACTTGATGATAATGATATTAAATCGTTTCATATGAGGATGTGGTTTTTTACCCATGGTATTGCTACATTACTTGCTACTGATACTATAGTATTAACTGATAATGCAGTAGCAGACCTTTTATCTAGTGAGTTTCAAGCGTTAATGCTTCTAGAAGAAAATAAAGATAATAAATGGATATTAAATAAAGATTGGAGAGATAATAATGAATAATTCGAAAAATATTATGTGGGGAATAGTTTTGGTAGTGATAGGTATTGTTATAGGTACTAATAATTTAGGAATAACTAATATTGATGTTTTCTTTGATGGTTGGTGGACTTTATTTATAATTGTACCTTGTTTTATTGGCTTATTTTCTAATGAAGATAAGATGGGTAATATTATTGGTCTTTTGATAGGAGTTATTCTTTTATTAGGCGTAAATGATGTTATTGATTTTGATAAGATATGGAGTTTAATGGCTACTGGTGTTATTATAATTATTGGTTTATCTTTGATATTTAAGGATATTGTAAATAGTAAAATTAATAAGAAGATAAGTGAATTAAATAAGGAAAAGAATAATAGTGATAATTATTTTGCTGCTTTTTCTGGTCAAGATATAGACTTAAGTAATAAGCCTTTTGGGGGGTGTGATGTTACGGCTTGTTTTGGTGGTATTAAGATAGATATGAGAGAGGCTAAAATAGAGGATGAAGCTATTATTAATGCTTCTAGTATATTTGGGGGAATAACTATATTGATTCCTGAAGAATATAATGTTGAGATTAAGTCTACTGGTATATTTGGTGGGGTTACTAATAAGAAAAAGAATAAGGATACTAATAAGAAGACTATATATATTAATGCTTTAAGTATGTTTGGAGGGGTTGATATTAAGTGAGTACTTCTAATAAAATAATTAAATATATATCTATATCTTTTGCTATATTTTTAACTATTACTATTATAGAGGCTATATTAAGTGGAATATATGGTATATATAGTATGGTTAAGCCTAGTAATGATAATAATGGTGATAATGATGATGTAGTAGAGATAAAAGAAGTAATTGATAGTGATATTAGTAATATTGATATGGATTTAATTTATAATAGTCTTGTTTTGAAGTATGGAGATAAATTATTGATTGAGGGAGAGAATAGTAATATTCAGTATGAGATAGAAGATGATACTTTAATAGTTAAAGAGAAGAAATATAAATGGAATGGTCGTAATAAGAAGAGAGAACTTTCTATAACTATTCCAAGAGATGTTGTTTTAAATAAGTTAAATATTGATAGTGGAGCAGGTACTGTTATTATAGATGGTTTATCTCTTGTTAGTATAGATTTGAACTTAGGAGCAGGAAGTACTAAGATTAAGGAGATTACTTGTTCTAGGGCTGATATTGATACAGGAGCAGGAGAGTTAATTATAGATAATGGTAATATTAATAATCTTGATTTGGATATGGGAGTAGGAGATGTTAATATTAGTGGTATTTTAACTGGTAATAATAAGATAGATACTGGTATTGGAGCACTTAATCTTAATTTATCTAATAGTAGTAATAATTATACTTTTAAGGTAGAAAAGGGAATTGGTAAAGTATTAATAGATAATACTAAAGTAGAAGATAATGAAGTAATAGGAAGTGGTAGTAATTATATTGTATTAAATGGTGGTATTGGTGATATAAAGGTTAATTTTGATAAGTAGAATTGTAGTATGCACTCTAAGCCCAAGGTCTATAGAGTGTTACTTATAGCCTTATGTTAAGTCTATAAGTAAAATAGTTATGGGGTATTATATAGTGATTGGAACTATATACATAAAAATTAAGAAAATCTTAAGGTTTTGTCTATATAAATATGTTATAATAAGTTTTAGATTATATAGGGAGGTACATTATGACAAATATATTAGTAGTAGATGATGAGAAAGAAATAGCGGACCTACTTGAAGTTTATCTAAAGAATGAGAATTATAATGTATATAAATATTATTCAAGTATAGATGTACTTAATAATATAGATAAATTGAAGATAGATTTAGCCATTCTTGATGTAATGTTACCTGAAGTAGATGGATTTAAGTTATGTAGTATAATTAGAAAGAAGTATAATTTTCCTATAATATTTGTTACTGCTAAGGTGATGGATATTGATAAAATAAATGGTCTTTCTTTAGGAGCAGATGATTATGTTACGAAGCCTTTTGAGCCACTGGAGGTAATGGCAAGGGTTAAGGCTCAACTTAGAAGATATAAGAAATATAATACTATAAAGGAAGAGAATGTAATTGATTTTAGGGGGATATTAATAAATGCTGATACTCATGAGTTTATTTTTAATAATGAGAAGATAGAACTTACAAAGACGGAGTTTTCTATTCTTTGGCTTCTTTGTGAGAATAGGGGAAATGTTGTGAAGAGTGATACGATATTTTCTACTATTTGGGGAGAAGACTACTACGAGAAAGATAATAATACGATAATGGTACATATTAGACATATAAGAGAAAAGATGAAAGATACTTATAATAAACCTAAGTATATAAAAACAATTTATGGAGTGGGGTATAAAATTGAAAAATAGTAGAAAAGATGTATTTGAGAAGACAGTTCTTAATCTTATAGGAAAATTAATAATTACTTTTACTATGATTATATTATTCTTTACTTTAGTTAGAAGAATTATAGAGTTATCTGATTTTCAGTGGTTATATGATATTGATTCTGTTTTGTATTATCGGGCTATACATGCTTTTAATTTGATTTATTATAATGGATATGTATATGTTGTAATGGCGGCATTAATTGTAATTATATCTTTAATTTTATTATATAAGGAATTAAAGAAGATGTTTTCTTTATTAAATGCTATATATGATTCTTCTGATAAATTATTTGATGATAGTAATGATTATATTGATTTACCTCCTGAAATGAAGGAGTTAGAGGTAAAACTTAATTACTTTAAGAGTGAAAGTATTAAGAGTAAGAAACTTGCTTATGAGAATGAAAAGAAGAAAGATGAGTTAATTGTTTATCTTGCTCATGATATTAAGACTCCTTTAACTGTTGTAATAGGTTATTTATCATTACTTAGTGAGATAGAAGATATGCCTTTAGAACAGAGAAAGAAATATATTAATCTTGCTTTAAATAAGTCGTATAGATTAGAAGAATTGATTAATGAATTATTTGAAGTTGCAAGGTTTAATTCTGAGAAAATTATTTTAGAAAAAGAGGAATTAAATCTTAATATGATGATAGAGCAGGTAATTGAGGACTTCTATCCAACCCTAAAAGAGATTAATAAAAAGATTAATTTTACTACTAATGAGAAGGTATTGATATATGCTGACCAAGATAAGTTAAGTAGAGTATTTAGTAATTTGATTAAGAATGCTATTAATTATAGTATGGATAATACAGATATTGATATTGAACTTTATGGTAAAGAAGATGAGGTTAGTATTGAAATTACTAATAGGGGTAAGGTAATACCAAAAGATAAATTAAATAAAATATTTGAAAACTTTTATAGGTTAGATACTTCTAGAACTAGTAAGACTGGTGGTAGTGGGTTAGGACTTGCTATTAGTAAACAAATAGTAGAACTTCATGATGGTAAGATATTTGCTTCTAGTGATAAGACAGGTACTACATTTACGGTAATACTTCCTTTGTATAGGAAATAAAAAAATAAGAAAAAATTAAGATTTGTTTAAGATATTATTAAAACATAAAAGATAAAAAAGTTATATACTTATTATACTAGTTATTATTTTAATTAGTATAGGAGGTATATATGTATAGAAATACTTTTGCTTTAGTTGATAATAGTAAGTTAAAAGAAAATATTAAAGAAATAATTAATAAATATGATAATTATAAATATTATATTGGAGTAGTAAAAGCAAATGCTTATGGACATGGTGATTATATTATTAATGATTTAATAGATAGTGGTATTAATTACCTAGCAGTCTCTTCTTTGGAGGAGGCTTTAAGTATTAGAAGATATAATAAAGAGATTCCTATTTTATGTTTAGAAGTAATTGATATTAGATATTTAGATGTTGTTATTTATAATAATATTACGATGACTATTTCTTCTTTGGATTATGTTTTAGAATTAGTTAAGGAAAATGATATTAATAGGTTAAAAGTTCATTTAAAGTTAGATGTTGGTATGAATAGACTAGGTTTAAAGGATAGGGATGAAGTAAATAAGGTAATTAGGTTATTTGAGGATAATGAAATATATTTAGAGGGGATATATACTCATTTTCCTACTAGTGGAATAAATGATAGGTATTATGAAAAGGGATTAGATAAGTTTAGAGAGTTAACTAAGGATATTGATTTAGATAAAATAGAAATAGTTCATTTGGATAGGTCAATTACTTTAGTTCATCATGATAAGATACCTTTTGCTACGGGAGTAAGATTAGGAATTATTATGTATGGGTTTAATCAGAGTATTAAACTTAGTGGTATAAGAAGAATTAAAAGAGATATATTAAATAAAATTAAGAGAGTTAAGCCATCAATACTTGATAATGATTTAAGATTAAGTACTGTATTTAGTTTATATACTACCGTTATGGAAGTAAAGAGAGTTTATAAGGGAGAAATAATAGGATATGGTACTTTAAATAGGGTACATAATGATATGGTAGTGGCTATTTTACCTATTGGTTATGTTGATTTTAGTCTTCCTTTTGTTAAATATGTATCCATAAATAATAAAAGATACTCGGTAGTAGGAGTATGTATGGATATGACTATAATTGAAGTAGATGATAGTATTAAAGTAGGAGATATTGTAGAGTTATTTGGAAATGATATATCTATAAAAGAGGTAACACAAAGTATTAATAAGAATGCATATCAGGTATTGACATCAGTGGGAAGTAGAGTACCAAGAGTATATAGTAGTGAAGTGGAGATTAGTTATGGTAGAGAGTATTAAATATAATGTATTAATACTTGGTAGTGATGCTAATGCCTACTATATGGGGAGATGTTATTATGAGGCTTATCATAAGAAGGCTTATATGTTAGTGAATAAATATCTTCCATATACTACATATTCTAATATAATAAATATTATACATAATGATAAGATATGGGAAGAAGAAGAGTTTTTAAAGGCTATATATAAGTTTAAGAGGGAACATAATAATTATTTAACACTACTTATAAGTACGAATGAAAGTTATGCTAAACTTATTTCTAAAAATAGTAAGAGATTAAGAAGGGATAATTTTACTTTTAATTATCCTAGTATAGATATAATGGAAAGTTTAATAATGAAGGAAAAGTTTTATAAGACATATAAGGATTCTATAATAGACCTTCCTAAGACATATTATTTAGATTGTTCTAAAGAGATAGTATTTAATGAGGATATGATGTATCCTTTAATATTAAAGCCTAGTAATGTTATAATGTATAATCATTTATCTTTTGAGGGTAAGAAGAAAATATATCAAATTAAAAGTAAGGAAGAGTTATTAGATACTGCTAGTAGGATTAAGGATAGTGGTTATACGGATTATTTAATAGTACAGGATTTTATACCAGGAGATGACTCTTACTTATTTGATGCTGCTATTTATGTTAATTCTAATTATGAGGTTGAATTACTAACACTAGCTCAAATAGGTCTTCAAGAGCATAGTGGTACGATGGTAGGTAATGCTGCTGTTTTGATAAATGGTTATAATCAATATACTACTAGTACGGAAATAGCGGAGAAGATGAAAAGATTTTTAGAGGATATAGGTTATCAAGGTTTTTGTGAGTTTGACTTAAAGTATGATTATAGGGATAGTACTTTTAAGGTACTTGAAATAAATGCAAGACAAGGAAGATGTAGTTATTATTTATCTAGTCTTGGTTATAATTTGGTAGAGGTTTTGATAGAGGATTTGATATATCATAAAAGGAATGATTTTAAGTTCTTACAAGATAAGGTATTATTATCTTTTGTACCAAAGAGAATAGTAAATAAATATATAACTAATATTGAATATAAAGAAGAGGTTAAAAGATTATGGAAAGGGAGAGTAAATCCTCTTTATTATAAGGAAGATAGGAATATAAAGAGAAAGTTATGGCTAGTGAAGAGAAGATATCGTTATTATAAAGAATATAGAAATGGTTATTGGGATAGTAAGATTAAGGAGTGATAAGTGTGTGTGGTTTTGTTGGTTTTGTTGGAAAAGAAAGTAAGGAAGATAAAAAGAAAATAATAAAAGATATGGCTGATATGATAGTTCATCGCGGTCCTGATAGTGAGGGGTATTTTGTAGATGAAAGAGTTGCTTTGGGCTTTCGTAGACTTTCTATTATAGACTTAGATAAGGGTAATCAACCAATATATAATGAAGATAAGAGTATGGTTATTGTCTTTAATGGAGAAGTGTATAACTATAAGGAAATAAAAGAGGAACTAATAAAGAGAGGACATAAGTTTAAAACGAATACGGATACAGAAGTTATCTTACATGGCTATGAGGAATATAGAGAAGAGTTATTTAATAAACTTAGAGGAATGTTTTCTTTTGTAATATATGATATTAAAGAGAATACTTTAGTAGGAGTAAGAGACCCATTTGGGATAAAGCCTTTCTATTATTATAAAGATGGTAGGGAGTTTATGTTTGCGTCAGAAATAAAAGGAATGCTTGTTAATCCTAACTTTAAGAAAGTGATTAATGATTCGTCTTTAAAGATGTATTTAATATTTCAATATTCTATCTTTGAAGAGACTTTCTTTAAGAATGTTTATAAATTAAAACCAGGACATTTCTTTGTATATAAAGATAATAAGTTAGAAGTAAAACAATATTTTGATATTATATATGAAAAAGAAAATAAACCATATGAAGAATATAAAGAGGAGATAGAGAAAGTATTAGAGGAGAGTATTTATTGTCATAAAGTGACCTCGGATGTTGAAGTGGGCTCCTACTTATCGGGAGGAGTAGATTCTTCTTATACAGTGGCGGTATCGAAGCCTAATAAAACATTTTCGGTTGGTTTTGAAGAAGATGGTTTTGATGAAACGGAACTAGCAAAATCGTTTTCTGAGATGATGAATATAGAAAATAAAAGAAAGTATATAACTAAAAGGGAGTTTTTTGATAGTTTACCTAAAGTAGAATATTATACTGATGAGCCACATGCTAATTTATCAACTGTACCATTATTATTTTTATCGGAATTAGCAGGTAAAGATGTAAAAGTAGTATTATCAGGTGAGGGGTCTGATGAGATGTTTGGAGGTTATAATGAATATTTAGAGCCTAATATAGTTAAAATGTATATGAGAGTACCAAGTTTTATTAAGAAGGGTATGGCTAATGTAGCAAGAAGGCTACCACATTTTCCTGGTAAGAATACTATTATAAAGTATAGTAAGCCTTTTTGTGAAAGATATATAGGACATGCTCAAGTAATGACAGAAGAAGAAGCAAACAATGTTCTAGTGGATAGATTAAAAGATAATATGACTACTACTGATGTTTTAAAACCATATTATGATAAAGTAAAGAAGGAAGATGATGTCTTAAAGAAAATGTATATAGATATGAACTTTTGGCTTCCACAAGATATTTTATTAAAGGCTGATAAAATGTCGATGGCAGGCTCGGTCGAACTTAGAGTACCATTTTTAGATAAAGAGGTATGGAAGACTGCTAGTAGAGTGCCTACTAAATATTTAGTTAGAAGGGGAAAGACTAAAGAAATATTTAGAAGTGTTACTAGGAGGAAGTTGCCAGAAGAGTATTCAGATAGGAGGAAGTTAGGCTTTCCAGTACCGTTTTCCAAATGGATAAGGGAAGAAGAATATTATTTAGAAGTTAAGAAATATTTTAATGAAGATTATGTAAGTGATTTTTTTGATAAGAAGAGAATAAATGAGTTACTTGATAATCATTATTATAATAAAGAAAATAATGGTAGAAAGATTTATAATATATACATATTTTTGATATGGTATAAAGTATATTTTGTGGATAATATGAAGATTAGGGAGGAATTATGATAGAGATTAAAAATGTTAGTAAGACATATGATGGAAAGAAAAAGGTACTAAAAGATGTTAGTTTTAAAATAGAAGATGGAGAAATATTTGCTTTTATAGGTCATAATGGAGCAGGTAAAACAACGATGATTAAAAGTATTATTGGGATATTAGATTTTGAAGAAGGGGATATCTTAATTAATAATAAGAGTATAAAAGATAATCCAGTAGAGTGTAAGAAGATAATGGCTTATGTACCAGATAATCCTGATTTATATGAGAATATGAAAGCAATAGACTTTATTAATTTTATTTGTGATATATATGAAGTAGATGAGGAGATAAGAAAGAAAAATACTATAAAGTATGCAAAAATGTTTGAAATAGAAGATAAGTTAGGTGATGATATATCAAGTTTTTCTCATGGAATGAAACAGAAGGTGGCTTTGATAGCGGCTCTTTCTCATGAGCCGAAAGTATTAATAATGGATGAGCCTTTTGTGGGATTAGACCCTAAAGCAGTATATGATATGAAAGAGATAATGAGAGATATGGCAAAGAATGGTAAGACAATTTTTTTCTCTACACATATTCTTGATGTAGCAGAGAAACTATGTGATAGAGTTGCTATTATAAAGAATGGAACTATAGTAAAAGTAGGTAAAATGAAAGATATTAAGGGAGATGAGTCTCTAGAACAAGTATTCTTAGAATTAGGTGAAAAAGAGTGAAAACATTATCATTATTAAAAGCGGTTCTTACTGAAGATATGAATATGTTTAAGTATTCTGCTGGTAAGAATGCTAGTAAAAAGAAGAAAATATTATTACCTGTATTTTTATTCTTAGTAGTAGGTTTTTCTGTAGGCTACTATGCATATTTACTAGGAGAGCCTCTACATAAAGTAGGTCTTACTTATGTGATGCTTAGTTTATTTATCTTTGTAGTTAGTATAATAACTTTAATAGAGGGAATATATAAATCACAGGGAATATTATTTGAGGCTAAGGATAATGACTTATTATTTTCTTTACCTATATCTAGGGGTAAGATATTATTTGTTAGAATATTTAAATTAATATTATTTCAATATTTATATAATTTGATGTTTATTTTACCTTCATTTATTGTATATATTTATTTTGAACATCCTAGTATTTCTTTTTACTTGATATCTATTTTGATGACACTCTTGATACCAATAATACCTACGGTTATATCTTGTTTAGTAGGGTATCTTATTAAGATGATATCTAGTAAATCAAAGTTTAAGAGGATAGTACAGACTCTTCTTTCTAGTGTAGTATGTTTAGGAATCTTTTTCTTAAGTTTTAATTTGAATAGTTTTATTGAAAATATTGCTATGAAGGCTACGAGTATTAATGATATGTTAACTCGGATATATTATCCAGTAGGGGCTTATATATCATTAATAGATAAGTTTGATATAGTAGTGTTAGTTAAGTTATTACTTATAAATATAATACCATTTATGTTATTTATATATTTGGGTAGTAAGTATTATTTTAAGATTATATCTAATTCGAAAGAGGGTAATACTAAGAAGGATAGGAAAAAAATTGAAGTATTTAAGAAGAATAGTCCTGTTAAGGCTTTGACTATTAAGGAGTTAAGAAGATACTTTTCTTCTCCAGTATATATGTTTAATACTATGTTTGGTCTTCTTCTTTTGGTTTCATTAACGATATTACTTTGTATTAAGGGAAATAGTATTATAGATATGCTTCTTAGTAGTAAAGGGATAGAGGGGAATATTGATATATCAATGTCTTTAATATATTATATATTGGTACTTTTTTCTTCTTCGATGACTTCGATTAGTTCTTCTTCTATTTCATTAGAGGGTAAGACGATTAATATTACTAAGAGTCTTCCTATTAGTGAGAGGGATATTTTAAGGTCTAAGATTATTTATCCTTATATTATTGAATTACCATTTATATTGTTATCTGAATTAATATTCTTTGTTATTTTTAAAGTTAATATTATAGATATGTTATTAATATTTTGCATGGGTATAATATTAGTTACTTTGACAAGTATAATAGGGGTAGTAGTAAACTTGAAGTATCCTAAGATGAATGCTTCTAATGATACTGAAGTGGTAAAACAAAGTATGAGTAGTATGATATCGGTATTTATTGGAATGGGTATATTTATTATATCTTTAATACTAGGAGTTTTATTGTATGATAAGATTGATATATATTTATTACTTGTATTACATATTATTGTTTTATTAGTAGTAACTATTGGATTATATATGAAATTAATGAATAATGGTATAAAAGAATATAGAAATATTAATGTATAGTTTATTATGTTCACTCTAGACTTTGGGTTCTAGAGTGTTCTTTCTAGTCTTGTGTCTAGAAAGAATGTATCAGCCATACTTATTATATATAAGTATGAGGTATATACTAAAATATTAAAAAAATATTACACAATCTATTTCCAAATACGATTAAATGTGTTATAATTTAATCGTGAAAGGAAAAAATGATATGAAATATGAAAATAAAATTTTGAATTTATTTAATGATGGTTATTTAACTACTAAAGATGTTGTTAAGAACAATATTCCTAGGGTTTATCTTACTAAACTTGTTAAAGAAAATGTTATAGAAAGAGTAAGTCGAGGTGTATATGTAAAAAAAGATGTACTAGTAGATGAGTTTGTTATTTTACAAAGTAAGAGTAAAAATGCTATTTATTCGAATACTACTGCTCTTTATTTATATGGCTTTTCTAATAGGATACCTATAAAGTATGATATTACTATTAATAATGGTTATAATGGCTCACTACAAAAGGAGGATAATGTTAATTTATTCTATACAAAAAAAGAATTATTAGATTTAGGGGTTATTAATTATAAATTAGATTCAGGTAATGTAATTAGAGTATATGATTTAGATAAGACAATTTGTGATATTATTAAAAATAAAAAGAAAATTGATGCTGAAATTTTTAATAAGGCAATTAGAGAATATTTTTATAGTAAAAAGAAGAATACATTAAAATTATATGAATATGCTAAGAAAATGAATGTTTATAATAAAGTAAGAAATACTTTTGAGGTGCTTGAGTGATTAAAAATAAAGATAGTTTAAAAGCAAAAGTATCTAATTTAGCATCAACTACTAATATACCTAATAAGTATCTAATTCAAAGTTTTATGTTTGAGGCATTACTTAAAAGAATATCAGTATCCAAATATAAAGATAAATTTATAATTAAGGGTGGTTTATTATTATCATCTATTTTTGGAGTAAACTTAAGAAGTACTATGGATTTAGATACTACTATTAAAGGATTACCACTGGATAGAACTACTATTACTAAAGTTGTAAATGAAATTATAAGTATTGATTTAAAAGATAATATTAAACTTGAGATAGAAAATATTAAAGATATTAGAGAGGAAGAATTATATTCTGGTTTTAATATTAACTTGAAAGCAGAGTTTGATGGTCTTAGAACTAATTTAATGATTGATATAACTACAGGCGATGTTATTACTTATAAAGAAATACAGTTTGAATATAAAACTTTATTTGATAATGAAATAATTAACATTATGACTTATAATTATGAAACAATAGTTGCAGAGAAGTTTGAAGCAATAATTAGTAGAAATATTGATAATACTAGAATGAAAGACTATTATGATTTATATATGTTTGTTAATTTAAAATGGGATGATATTGATAAAACTATTTTAAGAAAGGCAATATTTAATACCTCTAAAAAAAGAGATACTTTAAATTATATAGAAGATGCAGATAAATATATAGAATTAATAAATGAAGATTCAAAACTAAAATCACTATGGAAAAATTATCAAAGTAATTATGTTTATGCAAAAGACATATCATTTGAAGATACAATAACTGCAATTAAAATAATCAATGGTATTATTGTACCTGCTAAAGTGTAATTACATATTGATTTAAAAAAATATATATTTAAATTAAATAATAAATATAAATACATAGGTTTGAAACTTATGTATTTTTTGTTATAGTAGTGTTGCAAAATAACTTAAAATATTAAAAAAATAAGAAAAAAAGCAACAATTGTATTTACTAAATATTAAATAAATTATATAACAAATTATGATAAATTAAAAAACATTATTTCTAATAAATTACATTGTAATAGTGGTAAACATTTTATTTTGAAAAGATATTAAAATAGCATGTTAAAATTATAATTTATATAGTATAATATGTATAGAAAGGAGTTTTTTGTATGGATAGGAAGAAAATTAAAGAGCAGGCAAAAGAGGCAATTAAAGGGAGACTTTGGCAATATATAGCACCTAGTTTATTAATTTCTTTATTAGTAGGACTTGCAGTTTTTGTACCATCATTTATATTTGGTGATGAAAGTGCTATAACTAGTATAGTTGAGATAGCAGTACAGTTAGCAGCGGTACCTGCTAGTATGGGATTAATATCTTACTATATGAAGTTAACTAGAAAAGAAGAAGTAAATATGAATGAACTTACTAGATGGTATGGATTATTTGGTAGTATATTAGTACTTAATATATTAATTTCTATATTTGTTACATTATGGTCATTATTATTTATAATTCCTGGTATAATAGCGGCTATCTCATATAGTATGGCAATGTATATATTTGTAGATGGAAATCATGATGCTTCTAGTTGTATTAAAGAAAGTAAAGAACTTATGAATGGATATAAATCTGACTATTTTGTCTTTATTTTAAGCTTCATAGGTTGGCAGTTGCTTGCAATACTTACATTTGGACTATTATATATTTGGCTTGCACCTTATATGACTGCTGCTAATATAATTTATTATGATGAATTAAAGAAAATAAAAGGAGTAAATTAATACATAGTTTAAATACTATGTATTTTTTGATATAAAAATAATAAAATATTTTAAATCTATAATATGTGTGATATAATTAAATCATAAGGAGGTTTTGTTATGAAAAATGAAACATTAAAACAAATAATAAGTCAAATAAAAAAATATGATTTAGTAAATGTATTAAGAACTACAGACAATTTTGAATATTGGATATCAGGTCTTAATTCTAAACAAATAGATAATTTTATTAATTTAAATATAGATTTTCAAGAAGTAAAAAACTTTAAGAGTATATTAATTGATAGAAATCTACTAGATTGTCAAGATTATCAAAAGAGAATAGAGGCTATCTCAAAATTAAAAAATGGTGATAGATGTTGGTATTTATTTTGGAGAATATGTAGTAAGAAGTTTTTAGAAAGTAAAAACTTTTATAAAGATATAGAAATGATAAGTAAGGCAGATACTGTTAGATACTGTTTGGAAGCAATAGAAGAAGACTTATTTATAGATAGTCCACATCATGATGAAGATTTAAAGTTGATTGTTGAAGCCAAAGATTCCTATATAGCAGATGCTCTAGTAGGTGTAGCACAGAGTGTATTTTCAATAAACAGTCCATATCACCAAAAAGATATGTTATTAATATCAAAAGCAAATCACTCAGTAGATAATTTAGTGTATTTAGCCACTAATGAAAATTCATTAAAGGATAAATATCATTTAGAAAATATGCAGATTTTAGCAGAGTGTATTAATCCTAATGCTAATGAGGAATTATTTGAAATTATGACTTATAAGAGAATTATTCAAGGAAAAGATTATCGTAAAGAAATAGAAATATTAAAGAATGCTAAGAGTAGAATGAATGCTAGAGCATTATACTATTATATAATAAATCCAGATAGAAAGTTCTTTCATGATACTGAATATATTAGAAGTTTACCAAGTGAATTATATTATTTATTGGATAAGAGTCCTAGAATATTCGACCATAACCTTATCGCAGGCAGTAATGATCCAGATTACTTAAATAATTTAATTAAAATAAGTAATATGGATGAAAAACTTGTTATGCACTATACTGCACTTTTAATGAATCCATATTTTATAAGTAATCAATATAAAGATTTTGATTTAAAAGTATTAGAGAGTATTACTGACTTTGATATTTTTATGGATTTATATACTTTAATTTATAAAGGATTAGAAATAAAAGATAATCCACATCATCAAAGTGATGTAATTTTATTAAGTAAAACAGTAGATTCTAAAATTCGTAAATGGCTTATAGAAAGAATGACAAACAAAAATAATAACAATTATGATTATGATATAGAATATATTACTAAATTAAAATTAGATTTGATTAGTGATAAGATAAAAGAAGAAATGAAATACTATCTATTCGAGAAAAAAGGAATAAATGATTTAAAACATAGAGAAAAATTAGAGAGTCTTTTAAATGGTATAATGGTAGAAAGACAAAACTCGTTACTAGAATATTTAAATAAGTTAGAGGAAGAACTAAATACAAAAGAAGTAGAAGAACCATTATTAGTTACTTTAGAAGAAGAGCAAGTATCAAATAAAAAAGCAAAATCTAGGGTTTTAAGTTTATTTAAAAAAGATAAAAAAATTTAAATACATAGGTTTAAAACTTATGTATTTTTTGTTATAATATTAGATGTGATATAAGTATGATATTAAATGTAAGTGGTAGAACTGATATAGTGACTTTTTATACTGAGTGGTTTATGAATAGATATAAAGAAGGATATATTATGGTAAGAAATCCTTTTAATTATCACTTAGTAAATGAAATATATTTTGAAGATGTTGATTTAATTGTTTTTTGTACTAAGAATCCTCTTCCAATAATAGATAAAATAAAAGAAATAGATAAGCCAATACTATTTCATATAACAATAACTCCCTATAATAAAGATATCGAGCCTAATGTTATAAATAAGAGGGATATAATTGAAGGAGTTAAGAGACTATCAAATATAATAGGAATAGATAATATATATATTAGATATGATCCAATATTTTTAAGTGATAAATATAATATAGAATATCATATAAAGGCTTTTAATAAATTATGTAGTATGCTAAATGGTTATGTAAAACATATTATAGTATCATTTATAGATGATTATAAGAATGTTAGAAAGAATAATAATATTTTAAAAATAAAATCTTTTACTAAAGAAGATTATAAGTTAATAGGAGAATCTTTTTCTAGGATAGCAAGAGAAAATAATATGACAGTTCAGACTTGTGCAGAAGAAGGGACATTAGAAGAATATGGTTTTATTAAAGAAGAATGTTTATCTCATACTTTAGCATATAAGTTAACTGGTAAGTCTTATAAGAATTGGACTTCAAGAAAGAGTAAATATTGTAATTGTGTTAATATGGTGGATATAGGTGTATATAATAGTTGTAGACACTTCTGTAAATATTGTTATGCTAATTATGATGAGAACGAAGTTATAGATAATTATCATAATCATGATGTTAATTCTCCGTTACTAATAGGTAATATAGATGATAATGATATTATTAAAAGAAGGTATAAATAATATATTAAAATCATGATTTATATAGTATAATGTATATAAGGTTATAGGAGGCAAGTTATGTTAGAGTTAAAGATAAGATATAGTATAAGTGAAGATATGTTAAAAAAAATAAAAAAAATAGAAGAAAAGTTATCTACAATATATATAGAAGAGCAAAATAAAAAAATAAATATAAGTACCAAGTCAAGAGTAAGGTCAGTTTATTCTTCACTTGCTATTGAAGATAATCCTCTTTCACTAGATACTGTAGAAAAAATCACTGAAGATAAATTAGTTCTTGCTAAAAGAACTGATGTGCAAGAAGTAAAGAATGCTAATGAGTTATATGAAAATATGGATAACTATAACTATTTAAATGAAGAAGATTTTCTTAAGGCACATTTATTATTAATGAAATATTTTGAAGATGACAATGGTGCTTATCGTAATCATGGTGAAGGAGTAAAAAAAGATGATGAAATTATTTTTATGGCTCCAGATTCTATATTAGTACCAACATTTATGAATAATTTATTTACTTTTATTAATGAAAATAAGAATAGCATGCACCCAATTATTCTATCAGCAATATTTCATTATTACCTAGTATATATTCATCCATTTACTGATGGTAATGGAAGAATAGCTAGATTTTGGGTTAGTTTAATGTTAAGAAATTACAATAGTAATTTTGAATATATTCCTATTGAGGAAGAAATTTATATTAATAGAGAAAAATATTATAATGCAATAGCAGAATCTCATAATAACAATAATGCTAATGTATTTATAGATTTTATAATTGATATAATATTATCTTCGGTTACAAAAATAATTAGTGAATAGTTTAGGTATAAAAAATAGATAGTCTCTTGCAAATACTTTAGTATTTTGTTATACTATAAGTGAAAGAAGAATATTTTGTAGTAGGTGGTATTAATGGAAATGTTTTATGTATGGCTTATTATTTCAATCGTACTTGGGATATTAGAAATAACTACAACTAATTTAGTTAGTATATGGTTTGTTATTAGTGGTATTATATCTATGATAGTATCTTTATTTACGGATAATTTATTTATACAAATAACTATTTTTGTTGTAGTTGGTGTACTTCTTATGCCTATTAGTAAGAGAATATATAATAAAATTAATATTAGTGATGTTAAAACTAATGTTGATAGAATAATAGGAATGAGGGGGATTGTAACTGAAGACATTATTAAAGATAATTTTGGTGAGGTAAAAGTTGATGGTAAGAGGTGGTCGGCTTATTCTGATACTGATATCTTAAAGGGAGAAGTAGTAAGAATATTATCTATTAATAGTGTAAAATTAAAAGTAGAGAAATGGGAGGAATAAAATATGGAATTGTTAATTGCGATACTTGTAATAGTGGTAATCTTTATTATACCTAATATTAAAGTGGTGCCACAGGCTAAAAGTTATGTTATAGAAAGACTTGGTAGTTATTTAACTACTTGGAATAACGGACTTCATTTTAAGATACCTTTTATTGATAGGATATCTAATAAGGTTACTTTAAAAGAAATAGTAAAGGATTTTGCTCCACAGCCGGTAATAACTAAAGATAATGTTACTATGCAAATAGATACTGTTGTTTATTTTCAGATAACTGATCCTAAGTTATATACTTATGGAATTGAAGATCCTATCAATGCTATTGAGAATTTGACTGCGACTACTCTTAGAAATATTATTGGAGAATTAGAACTTGACCAAACCTTAACTTCAAGAGATATCATTAATTCTAAGATGAGAAGTATTCTAGACGAAGCAACAGATCCATGGGGAATCAAAGTAAATAGAGTAGAAGTTAAAAATATACTTCCACCTAGAGATATTCAAGAAGCAATGGAAAAACAAATGCGTGCTGAAAGAGAGAGAAGAGAAAAGATTCTTCAAGCAGAAGGAGAGAAAAAATCTAGTATCTTAATAGCAGAAGGTGAAAAAGAATCTGCAATTCTGAAGGCAGAGGCTCACAAAGAGGCTCAAATTAAAATGGCTGAAGGTGAAGCAGAGGCTCTTCTTAAAATGAAGCAAGCAGAGGCAGATGGTATTAGATTACTTAAAGAAGCAAAAGCTGATAATTCTGTTCTTACTTTAAAGAGTTATGAGGCTTTAGAAAAACTTGCAGATGGTCAATCTACAAAGATTATTATTCCATCTGATATGAGTGGTATTGCATCTTTTGGTAGTATGATCAATGAAATGATAGATAAGAAGAAATAAGAAGGTACTAGTTATCTTCTTTTTATTTTGATATATCGAAGTTAGAAAGCATTTCACCCCGAATATGATACACAGAAAATAATAATAAAAACAAATTATTTCTTGAGTTTATAAGTAATTTATGGTAGTATATTGATAAGAGGTAAGTTATGAAGAGAAAGAATATATATATTGGTATACTTATTTTAATATTAATTAGTTTAATACTATTATTTATAGATAAAAATATATACAAAGAGTATAGTAAGAATTATTTTTATATGGATACTTATATTAGTATTAAGATTAATAGTACTAAGAATAAGAAAGAAATGGATAAAATATTTAGTGATATTGATTATATTTATAGTAGTTATCATAAACTTACTAGTAGATATGATAAATATGATGGTTTAGTTAATGTTTATTATTTAAATGAAGTACTAGATAATGATACTGAAGTGGAAATAGATAGTAGGTTATCTGATATTATTAATATAGGTATTTTGTATTATGATAAGACAAATGGTTTATTTAATATTGCTTCTGGTAATTTAACTAGTATATGGAAAGATTTTATTGATAAATGTGATGTACTTCCTAGTAATTTAGATGTAAATATTAATATAAATGATATTAAATTAGATGGTAATAAATATACTAAATATAATGATGTTAAAATTGATTTAGGTGGTATTAGTAAAGGATATACTACAGAAGTTGTTGGAGAGTATTTAGAAGATAATGGTATACATAGTTATATTATTAATGCTGGTGGTAATGTTAAAGTAGGTAAGGCTTATAATAAGGAATATTATGTTGTTGGTATTACAAATCCTCTTGATAAGAATGATATTTTTACTAAGGTTAATGTTAATAATTTATCTATTGTTACTTCAGGAGATTATCAAAGATATTGTATTCTTAATGATAAAAGATATAGTCATATTATTAATCCAAATACTCTTTACCCAAGTGATTATATGAGGTCTGTTACTGTTATTAGTAGTTCTAGTTTATTAGCGGATATTTATAGTACATATTTATATTTACTTCCTATAGATAAAGGGTTAGAGATAGTTAATAGTACTGATGATATTCAGGCTATTTGGTATGTTAATGAAGATAATATAGTTAGAAGTGATGGTTTTGATTATGAATAAAAATGATATTAAACTTATTTTAATTGTTATGTTTATAGTTATTATATCTTTTGTTATTATATTTGTTAATAGGAGTAAAGGAGAGACTGCTACTGTATATTATGAGGATAAGATTATTAAAAAAATTGATTTATCTACTGATGGTGAATATACTGTTTCTGGTTATTTAGGTGATGTTGTGTTAGAAGTTAAAGATAATCGTATTAGAGTAAAGGAAGAAAATAGTAATAATCATATTTGTTCTAAAGAAGGATATATTTCTGATAAAGGCTCTTCTTTGATATGTTTACCTAATAAGATTATTATTAAAATTGAAAATGATAAGAAAATTGATGAGGTGGTGTATTAATGAAAACTAGAGATATTACACTTATTGCTATACTTACTTCTATATGTGTTGTTATATCAATACTTGAGTCTTTCTTTACTTTTATTGGCGATATTGTACCTGGCCTTAAACTTGGTCTTGCTAATATTGTTATTATTTTTGCTTTATATGAATGTAATTTTAAGACGGCTTTCTTAGTATCTATTATTAGAGTTTTTATTGTGGCTCTTCTTAGAACTGGTTTTGGTATTAACTTTTTCTTTTCTCTAGCTGGGGCTTTATTTAGTATTATATTTATGTATATTTTTAAGAAGACTCGTCTTTCTATTATTGGAGTATCTATTATTGGTAGTATTTTTCATAGTATTGGTCAGGTATTAGTAGGAGTTTTGATGCTTGATAATTATAATGTTATTTATTATTTACCTTATTTATTATTATTTTCTATTCCTACTGGTATTATTATTGGTATTATTTCTAAGAAAATGATTGCTACTTCTAGTAAATATGTATAAGGTAGTATATTACATCTACTTTACACTACTTTTAAACTATAGTAGATTTTTTTCTTAAAAAGGGGTATAATTGTGTTAGGAAGAGGGTAGTTATGATGAAAAATAATGTTATGAGTGAGAAGACTGCTAAAGGATTAGTAGTACTTAGTGCTGTTATTCTTTTAATGGTAGGATTTGGTTTATATAAACTCTTTGAATACCAAGGTATTAATAAGGATACTACTAGTAAGAGACTTGTTAATTATGATATTAAGGATTATGTAGAGACAGAGCCTGTTATTTTAACTAAATATAATAATGTTTTTGGCTCTATTAATGTATCAAGAGTTAAACTTAAGAATCTTAGTAATGATGTTATTAATGATTTTTATAATAAGGAAGATGAACTTATTGGTTATATTGATAGTTATTATAATGAGATAATTGCTACTAGTAGTTATAATAATAGTAATTCTGTAAGTAGTATTATTAAGATGCAAATTAATAGTAATATTTTATCTATTTACTTTGAACTTGATTTTAATTTGGATAGTAATATTTTTGATAATAATATTAAGAAATACTTTGTAACTACTAATGTTGATTTAACAACTGGTAATATTGTTACTAATGATAACTTTTTAGAGAAGTATAATTATACTAAGAAGTATATAGCAGAGAAGATATATGAAGAGGATTTACTTATTACCAGTGGACAGATTGTTATTGATAAGAATACTAATATTTCTCTTACTAAAGAAGATATTGAAAGAAAGAAAAATGATTATGTTAATAGAATAATTTCTGAGTTTGATAATATAATTAAAGTGTATATAGAAAATAAAACTTTAGTACTTGTATATAATAAAAGAGACTTGAGAGGTATTTTCTTTGATAATGATTTTGATTCGGAGATTATTACTAGATATTTGAAATAATATAGGAAAGGGTGATATTTATGGATACTGGGGTTTATAATATGAAGGTACTTCCTTTAGTAAGAAGAGTACCAATTAAAGAGAATGGGCTTATTAAATATATTACTGTTTCTAATTTATCTAGTGAAGAGATTAGAAATATGTCTTGTGAACCTAAAATGCTTCAGAAGAATAATGATGATGTATTTTTTATGGAACTTCCTCCTACTTATCACGATACTAAAATTAAATGGTCTTTATTTTATATTTATGATGATTTGACTATAGAGGAAAAGGAAATGTATAAGGATAGAGTAGAAGAGATTCCTGTAACTATTAATACTGTTGTTAGTTTTTATACTGCTAAAGGTAAAAAGAAGGTAAGAAATTAAAAATATACTTCTTTTTTCTTTTTCTTTACATATACTTTAGTGGTGATATTTATGAATGAAATTGATAAGAAGAAATATATGAGTATTATTAATAAGAACAGAAATAAGAAGGATGGAAAAAAAGATAAAGATGGTAAGGAAGGCAGTAGTGCTATTAAGAGAGTATTTATTAATATTTTTATTGTTTTAGTTTTATTTTTGTCACTTGCTATTGTTTGTAAAGAGAATGCTTCGGTTAAGGAAAAAGTTATTTCTTACTTATATAGTGAAGATATTTCTTTTACAAAGATTAAGAATATATACAATAAATATTTAGGAGGAATACTTCCTATAAAGAAAGAAGTTAATACGGAGAAGGTATTTAATGAGAGTTTAAAGTATAATAAAAAAGTTAAATATGAAGATGGTGTTTTATTAGAAGTTGATACTAATTATTTAGTTCCTGCATTGAAGGAAGGTATGATTGTCTTTATTGGAGATAAAGAAAATTATGGTAAGACTATTATAGTTGAAGACTTAGATGGAGTATATAATTGGTATGGTAATATTGATAATAGTTCTCTTAAGTTATATGACTATGTAGAAAAAGGTTCTTTAATAGGAGAAGCCTCTCTTAAACTATATTTAGTTTTTAGTAAAGGTGATAAGTTCTTAGACTATGAAGAATATATTAAATAAAGTAGAGTTTCATTATACTTTTATTGTAATGATTTTTGGCCTTGTTATTACGGGACACTTTGTAAATACTATTATTTTTACTTCACTTATTATAGTCCATGAAATGGGACATGTTATTACTTTTAGACTTCTTAAGTATGATATTGATAAGATAATAATATATCCATATGGAGGACTTACTAAATTAAATACTAAGATAAATACTAGAATAGAAGATGACTTATTCGGAGCCATATCAGGAATAATTATGCAATGTATATATTTTGGTATTATCTTTTTTTTATATAAAAATGGTATCGGGATAAGAGAATATACTTATAATTTGTTTTTGTTATATCACAGAAGTATTCTTATATTTAATTTACTTCCTATCTATCCTTTAGATGGTGCTAAAATTATTAACTTGATTTTATCTAAGTATTTTAGATTTAACATTTCTAATTATATTACCGCTTTTATATCTTTGATTGTTATTATATTGTTTTTACTTAGTAATAGTTATGAGAGAAATTATAGTACTGTTTTAGTAGTAGGAATACTTTTATATAATATATATAAGTTTTATAATGATATATCATACATATATAATAGATTCATGTTAGAAAGATATTTATATAATTTTAATTATAGAAAAAGAAAGATTATTAATAATAAAGATGATATGTATAAAAATAGATATCATTTATTTAATATAAATGGTAATTTGATTAATGAGAAGGAATATATTAAAAGATTTTTTGAAAAAAGACCTTAATTTATTTGACTTCTAGTGATAATTATGATAGAATTATATTGTTTTGAAGACGAATTGTTGAATATCTCAACCACATCGAAAAGGTTATAAGTTCAAAATTGACACCTTAAGAGTGTGTCTTAAAAATAAATAAAGGAGGTTATGAGATGAAAGCAATACTAGAAACTGGTGGAAAACAATATTATGTTTCTGAAGGTGATGTTATCTATGTTGAAAAACTAGATGGTGCTGAAGGAGATAAAGTTGTTTTTGACAAAGTACTTATGGCTAATGGAGTAGTAGGTAATCCTTATGTTTCATCTAAAATAGAAGGAGTTATTTTAAAACAAGGAAAACAAAAGAAAATAACTATATTTAGATATAAACCTAATAAGAGATCTACTAGAGTTAAAAAAGGACACAGACAACCATATACTAAAGTAGAGATTAAGAAAATTAAATAGGTGGTTTTATGATAAAAATAAAACTAACTAAACATAATAATCTTTATAAAGAGATTGTTATTAGTGGACATGCTAATTTTGATAACTATGGAAAAGATATAGTTTGTGCTTCTGTTAGTAGTACTGTAATAACTGTCGTTAATTCTTGTCTATCAATAGATGATAAGTCTATTAGTTATGATGATAAGAATGGACTATTTATAAAAGTATTAAAGGAAGACGAAATAACTAGTAAAATTATAAATGTTCTAGTAACTAATTTATATGAACTTGAAAAAGCATATCCAAAGAACATACAAATTAAGGAGGAAAATAATGAATAGATTAATGGAATTTAATATACAATTATTTGCCCACAAAAAAGGTCAATCATCTACTAGTAATGGAAGAGATTCTGCTGGTAGAAGACTTGGAGCAAAGGCTTCTGATGGTGAATATGTAACTGCTGGTTCTATTATATATCGTCAAAGAGGAACAAAAATTCATCCTGGAGATAATGTAGGAAGAGGTACTGATGATACTTTGTTTGCAAAGATTTCAGGATATGTTAAGTATTCTAGACTTGGTAAAGATAGAAAGCAAGTTAGTGTATATGAAACTAAATAAAAAATAAAGTAAAAACTACTTGACAACAATATAAATTATTGGTATAATTTATATTGTCTTGTGGGGAATTAGCTCAGTTGGCTAGAGCATCTGCCTTGCACGCAGAGGGTCAAGGG
>OIYS01000405.1_pt1 | contig 31174 bp, 20 predicted proteins | sample 1588271 | NCBI WGS metagenome assembly OIYS01 (sample SAMN03283286) | human gut metagenome | biome: human-associated habitat; material: feces | host: Homo sapiens | place: Peru | collected 2012
CATGGATGAAAAGGAACTTTTGAAAAAGGCTTTCGAATACGGAAACGTTCCTAGCCTCATCACCTATTGCTTCACCGAACCATGTCCGATGAAAAACAAATGTATCCACTATCTATCCGGTCTCTACAAAAACGAGAAGACTGATAGAGGGGATGCCATCTTCCCAAATGCCCTGAAAAACGGAGAATGCAAGTACTTCGCACCGCTGCGTGTCGTGAAAATGGCATGGGGATTCGACCATCTCTTTACCGAAATGAAAGTGAAAGACGCACCTGCACTGCGCGCCGAAATGAGAGACTACCTCGGTAGCAAAGGACAATACTACCGATACAAACTGGGACAACTGAAACTTCTCCCAGAACAGCAGGCATATATCAAACAGCTTTTCGCCAGATACGGATATAAAGATGTTGAGTTCGACCATTTCTCTGAAGAGATTGACTTCACTAAAAGCTAATCTTTGTCTCAGCCCTCCAGATGTTCTATCCATGCCATTTAAGCGGTCCAGCCATGCCATTTAAGCGGTCCCATGGTGAACACGTGACGGGCTATCGGTGAACACGTGATGGGCAGCCGGAGAACAAGCGATGGGCAGTCATTGCCCGCACAGCGGGAAACAAGTACCCAATTTACCAACCGAACTTTGGGCAACATAAGAAAGAGTTTATAGTTAATAGTTTGACAATTAACCATCTTAATAAATATTTACAATGAAGGTAACTATAGTTCATACAAACAACAAGAAGCAGCTCCTCGTCAGCAACAAGACAATGGAGAAATTGCTGGAACGCATCGCCAAGGATGACAGCAGGCTTACTGTTACCCACTTCCGCGAATACGTGTCCTATATGGAAAGCGGCTACGAATATTACAAGGATATGCCAACATGGATGCACATCTACCCCGCTGCAGAATTCGCCAAAGACGAAAACAACAACCTGAAGATGAAGACTTGCAACGGTATCCTGCTGCTGAAATTCGGAAACATCACAGATGTGGACGGCGTGGAGGGCGTGAAGCGCTCGGTTGCCATGCTGCCTTCTACCTTTGCTGCGCTGGAAGGTGCTGACGGAAAGTCGGTTATCGTATTGGTGAAGTACAGCAACGGAACGGATCCGCTGCCTGCCGACGAAGCGGAAGCCGAACGACTTTACCGCATCGCTTACCAGCAGATTCTACCTGTATACCAGGCAATTGCGAAAGCTTCGATTCTTACAGACGGACCGAAACCTTCTATCGAAGCGGGCTCCAACCTTTCTTTTGAGCCTTCGATGCACAACAGTTTTATGATGACGCTCGATGCGAAACCTTATTTCAACAATAAGGCGATGGCGATGAAGATTGACAGTAACATGCACCCTCAGAACCAGGCTTTCAACATGGAAGATAATCAGCAGATGATTCCTGGTTCCGATACTCCGGAAGAGGAAAAGAAAGTTGACAAGAACAGTGTTCGCGAGAATATCGTGAACATGATGCAGCTGCTGAAAAGAAGATATGATTTCAGATACAACACGGTGATGAAATTCGTGGAATACATGCCGAAGGAGAAAGGTTGGTATGGTTTCCAGCCCGTAGATCCGAGAGTGCAGAAACGCATGACGCTGGAGGTGCAGCTCGCTGATATCCGAGTAAGCATCAAGGATGTCAGGAATTTTCTGGAGTCTGATTATATCAAGAATTATAATCCGATAGATGAATATCTCTTCCAATGCTACGACAAATGGGACGGGAAGGACCATATCCGTGCCTTGGCCCGTACGGTTCCTACCAACAATCCTTACTGGGCAGACTGGTTCTACACCTGGTTTCTGGGCATGGTTGACCAGTGGCGCGGCTTTACCCATCGCCAGTATGGCAACTCGGTGGCTCCGCTTCTGATTTCCAAGCAGGGTTACAACAAGAGTACTTTCTGTCGCCGACTGTTACCGCCAGAACTGCAATGGGGATATAGTGACAATCTGGTTTTGTCTGAAAAGCGTCAGGTTTATCAAGCGATGGCGCAATTTATGGTCATCAATCTTGATGAGTTCAACCAGATTTCTCCACAGGTGCAGCAGGGATTCCTGAAGAACCTCATCCAGTTGCCTACGCTGAAATACAAGCCTCCGTATGGCAGTCATGTCATGGAATTTCCTCGTCTCGCCTCGTTTATCGCCACGAGCAACATGAAGGATATTCTCACCGATCCATCCGGCAACCGAAGATTCATCGGTGTGGAACTGACGGGACCTATCGACGTGAGTGTTCGTCCGAACTATCAGCAGCTTTTCGCCCAGGCGCTGACCGCTTTGCGCAATGGTGAGAAGAGTTATTTTGATGCGGAACAGGTGAAGTTGATCATGAAAAACAACTACCAGTTTGAGGTGGTTGAGCCGATAGACCAGTATTTCTTGCTCTATTTCGAGTTGGTTGATGATGAGAAAGAGGGTGAATATCTGACTGCCGCCGAGATATTCGACTATCTGAAAAAGCAGATTGGTTCATCGCTCAAGGTGAACAGTTTGATGGGATTCGGCAGAAAACTGGCGAATATGAGTGAGTTAAAACATAAGAGATTTGCAGATGGAATGAAGTATCTTGTAAAGAAAAAGTGAAATAATGATACTTCTATGAGACTTTAATGAGACTTCTCGGCACCAAAACCGAGAAGTCTCATTCTCTTTATCTTATTATCTATCAAGTCTTTAAGTCAATATTTTCAATAGAAAATGAGACTTTGAGACTTTTTTCTCAAAAAAAACTTTTTCACGTAAGAGAAAACTATTATCCTTTAGATTGCATAAAGGAAGGTACGGATGAACCAGTAGCAAACGATACCTGCGATGTAACCTACGAAAGCAATCCAGGAGATGTGCTTCATATACCAGCCGAAGGTAATCTTCTCCAAGCCCATTACTACCACACCAGCGGCACTACCGATAATCAGCATTGAACCACCTACTCCGGCACAGTAGGCGAGCAACTGCCAGAAGACGCCATCCACAGCCATATCACCAGCGGCTGCCACAGGATACATTCCCATACATCCGGCAACCAAAGGCACATTATCAACAATACTTGAAAGCACACCGATGATACCAGTTACGAGGTAGTGGTTGCCATCGAATACGACGTTCAAGCCCTGCCCCAAAGCAGTCAACACGCCAATCTCAGCCAGGCAGGATACTGCCATCAGGATACCGAGGAAGAAGAGAATGGTACTCATATCAACACGAGAAAGCAACTTGGTTACTCGCTTCTGAGTGCCCTCGGCATCAGCTCCACGATGCAAACCGCGATAGAAAACTTCGGTAGCAGTCCAGAGAACGCCCAATACCAGGAGGATTCCTACGAATGGAGGCAAGTGGGTGATACTCTTGAAGATAGGAACGAAGATCAAACCGCCTACTCCCAACCAGAACACTGCCTTGCGCTGACCTTCGGTGAAATCGCTGACCGATGCATTCTGCTGGGCAGAAACCTCAGGCATCACGAGTTCGCCCTTCAACATGGTCTGAAGGATGAGGGCAGGAATCACCATGGAAACTACAGACGGGATGAAGATTTCGGCGATAACGCCGGCTGCGGTAATCAATCCCTTGTTCCAGAGCATGATGGTGGTAACGTCGCCGATTGGTGAGAAAGCACCACCCGAATTGGCTGCGATGATGACGAGGGATGCATAAACCATACGATCCTTATGGTCGGTGACAAGCTTTCGGAGAATCATGATCATCACGATACTGGTGGTCAGATTGTCGAGGATAGCCGAGAGGATGAAGGTAAGGACAGCGATACGCCAGAGGAGCGCACGCTTTGACTTGGTCTTCATCACCTTGCGAACCCAGTTGAATCCGCCGTTCTGGTCAACGATTTCCACGATGGTCATCGCACCCATCAGGAAGAAGAGTGTTGTGGCAGTATCGCCCAGATGTTCCTGGATGATTCCAGTCACCTTCTCCACCATTCCAGCAGCGCCGCCTGTATAATCAGGGTGCATCAACTGGAGATACTGCATTGGATCCATCATGTAGAGGGTCCAACAACCTACCAACATCAACAGGGCTATCGCAGCCTTGTTTACCTTAGTCAAGCTTTCGGTGGCAATGAGTGCATAGCCGAGCACGAAAACGACAATAATAGAAATTGTAAGTGTAGTCATTACTTTTTATTTATTATTAGATATTTTTTCCTTTATGTATGATTTGGTACCCACAATTGCCAAACGGCTGCAAAGATACAAAAAGAAAAGCAATAACCACACGATTCCTTATTATAATTGTATGAAATCGTTTACTAACTTACAGTTTTAACCTAATAATAACTGATTTTCTTTGCGCATCTAACTGATTATTATTACTTTTGCACATCATTAAGTAGTTTTTTAAAGTATCGTCAATATGAAACAACATCATTATTTGAAATATCAGCTTTGGCTTCTCCTCTTCCTTCCTACCTGCCTCATGGCGCAGAACAAGGAAGAGAAGATGCCTGGACATATCACAAAAATACAGAAACTGGAGGATGTGAATGTAACTGGGAATCGTCCTCACTTCATCAGACTCAAGGGATATTATCGCAGTTACCAGACCAACGACTCTGTAATGAAATACTTCAACGACGGCATCGTGGAGTATTACATCAACCTGAAGAATGGAAAGACGGATCTCAATGCCTATTCCAAAAGAAATCTTCACAATAGCCGACTCGTTTCCGAAGACAAGAAACGAGCATTCATGGTCAGCGACGAAGGAACCTTCCGACCTTGGCCGGAAGAGAAGACACTTATTGAGCAATATCGAAAGAAATATCAGCTGAAAGATTCACTGGGCTCTCAACTCGTCCTGCTCAATCAGCAGACAATAGGCAGTATTCAAACGGATAGCAGCCGGAATATTTGTCAGATAGAAATCAACCAGCTTCCTACCTACAAGAATCTGACGCACCAGCTTTTCGGTTATACCCAGACAGATATCTACGACCATGTGGTGGAAACCTATCAGATAAGTCCTGAAGATTACTATTCCTTCAAGGACCTGCTCTTCCAGAAATCTGACAACAGCTATCTTTTCTCTCACAAGAAAGACAAGCAGCAGCAACTCATCCATGTGATTACCGAGCTATATATCACGGAAAAGGAGTATGTAGAAAAGAAGCAATCCATCAAACCGGATTCTTCTACTCCCAAAGAATCAGCTGCCGCCATTACCGATTTCTGCATCAGAAACAAGATACCTTCCTTGCCTGAAGCAACAGAGCAGGAGATGCAGCAGTTGACTCCCTATAATCCTGCAAACATGAAAGAAATAAAGGAGTAAGGAAACTATATAAAAAATCCGAAACAGATAGCTGCCAACGCTTCTGTTTCGGATTATCTTTTCGTATTCTTTCTTATTCTTCCCTGATTATCCAATCACCAATCGTACGCTGACTACTGTCGTAATTTACACCTATTTTAAACAGGCGCTTACCATCTGCAGAATATGGAATCAGATATCCCTTTTCATCAATCTGTCTAATAGCTTCTTCGGCAGAACCATCATACTTCAGTTCAAAAACAAACACGGCATCAGGCATATACACCACGGCATCAGCCCTGCCTATCGCACTGTTCTCCTCTACCCTCATGTAGGCACCCATCAGGTTGAAGATAAGATAGAACACCGTCTGGAAATCCCGTTCGTTCTTATTACTCAAGCGGTTGGAGATACTGGCAAGATAGGCTTTCAGGCGCACCATCGCTCCCTCAACATCAGCATCATAGAGCTTTTCAAGAAAATCACCTACCAAACTGTTGTTATCCAGCGATATTGGCGAAAGATAGTTGGGCGCAAGACTCTTGAGCATCCCCGTTTTAACCTCCTTGTTAGGATATTCCAGCGTATAACGATGCAATATCGGATTATACTTCTTGATGGTGAGGTAACCGCTCTGATAGAGCAGCGGAAGTGCAGAGGTCACCAGTTCGGGCGAAACATCAAAGTCATCTATATCACATGATTTTTTCTCTATATCCATCACGCTGACATGGTACTTCTGCAACGTTTTGATAAGATAAGTTGGCGTTCCAGAACCAAACCAGTAAGGGGCAATATCCCGTGCATTCAGTGCCTTCACCAGACTGAACGGATTGAAAACATCTTCAGATTTTTTACTGAAATGATAACCATCGTAGTATCTCGTCAACTCAGCCAGACATTCCTCGTACGTCATGCCAAGAGCTTCACCAAGAGCCTCTATATCCGGTTTCATTTGCGTACAAAGTTCAGTCTTACTGATACCACAGATAGCCGAATACTGGTCGAACATACTGATATTATCAAGGTTGTTGAGTTCGCTGAAGATACTGAGCTGAGAGAACTTAGTAATACCCGTAATGAAGGTAAACTCCAGATATGGGTCGAGCTTTTTTAAAGGACTATAGAAGTTCTGCATAATGAGACGCAACTGCTTGAGTACATCCTTCTCATGCACCACATCCAGCAATGGGGCATCATATTCATCAATAATGACAACCACCTTTTCGCCCGTCTGTTCGTAAGCTCGCTTTACGATTCCATCCAGTCGGTCGTTTGGATACAATTCATCATCATCCTTGCCATAGAGTTTCTCGTATGGTTTCAGCTGCAAGTCGAGATAATGCTTCAAGCCTTCCTCATCAAAGTGCTTGGCACCGCTCAGGTCGAAGTGAAGCACAGGATGCTTCACCCATTCCTTCTCATAATCAGCAATGGCCAATCCCTCGAAAAGTTCCTTTCTTCCCTCAAAATAAGCCTGGAGGGTAGAGGCAAAGAGCGACTTGCCAAATCGTCTTGGACGACTCAGAAAGACATACGACATCTGCTTTTCCCTGAAATCCACGATATATTTGGTCTTATCTATATAGAGATAGCCATTCTCGCGGATTTTTTCAAATGTCTGAATTCCTACTGGATATTTATTTACTATTTTTGCCATATTCCTACCTGCTTTACGTTTTGCGCTGCTAAGTTACGAAGAAAATCTGAATTAGCCAAGCTTATTCTAAAATTTATTAGGAAAAGAAGTGGCGATAGTTACATAAAAAGTAAGCGTGTGGGGGAGACTTACTGAAGATGCTTCGCAGATATACCATAAAGAGAAACGCCCAAGGTTACGGGCAAATTCTTTTTCCTATCTGTACACAGATTTCTCACACAGCCCTTCTTGAAATAAGCAGGAAAATGAATTTCGCCATTACCGCTACTTGCCATAACAGCTACACCTATATAATATTTATGATTGCGCTCCAGCTTCAACGGTTCTTCTATCCAAACAGATAAATCCTTCTTATCTGAAATTTCGGATAATCGGACGTACAAAGGCCGATGCTGTACAGGCACAAACTTTGTTCCCTTTACTTCATAAATGATTAAGCGAATTGTGCATGAAGCAAAAGTACATTTTTGCACTCGCAACTTAGCTGTTTTCACATAATAGTCTTTATTTACAACAAATAAGGGTCCCGTTTCATATTTCGTGTTTCTAACGTTATGAAATGCAACATCACCTGGTGCCCGAACTCCCTTTCCAAGAATACTTTCCTGCTTTTTACCGGAAACAACAGTTACATCAGACAAATCACAGGTCTTTTCCTTCAACGTAAGTTGCAGCGAAGTCTTTTTGCTATATACATCATAAGGTATTTTACTGGTCTGATAACTGATATGACTAATCACAAGTTCCTGTTTCATACCATCGGGCACCACCAGAGAGAAATTTCCTTCCTTGTCAGATACCGCATATATACTATCTACATATACGCTAGCGAATTCAACGTTCTTACCAAATTCATCTACAATATGTCCTTTTATTGTCTTATTTGCAGCAATACATGCCAAAGAAAAGAACTCGCAGACAATCAGAAAAAATATAAATCTCCTCATATTCTTTGCTTTAAAATTTTATTAGAAATTATTTTATGCTTATATATACTGAATCATGATTTAAATATAGCAGCGTAAATCCCGATAGGCAACAACATGCCTATCGGGATAATCCATAATATATCTACATTTTCCAAAAAACTTGCTTTACTGCGGCTGCAAAGTATAATCAATCTCACCATCCTGAGGACGATGGATGACTACCAATGTCTGATAGGTATCAAAGGTCTCATCCCAACCATCAAACTTCATCGGCAACTTATCGATAGGGAAATAGCCATCGCCCTTGCCACCATAGCCATAGTTTACATGCACACGTCCCTGCTTGTCATAACCATCGATGACGAAAGAATGAGAGAAATAGTTTGCCTCACCATTCTTATAAGAAGTACCACCATAAAGCACTGGGCGACCGGCACTCAACTCGCGGAATACCACCTCCTTCCAAAGCTTGGCATCCTGCTCGTTAGGATAATCACGATAACCGTAATACTTCACAATGTAACCAAACTTGGCAGGAAGCCCCGTTGCCGCCTCTTTCGGATAAGCGGTGCTGACGCCCGAACCATAAGTGGTATTCACTGCCTCACCACAATGCGCCATCAACTGAGCCACGGCATTTGCCTGGGCATCGGTATATTCCACACCCTCGTAAGTAGGCAACATCTGGTCCCAATCTATCTTGGTTCCATCGGCATATTTCTCAGGATACTGATAATAGTTCAGAATCTGAGCCAAAGCTGTAGCCACACAGCCCGTAAGCGATGGTTTGCCATTATCTAATGGAGTGGCATTATAATAAGGTGCATACTGATTCCAGGTTGTGGTGAGAAGCGCAGGAACTTCTTCCTTGCAGCCCTCAGGGATGTCATCACCCTCGCTCCAGGTGAATTCATCATAACCACCTTCGCCTACCTGGTTGCCATCATAATCGTTCAGGTAAGAATAGAACCAGACGTCACCCTCCTCCTTGGTGCCATCAAACTGAGAATAGCCACCAGCGGTATAAAGACTTACATAATACTGGCTGCTTACATAGAAAGCATAATAGCCACTGCTTGCCGTGCCCACAGGAGTAATCTCGGTAGAACCCTCTGGAACGGTGAAGCTGATGCTGTAGCCTTCCTCGCCAAACGGATTCTCGATGGTATAAGTGCCATCATCGTATGCCACGATGGTTGCCTTGAAACTGCTGCCGAGTCCTACGGATGTATAAGTACCGTTAGCTCGCCAAAGCTCACTCTTGGTGCGCTGGAAGGTGAGCGAGATAGGCTCAGAATCGGCATAGTTCTCATCGTTGCTCGATGCGATAATCTGGATGGTATATTCACCGATAGGCAGGTCGGTAAGGGTCACACTGCTGGTTTCCACACTACCCGTCTTCACCTCGCCATCTACGGTATAACTGTACTTGTAGTAATCGGCATGCTCCACTGCCGGCCATGAAATCGTGACACCGCCGTTTCCGGTTTCTGCCGTAGGAGTAGGCTTAACCAGCGGAGTCTTGGCGTTGGTGGTGGCGGTGAGGGTTGCGATAGGCGAAGTAGTCTTATCGCTATCCAAAGGAGAATATGCCCATACCTTGAGGGTATAGCTGCTGTTCGGCTTCAAACCTGTTGCAACAACAGATGTGGCTGCGGTTACACCACCCTGCACCACTTTGTCGCTGGCATCATAAAGTTCGTAGGCATACTGGGAAGCGCCAGCCACAGGCTGCCAGTTGAAAGCCAGCGAACTCACCGTCTTGCTTCCTTCGGTAACAGCAGGAGTCTCCAACTGCGTCTTCACCACATCGTCACTGCTGCAGGCAGTGAAGGATGTGGCAAGGAGGAATGCTGCCATCAGCAGCATCCCCATCTTGCGTATCATTGATTGATTCTTTTTCATCGTTTTCTTTCTTTAAAAAGTTTCATTACTCACTTTTCAAGTTTCACTAATCACTTTCAAGTTCATTACTCAGCGGCTGGAATATTGGTGCTGTCCCAATACATATATATATAGGTATAGCCCGATTCGTTGCCGTCAGAATAATAGATATAAGGAGTCTGGAAACCTGCGTATGATGTGGTTGAACCACTCATGTCGATGGAAGCATAGTTATCACTTGTAGTATCCAGATAGAAGTTGATGTAGTTGATGCCCTTATCAGCTCCCTCAGGTGTCCAGCTGGCATACTCGTAATTATCAGCATCCTTCATCAGATACCAGTAAGTGCCGCCATCAGGGTCGTTCATATAATGGTCGGCTGGCATGAAGATACCCTTCCAGGTGCTTCTGTCGGAAGCCGAGAACGCCGAAGTGGTCCATGTGCCGTTGGCATCCTGAGGAATGATATAGAAGCCCAGGTTGATGCCGGAACCCAGATAGTTCTCGATGTAGAACTTGTTCTGACCCTCCAACTGATAGATATCTGACTTGACAGATGGGAAGATATCGCTCTGATACATGAAGGTGGCATTCTCCACCACCTTGACCCAACGGGCTACCATCACCGTGTAGTTGAACACCGGCGAACCATCTACCTTGACATAAGGATTGGTAGCAGCCTCATCCAAATGGATGGTAAACTGATACGACTGAAGAGCCTGGAGATCAGGACACGCCACAGAAAGAGTAGCCTCCGATTCACCATCCTTAAACTCCACGGCAGCAGGAACCTTGAACACGGCATCAGCCTTATCCACAACCACAGGGATGGAAACATCGCCCTTGGTGTTCTGGCGCTTCACCTTTAAATCAACCGTTGGTCGAGCTGCATATTCCTCAGGAGTAAGCACCTCGCTGGCTGCATTGGCTGCAGCAAAGTAGGCTCCCATATTATCCTCCGCCACTTTCTGGGCAGGCTGATAATCATCATCGTCGCTACATGCAGTGAAGGCGGTGATGGCCATACCCACAAGCAGCATATATAATAAATGTTGTAACTTTCTCATTTTTCTTGTTCTTTTTTTAAAAGTAAGATTTTTCTGAACCGGATGCATCAGTGGATTACTCTGCCGTAATGGCACCAGATGGATTTGGACCAAGCACCACTGCAGGGTTCCTATCCTTCTCATCCTCAGGAATCATATAGTTCATCCAAGGTGCCACATAGCCGGCATAAGAGTTGAGCTGATAGTTTGCCTCGTAGTTGCTGCCAGCATAATGGCGCTTGATAGGGAGATTGAGACGCTTGTAATCGAAAAATACCAGTCCCTCACCCCACAGTTCGATGCGGCGCTGCACCATCAGGGCTGTGATGAAATCGTCCATGGTCTTTGCCTTGCACTGGTAGGAACCGTCGGTGTAACGATACGTGTTGACGAAGTCCTGCAAAGCCTGAGCTGCCACCTCAATACCCTGGGTATGAGCGATGGCCTCGAAATAATCAAAATACATCTCCTCTACACGCATCAGAGGAAGGGAAGCTATCTGACCGGTCTCCAGATCGTTCTTGGTAATACCTCCACTACCTGCGCGGAACTTCATATTGGCATACTTAGGAAGCCTTGCCCACTCTTCGCCCGTCATCTTGGTCTTGTAACCCGCAGGTACACTGTCCTTACCAGCCGCATTGATCTTCTCTCCGGCATCATCAGGATTTACCCAACTCTTGCGGCGCCAGTCTTTCGTAGAAATCTTGTCGTAGAGAGCCTTGCTGATGCAGCGGTAAGAATTATACTGAGTCATGCTCCAGGCTGCCTCCGAGCACATCCAACCCCAGAAGGTGTACCACGCCGAGGTGTTAATCTGCTCCTTGCTGTTAACCAGCGTACCGAACATCCAGGAATCGTTGGCTGTGTTGAAGCCCGTGTTGGTATCCGACCACTCCGCCTCTGTCAGCGGCTTGTAGGTATCGGCATGAATCGCCTTCTGCGCATATTCTGCAGCCTTGGCAAAGCAGTCGTTGGCAGAAGTGATGCCCAGCTTGCCATATCCATCTTCGTTCTTATCCGCCTCAATCTGCTTGGCAAGGTCATCGGCACTCTGCTCAAAGCGGGATGCCATGGCAAGCCACAGGCGGGTCTTCAAGCCATAAATCACACTCTTGTCCATGAAAGCCTTGTTGCTTCGGGTGTAATCGCTCAAAGCCTCCTCAGCCAGGTTCAGGTCGTTCATGATGAAACGGTACATGGTGTAGAAAGGCGCACTTGGGTTGTTGCCCAGCTCGGTCTTGCTGGTAGTTTCCTTTACGATAGGCACCGTGAGTCCATATACTCCAGCCTTCTCAGCGGCATCATCCAGAGTAGCCACACCCGTCTTGCGATATTCATAGAGTCTGTACAAGTCGAGATAGAGCATGGCACGATAGCCGTAGCCCTGTCCCATATAAGGCGCTGCACTCTTGTTGCCACCCTCCACCGAACTCTTGGCGGTAGAGATGACATTATTGGCATTCTTGATGAATGCATAATAGTAGTAGAATGGATAATAATATGCGTAGCGCAGAGTAGATCCATCCTCTGTATACGACCAGTAGTTATAGCCATTGTCGCTCATCGGGAAATCCTCGCAGAGCAAATCGCGCATGTACATCTGGCAAGGATAACCCCAGTCCTGGGTATAGTTGCTACCGCCGTAGGTATTCCAGGTGGTGAGGAAAGAAGGAAGACTGTTGGCAAGATATTCCAACGACTTGCTTGAGGAACTGATCTGCCCAGGCACCGCCTCGTTCTTCGGATAAGTTTCCTCTATACAGCTGCTGAGGCTCAGCACACCCAGTGCCATGCCCATCGCTGCGATGATATGATTGATATTTCTTTTCATTTTATTCATGTCTTATTGTTTTTGTCGTATCTTTAGAACTGCACGGAGATGCCTCCGGTGAAGGAACGAACCTGCGCATAGGATGATTCAGAAGAAGTACCCCAGAAGCCGCCACGAGGGTCGAAGCCCTTGCGCTTGCTCCAATAGTAGAGGTTGTCGCCCGATACATATACTCGCAGGTTGCTCAATCCTAAACTATTTACCCATTTTCGTGGGAAGGTGTAGCCCAGGTTGATATTCTGCAGGGTAAGCGTGGAAGCATTCGTCAGGAAGCGGTCGGAAGTGATGGCCGAACTGGTATCCACATCCTTCACGGCATACTGGAAGCGTGGGATATCAGAATTGGTATTGGTTTCTGACCATGCCTTCAGGATATCCTTGTGCAGGGAGAATCCGGTGTTGCCGGAAGATGGATTACCCATCAAAGCCTTGTAACCGTAGTCGATGGCCTTGCCGCCCAGACTGTAATTAAAGGTTGCCGAAAAGTCGAAGCCCTTGAATGATACTGTGGTACTGAAACCTCCATAGAGGTCAGGATCCGGTGTGCCGCAGTTGAAATAGGATGCCGTAGAGCTGGATGTGGTGGTGGTCAGCTCGCCGGTTGCCTCATCCTGCACATACCATGAAGACTCGCCGTCTGCCGTAACTCCGGCATATTTCTTCAGACGGAAGGTGTGCATAGGCAGTCCCTCACCATAGAAATAGAGTCCGCTTACATAACCCGGATGTCCATCAAGCATACTGCCCTTGTTATCGTCGTTGAGCATCGTAATCTTGTTCTTGTAGTGGGTGGCGTTGAGGTTGATCATCCACGAGAGGTCCTTGGTGCGGATAGGCGTAAAGTGCAAATCTACCTCCACACCGCGGTTGACCATATCACCCACATTGTCATAAGAACCGGTATAACCGCCTGAGAATGGCACATATACGAAGCAGAGCATATCGGTGGTCTTGCGACTGAAGTACTCGATGCTACCCGTGATGCGGCTCTTGAGGAGTTCAAACTCGATACCTGCATTGAAGTTGCTGTTGGCCTCCCAGGTAATATTCGGATTACCCACGGTGTTCTGCACGAAACTTACCTCGCCATTGAAGTTGCTGAGATAATAGGTATCGGTGTAACGGTAGTCGCCGATGGCATCGTTACCCTGCTGACCCCATGAAGCCTTCAGCTTCAGCATATCAATCCAGGAAGACTCGAACCACTTTTCCTTGCTCAGAATCCAGGCTCCGCCGAAGGAATAGAAGTTACCCCAGCGATGGTCGGGATGGAAGCGGGATGAGGCGTCTCTACGGTAAGATGCCTGCAGGAAATACTTGCCATCGTAATCGTACATCAGTCGGGAGAAATAGCCCTCGGTGTTGTAATTGCTGGTGTTGCTGCCGTTGGAAATCACCTTCACGGCACCATCCAACTCCTGTGCGCCGAAGTAGGAGAACATCTTCTCCTTATCACCACTCAGGTAATTGTACATGTACTTATAGTTCTCGTGACCCAGCATCAGGGTGAAGCTGTGCTTGTCAAACTGCTTGCTGTAGTTGGCTATCTGCTGGAAGTTGACCGTATAGGTCTGATAAGCAGCCTTGTAGATATATCCGCCAGGATAAACCGTGGCCGTGTTGCCATAGAAAGGCTGGGTGGTCTGTGTATTCTTCCACTCATTGTCGGTCACGGTGCCGTTCAGGGTCAGCTTCAAGCCCTCGATAGGGGTGATATCAGCAAAACCATTGAGGGTAAACACATTGGTAAAGGTCTTGTTGGCGTTGAGTCTATCCGTCTGCAGGAAGTTTCTCAGAGGTTCCAATCCCGTAGGACGGTGTGCACCGCCATTTCCGCCATCACCATAGTCATACATTTTGCCATTCTCATCGGTCATGATGTTGCCTTCGCCATCACGCAGATAAACCGGATAGATAGGTGCAAAGCGAGTGGTGATATCGAAAACCGTCTGGCTACCATCGCTCACATCATTCTGGTCGGTATGGGCAAAGTTGATGTTCGTGCCCACCTTCAGCCAGTCCTTGGCCTGGTAATCAGCCTTGACACGGACTGTATATCGCTCGAAATCAGAGTTATATACGATACCCTCGTTCTTCAGATAGCCCAGGGAAGCATAGTAGGTCATCTTGTTGCTACCACCGGTAATACTCATGTTGTATTCCTGGCGCAGCGCATTGCGGAAAGCCTCATCCACCCAGTCGTCAGGGGTAAGGGTATAGAACTTGCCGTTGTTATAAACACGATTGCCCAGGGTGGCATTCGGGTTCAGGCGGCCGTTGGTTCCAATGAGATACTGTCCCTCAGGAACGGCATAGACCACATAGCCCAATCCGCCCTTGTCGCTTGTCTTGCCCATGGTTTCGTTGGCAGCAACATGCGCATCAAAAGCCGACATGCCCTTATCGCGTACATTATAATTATAGAGAGCCTTGTAATAGGTTTCATAATACTCGGCAGGGTCGGTGATGCGGTCGTAATCGATGGTGGCACGACTGTTGCCGCTCCACTTAGCCTCGAAGCTGATGGTAGCCTTCTCAGCCTTACCCTTCTTGGTGGTAATCATGATAACACCATTGGCACCACGGGCACCATAGAGGGCGTTGGATGCCGCATCCTTCAACACGGTGACACTCTCCACATCGTTAGGATTGAGGTTGTTCCATCCGCCATCGTATGGAGCACCATCCACGATAATGAGCGGAGATGTTCCGGCGTTGATGGAACTGAAGCCACGGATGGCAAAAGAAGGAGTGGCTGTTGGCGAACCGGATGTATTGGTCATCTGCACACCGGCTACCTCGCCCTGCAATCCGCTGAACACATTGGTGAGCTGCTTTTTCTCCAGAAGGTCACCTTTCACTACACCCGCAGAACCCGTGAAGGATGATTTCTTCTGCTCGCCGTATGCCACCACGATGACCTCGTCGAGCTCACGGTCTTGCGAATGCATGTTGACCTTCATACCCGGCGCCGCCTTCACGGTCTGTGAATCCATACCGAGGTAACTGATAACAATCATCTCACCTTTTTTAGCACTCGGCAAGCTAAACTTACCGTCAATGTCGGTCACGGTTCCGGTTTTAGCACCTTTCACCATGATCTGTGCACCCACTACGGGGTCTCCATTTTCATCGAAGACCTGTCCCCCAACCTGTCCGGAAGACTGTGCCAGCACTTGCCCCGAAGCTGCCAGCAACAGGGAAGCAAATAAAACCTTCATTTTCATATATCTTCTCTTCTTATATTTAACATCTCTTCTCTCTTTATCATGAATACACATTATTATATATTGCCACGTTATCCATTACAAAGTTTTATATAAAATATGTATTCAGATGCAAAGGTATGATAAATTCTACTAACCACCAAACAAAAATCACAATAATTACTATTTTGCATAGCAAAAAGATACATTTGTAAAAGAATCAGCGTTTTAATGATAGCTTTTTAAGTTTTGTTTTTTCCCAAAAGGCAAACAGTTTTTCGCCCGTAACATCTTTGTCGCAGCTTCGTCAACGCCTTTCAACCTCATTGCAACCCCAGTGTAATATAACCACCGTACCTTTGCAACCGTAATCAAACGATATAGGTTATGAATGCTAAAAGGGGAATTATTGTATTAGGATTGCTCTCGGCGGTAAGCATACCAACGTGGGCGCAACAGATTAAGGGTGTCGTAATCGATCAGAAATCGAAAGAGACACTCATCGGTGCAGTCATCACTGTGGATGGAACCAACGTGAAGGCTATCACCAACATCGACGGAAACTTCCAGATCGATGGATTGGATAAAGACAAGAAATATACACTATATATTAACTATGTAGGATATAAGACTCAAAAAATTGACGGGGTTCAGGCGAAGGACGCAGACCAGGTGATTGCGCTGCAACCTGATGAACAGCAGCTGAAGGAGGTGACCGTTACCGCAGTGGAAAGGCGTAATACGGATGCGGCAATGATACAGGTGGCCAAAAACAGTCCCGTCATCGTGAGCAATGTTTCGGCACAGGAAATATCCAGAACGCAGGATACGAATGCGGGTGAGGTGATACGCCGAGTGCCAGGCGTGAGCCTCATCGACGATAAATTCGTGATGGTTCGTGGTTTGTCACAGCGGTATAACAATGTATGGGTGAACGGAGGAGCGGTGCCTAGTTCAGAGGCTGATTCCAGGGCATTCTCCTTCGATATCATCCCAAGTTCGCAAATCGACAACCTCACCATCGTGAAGTCGCCAACGGCTGAATATCCCGCTGATTACTCAGGCGGTTTCATCATCGTCAACACCAAGGAGATTCCGGCAGAAAACAGTTTCAACATCGCCGTGGGCGGAAACTGGAACACATCTTCTGCCTTTCAGGATTTTTCTTACTCGAAAGGTTCCGGAACCGATTTCCTCGGTTTCGATAATGGTTTGAGAAACCTGAACGGAGGCATCCATGCTGACTTGAATCCGCAGCTAGATGCCAACGGAAAACCGGTGGGCGATTATGCCACTTCGCTCCTGGGCAATGGGCTTAACAACGATTGGCTCATCAAGAACAAGAAGCCTCTGGGCGACTTGAAACTGGCAGCCAGCCTGAACCAGCGCTGGATGCTCGGCGGAAGAACACTCGGCATGCTCGCCGCCCTGAACTATACCAACGAATACCGCACCTACGAGAACATGGAGAACAACCTCTATGGCATCTATGATGCGGCTAACGACAAGCCGAACTATCTTCGTCACTCTGTTGACAACCAGTATAATAATAACGTGAGACTCGGAGCGATGCTCAACTTCACCTTCCTTTCCAAGGACGGCAATCACAAATATCAGCTCAAGAACATCTTCAACCAGTTGGCTACCAGCCGATATACCTGGCGTGAAGGCGTGAGCGCCCAGTCGAACCTGGAGCGAAGCGCAGAGTATTACTACCGCAGTCGAACTACATATAACGGTCAGCTTACCGGCAAGCACACCTTCACTAGCGATGCCCTTGACTGGAGTATCGGGTATGCGTATGCCAACCGTCATTTGCCTGACCGTCGTAGATACCTCATCGACGATGCTCTTGAATCGGGCGTTTATGCCCTGAGCACCGGCAACGACATATCCCGCGAGTGGACTCAACTCGACGAACACATTTTCTCTCTAGGTTTAAATGATAAGCATCACTTCAAGTTTGGCAACTTTGAGCCAGACTTGCAAGTGGGAGCTTATGGAGAATACCGCAGTCGAGAATACCAGACTCGCAACTTCATCTACAACTGGAATGTTTCAGCTAACAACATGCCATCCGACTTCCGCCACAGCGACATCCCTACCCTGCTCTCCAATGAGGCGAACATGGGTTACGACAAGCTGTATCTTCTGGAGGAAAAGCAGATGCGCAATAACTACCGCGGACACAACACCTTAGGCGCAGGATACCTGGCGATGTCTCTCCCCTTTGGCAAACTCGGCATCCACGCCGGTGTCCGCTTTGAGCACAACGATATGGAACTCATCTCCAATTCCCGTGACTACGAGAAGAGCGAATCGAGCCGCCATTACAAGACCGATGATGTTTTTCCATCTCTCAATACAACATATAAGATCAGCGACCAGCACCAGGTGCGACTGTCGTATGGCCGCAGTATTAACCGACCAGAATTCCGTGAAGTGTCGTCGTCGGTGTATTATGACTTCGACCTTGCCAGCAATGTGCAGGGAAACACAGAGTTGAAGAACTGTTATGTCGATAATCTCGACCTGCGATATGAGTGGTATCCATCCCGTGGAGAGCTCATTTCGCTGGCAGTCTTCTACAAGCACTTCGATTCTCCTATCGAGTGGACCTACACGGTGGCAGGTGGTACAGACCTGATTTATTCCTACAAGAATGCGAAGAGTGCCAACAATTACGGTGTGGAGCTGGATATCAGAAAGAATCTCAGTTTCATAGGATTGAAGGATTTCAGCTGGTCGTTTAATGGTGCCCTCATCAAGAGCAAGGTGCAGTTTGAAAAGGGTTCGAAAGAAGAAAACAGACCGATGCAGGGGCAGTCGCCATACCTCATCAACACCGGCATCTTCTATAAGAACGAGCCATTGAAGATGGATATCGCCCTGCTCTACAACCGCATAGGCAAGCGAATCATCGGTGTGGGAAGAAGCGAGGGAAGCACGGGCGATGACTCCAACTCCCGAGTACCTCACAGCTACGAGATGCCTCGCAACACCATCGACTTCTCGCTGGCAAAGAAATTCGGCGACCATCTCGAACTGAAGTTCAACGTAAGAGATCTTCTTGCAGAAAAGATATATTACAAGCAGTTTGCTGATGTAACGTATAGCGACGGAAGCAAGAAGCAGGTGGAAGAGATTTCAAGATGCTACAAGCCGGGCAGAAACATCGGTTTGCAGGCAATCTATAAATTTTAGAGACTATCCGTAGAATTTCAAGTCCGTAGAATTTCAAGAAAGATAATATTAGATGTTTATTTGATAAAACAGGAAACAATGATGAAAAAGATGTATTTTTTAGGATGCATGGGCATCCTCGCAGCATCTGCCATGTTGAGCAGCTGCAGCAGTGACAATGACGATCCAACTCCTTCTCCAAACCCTGGATCAGAAGTAGTTTACAAGTGGACAACCGATGGCGGTTTGAAGGCTTGCGACCACATTCTCTTCGGAACAGATGACAAGGAAAACGCCAGCGGTACACAGATTGGCAACGGCGACCAGGAGTTCGTCTTTACAGGCAAGCAGACCTTAAAGAAAGGCACTTATCTCCTCAAGGGATGGGTATATATTGCAGATGGTGCTGAGCTTACCATCGAACCGGGAACTATCATCAAGGGCGACAAGCAGACCAAGGCGGCACTCATCGCAGAGCGTGGCGGCAAGCTCATCGCCAAGGGTACAGCCACAGAGCCTATCGTCTTTACATCTGAAGAGGCTGCCGGCAGCAGAAAGCCTGGCGACTGGGGTGGCATCATCCTCTGCGGTAAGGCTAAGAACAACCAGACTGAGCAGCAGATAGAGGGTGGTCCTCGTACCAAGCATGGTGGCGCAGACGATGCCGACAATTCAGGAGCATTGAGTTATGTACGCATCGAGTTTGCAGGTTATCCATTCCAGAAGGATAAGGAGATCAATGGTTTGACCTTCGGTTCTGTTGGTTCAGGCACACAGATAGACCACGTTCAGGTATCTTATTCTAACGATGATTCCTTCGAGTGGTTTGGTGGTACTGTGAATTGCAAGTATCTCGTAGCCTACAAGGGTTGGGATGATGATTTCGATACCGATAACGGTTTCTCTGGCAAGGTACAGTATGGTCTTTCACTGCGTGACAGCAAGATAGCCGATACCTCTCAGAGTAACGGCTTCGAGAGCGACAACTGCGCTGATGGTGCAACCGTGGACCCACGTACCAAGGCTACCTTCTCTAACATCACCTTCGTAGGTCCTAAGGTATTGGATTCTAAGTTCCAGAACACCACCGATTACATCACAGCCGGAGCCTACAATCCGAACAACGGTTCAGCCCTCGGCAAGTTCCAGGCAGCCATGCAGATTCGCCGTTCTTCTAACCTCAACTGCATCAACTCAGTGGCCTTAGGCTGGCCTATCGGTTTGATTATCGATGGCGAGAAGGGAAATACCGTAAAGGATGCCAAGGATGGCAAATTCAAGCTTCAGAATGTATATTTCGCAGGTATGGACGCCGTTGGTACTGATGCCAACAAGCAGTATGAGGATTACCTCTACGATGCTGCCAACAAGAAGGATCTCGACAAGAATCAGAAGTCATACAGCAACACTTTCTTCTTCTCAGAGCCAAGCAACAAGTATTTTGATTCATGGGCTTCATTGGTTGGTGCAGATGGCTATACTCCTATCGCAGGAAGCCCATTGCTTGGAGCCGCAAGTTTCGATGGCTGGACAGGTTTCGACACCGTAAGCTACATCGGAGCCTTCGATGGCAGCAACAACTGGATGAGCGGTTGGACCAACTTTGATCCTCAGAATGCGAAGTACTAGAAAAAGATTAGTACCAGAATTAGAATCGCTAATTTCTATTTTGACTATAAGGTTTTCTTTTATTGGAGCATGGCGCAGTGATTTGCGCCATGCTTTTTTTGTTGGGTTATGGAGGGCATTGATTAGAAAACATTTTTATTTTTGATGTTAACAGAAAGTCTTGATTGCAATCAACAGCCACTTTTAGAGTCGTTGAGGCTGCTGATCGTAATCAACAGATACTTTTAACCTCATTGAAGCCATTGACTGCAATCAATACCTACATTCATGTGACGTTGGGACCTTTGATTGCAGTCAAAGGCTACTTTCAATTGCCGTTGGATGTTTTGATTCCTGATTCCATGCCCGCAAAATGTAAAGATGCCTGCTGATTCCAGTTTATAGCAACTTTTTGTTTCAAAACATCCCAAAAACTAGCATCAAAATCTTTTTTTATAGGAAAAACTATCTTTTTCTCACAATATGATAAAATTTTCGTAATAAGGTGGCGGTTTTCTCGATAATTTTTATATTTTAGCCATTGCAATCGGAGGAATCCGACAACGCACATAACGAATTGTCAAATTAAAATCTTTAACATCATGAAAGAGATTTCAGACATCAACATCCAGCGCATGAATAACGGTGCGCATTTCACGTTTGTAAGTAACATTCTTGCACGTGCCGAAGCAGACGCTGCCGTCAAGGAAAAGGCTTCGGAACTAGTCAGTAATTTCAAGGCTGCAGTTACAGCAGAAGACGAAGCCTTGAAAATTTCACAGAAAAGTCTCTTGACTGATGATATAGCCAAGGCTGACAACGACCGTGATGCTCTATACGCTGGCTACAAGAAAGCCGTTGAAGGCTTCCTCGCCATGCCAGTTACCGACATGGCGCAGGCTGCAAAGGTCCTATCACAGCACATCAAGGACTACAAGATCAACACCGCCGGACAACTCGACAAGGAGACAGGCCTTCTGGTCAACTTCATAACAGACCTAGAAGGCAAGTTTTCAGCACAAGTCATCACGCTGGGCTTGACGCCATTCGTAACCAACCTGAAGGAAGCCAACGAGCGAGTAAGAACCCTCACCCTGCAGCGCACCAACGAGAAGATGGGCATAACCGTAGGAGCATTGAAGACCGCCCGCACAGCCAGCGACGATGCATATCGCGCATTGGTGAAGATGGTGAATGCCCTCGCCCTGGTCTTTGGCGAGAAGGACTACACCTCATTCATCGACTACGTAAATACGGAAATCACTCACTACAAGCGTGAGGTGCTCAATCAGAAGTCTACCTCCCCTTCCACTTCGGGCGGCTCAACAGACGACAGCAACAAGCCAGGTGGCGGATCAGACTCGTCATCAACCGGCGGAGGCTCAACGACAGGCGGAGGCTCATCTTCTTCTGAAGGAGACGGCGGCGACGTTGGGTTGTAATTAAAATGATAGCTTTTATTGGGTATTCCCCAGTTTTTGCGTTAAAATTTCATAGCAAATTCTTTATTACCAATACTTTTGGTTAATTTTGCAAGCAAACTCATAAAAGAGGGTTCGTCATATACCGATGGCTCACCCTCTTTTGATAGTAATAGTTCACGGATTGTCAAACATTAAAATAGAGTAAAATAAGAAACAGACATTATACAAGACAGAAACGCTAAGGATTGTGCCATTCTCAGAATAGCCATTCCTCAACAGAGACTTTAACCGAGGCTTGCCTCGAAATCTTTAATCCAGCGTTTCCGTTCTATACTTTTTGGATATTGAGCTTTTATGCTCTTGTTCTCTAATCATGAATACCGCCAACATTCTACACACGAGAACAAGCAGGCAGAAAGTTCACGCTCATAAGGCGTGGACTGTTCTGTGCTTGTTGTGTGTACAGGTCACTTGGCGGTAACCTATGATTAGACAAGTATCAGAATGGTTACACGCCTTTTTTTTGCAACTTACAAGTTATGAAACATTTAATTATTCTAAGCAAAAATGTATCAAATTAAGCCTTTCTTACTTACTGATACAAATTGATTTCAAGCAGGCTTTATTCGTATTGCTTATGCATGTTATGTAATATTAATAGTTGTGCCCGACACAAATTAGGGAAATTAATTATGCATCTAAAAACGATTTTAATATGCCTTTTATACATATGTAGTTCACATTGTTTCCAAGTAAAAGCACAAACGAGCAAATGGGATGGAACTCATGAGAAAATAAATAAAGGTATAGGGACAAAGACAGACCCTTTTGTTATTTCTAAAGCTTCACAATTTGCTTATCTCTGTGAAGGTTATGAATTTGAAGGAAAATACTTTTTACTTCAAACCGATATTGATTTAGGTAACAGAGCATGGACTCCAATTGGGGCATTTGAGTCTTCTCCGTTCAAAGGAAATATAGATTTCAATAATCATTGTATCTATAATATGAAGGTATCTGGAGAAAGAGCAATTGGACTTTTTGGATATATTTGCAATGCCTCAATATCAAATCTTGTAATTAAGTCTTCACAAGCCGAAGGAGTAAATTTGATCGGAGGTATTGTGGCTTATGCTAAAGAATCCGATATTAATAACGTAACAAGTTATATAACTGTGAATTCTACTGGAGGCAGAGCATCAGTAGGGGGAATTGTTGGTACATGTGAGAATAGCCATATAAGTAATGTTTTCAACTATGGTTCCGTCTCTAATAATGATAAGGAACAACATGATAATCCAAGAACCAATGCTCAGATTGGAGGAATTGTTGGAAATTCTATAAATTCAACTATTGAAAAATGTGGAAATTTAGGAAAAGTTAATGCATATAGCGTTATGGCAACTGCAATATATTCTGCGGCAGGCATTGTAGGCAATGCAACTTCTAATTCTATCGTAAGATATTGTTTCAATAAAGGTGATGTATCTTGCAATTTAAGATATGTTAGATGGTATAACGATGGTACACAAGCAAGTGTTTCCGGAATTAGTAAAGGCGGCACCCCATATAGTTGCTATAATACGGGAATCATCTCAGGATGTTCATATTGGTCAGGCTCATATGCGTCCATCACTTCTACTGGGGGGTGTGATAATTGCTTTTCTACATGGTCTATTAACGGATGCCAAGCAGATTCGTACACATGTAAATCCGAAAAACTGAACGGAATAAAAATTTCCATTGACGAACTTAACACTATAGGAGTAATTAAAATACTTAATAATGGCGAAAATGTATTCGTTAAAGATGAATATCCATATCTTAACAATGGTACTCCATACATTAATGGATTTAAAAGTTACAAGATTTTAACTGATGATGCTATTAATATTACAACATCTACAGCACTATTACAGGGAGCATTGTGCTTTTCTGGATATTCTGTAGTTCGTAAGGGATTCATGTATAAAAAATGTGAAGATAAGGATTATAAGTGTTCATATTGTTTTGATAATACTTTGTTATTGGATGAATTAATGCCTAACCAAAAGTATAATTATTTTTTCTTCGCAGAATTAGAAGACGGCACACTTATAAAGGGCGATGTCAAGGAATTCACTACAGAACAAATTAAAACAGAGATTTATACTACAGAAATTAATGGAATATCTGAAAATAGCGCAATAATAAATGGAGCTATCATATTAAACAATAATGAATCTTTAGAAAATGTGGGGGTAGAATATTTCACCATAAACGGGGAAATATTACGAAAAACTGCAATTTTAGACACTGATAGATTACCATACTTTGAAATAAAAATAGATGCCTTATCTGCAAGCACTGAATATAAATGTAGATTATTTGCAAAACTAAATGTAGGTACTTTGTATGGGGATTATAATACATTTAAGACCTCGAAATCTACAGGAATCAAATCAGTAGAAATGAACAAAAATAATATATCCGTGCATGGGAATCAAATTATTGTAACAAATGTTATAGGAAATCAATTGGTTATATATTTGTTCAATGGAACTATATACAAAATATTAAAACCCAATGGTGGCATAGTATCATGTCTATTACCATCAGGTAATTATATTGTAAATGGCAACAAGGTTCTAATACCATAGTTCTTACAATGTATGTAAATCATACCGATCTTCACTATAACTATATGAGGGTGCGCCATTAGTCAATGACGCACCCTCGCAATAGTAAAAAAACTATTTAAAAAAAGCTTGACAACACTAGCGATGCCGTGACGTTCTCGCCAACTACCCCCTATCATTCCTCTTCAATTATCCAATCCTCAATATTTCCCTGGGCAGAATCAAAGTTGACACCTACTTTCACTATAGGTTTCCCGCAAAGCGCAAAGCGCTGGGCATAGTTCTTGAGGTTGATTTGCTGTAAAGCCGTCTGGGCATCCCTATTCAGCTTCAGCTCTATGATATAGAGACGGATGTCGGTCAACAGCACGATATCTACCCGTCCATTGGGAGTGTGCACTTCTACATCTACCACATAGCCAGTCAAAAGCGAGAAGATGATAAACAGCATCTGCTGGTAATGACCTTCATGGTTGGTGACATTGCAATATGGCACAGTTCCCAGAAAGGTCTGGAGCAGCTGTAATGCTCCGTCCATATCATCCTGACGGATAAGCACAGACATCTGAGCGATGGTGACATCTCCATTCTGGGCAAACATTCCTTCCAGATAGTTAGGAAGAAGACTCTCGAACAATCCTACTTTGATTTCCTTGTTCGGCAAATCAAGAGTATAGAGCTTGCTGGTCTTGTCATAATCTTTGATGGTAAGATAGCCACTTTGGTATAGCAAAGGGGTTATGGCCGTCATGTTCTCTGTCGGGGCATCAAAGGCTGATGATTTGGCATACATCTTTCCAAGAGTTGCCGGCAAGACATGAAACTTCCGCATCATGTTAATCAGGTAGGTTGGAGTGCCGGAAGCGAACCAGTATGAACCGAAATCCTGATTGGCAAAGCAGTTGAGCAGACTGAACGGATTGAATATATCTGACGATTGGGCAGAGAAATGATAACCATCGTAGTTCATTTTCAGTTCTTCGATGGCAGTTTCTCTTGTGGAGCCTAGCGATTTTGCCAATTCATCAATGTCGTCCGACATCTGGGTGAGCAGCTCCTCCTTGGTGATTCCACATATTCCCGCATATTCCCTGTTCATCGAAATATTGGTGATATTATTCAGTTCGCTGAAGATGCTGAGTTGCGAAAACTTGGTGATACCGGTGAGGAAGACAAAGCGGAGATATGGGTCGCAATCCTTCAATGGACTATAGAAATTACGCATGATATTGCGAAGATCCTTGAGATTATCATCCTCGTGTGCTACATCAAGAAGAGGAGCATCGTATTCATCGATGAGCACGACCACCTTCTTTCCCGTTCGTCTGTACACATTCATAATCAGGTTTGCCAATCTCACATTCGGATCAACAGCATCATTTTCTATACCAAACTTCTTTTCATTCAAGCCAATGATATAGAGCAGGTATCTTTCCAGTTGCTCCTTCTCCATGTGTTTGCCCATAGCCATACTGAAATGGAGCACAGGATATTCTGTCCAATCCTGCTCCAGCTTTTCAATTGCAAGTCCCTTAAAGAGTTCTTTCTTTCCTTCGAAATAACTCTGTAAAGTAGATACAAGCAAAGACTTTCCGAAACGGCGTGGTCGTCCCAGAAATATATTGTTGCTGTCAGAATGTGTCATGCGGTAAACATATTCTGTCTTGTCGATATAGAGCCGGTCTTCCGTGCGAATCTTATCGAAGGTCTGTATTCCTATAGGATATCTTTTTCTTGCCATAATTCTACGCTTGATGATATTACAACTGCTTATCTTGCATAAAGCCACTGCAAAGATACGAAGTTTTTTCGGAAACTCTATTAAAAAAGAAGAAATATTGGGTTATCATTTTCAATAATAACTCTCGGGAAGATATTTATCTCATTTTTTCCAAAACAAAAAAGAACTTGAAGAAGATATTTCATATTTTGCCTACATGTTTCAAAAAGATGCATATCTATCTTCAAACGTTGATGTCCTGAAACAGGACATCAACCTTCATTTGTCTTAATCCATGAACTTGATCATGTCCTGGCGTCTTGGCTTTGCCTCTGGCGATTCGTCAGGATAACCCAGGGCGATGCAGTAGAGCAGTTTGTAATTCTTGGAGAATGCCATGCGGTCGAGGTAAGGCTTGGCTGACGGCGAATCCAATATCCAACGGGCTGAACTGCCCAGGCAGCAGGAACCGATGCCCTTAGACCATGCTGCAAGAATAATATTCTCACCCAGCAAACCGCAATCAATCTGTGCCATGTCATAAGTCGTATCGTAGGCGATGCAAACCACGCATGGAGCATTCACGAAGATGTTCTTGAAGCCCTTGCGCTCGGCTATCTTAGGATTATCCTTTACCACGGCTTGGGTGATTGAATCGATGAGAGCAGGAGAATCTATCACTCTGATTTCGTACGACTGTAGGTTCTGACCATTTGGCGCATGAATGCCGCATTTCAGAATCTCGTTCAGGGTATCGCGGCTGATGACGGAATCCTTGTAAGCACGGATGCTTCTGCGACTCATCATCAAGTCGGTTACCACACTTGCAGAGTCAACGCTGGTCGTTGCTTCCGGCTGTCTGTTCTCGTTGCAGGCAGTCAACATCAGTGCAGCTGCCAAACCTAAAAAAATCTTCTTCATATGATTCATGATTAAACTTATATTCCTATTAGCATATACCCATGTAGCGCTATTAGTATTTATCCACGTAGCGTTATTAGTATATACCGTGCAAAGATAGCAACAAATACTGGTATTCAAGAAGATACGTTATGCTTTTTAAGAGTTTTTATCGGTCTCTCAGCCATTCTTTTAACAAGTATATATCATAGTCAAACATTTTCCACCTATTTTGCTAGAATTTCCCAAAAACTTCGTATCTTTGCAATGGCTTTATGCAAGATAAGCTGTTTATAAAATCATCAAACGTAGAATTATGGAAAGAAAAAGTTATTCTATAGATATAAATCGCATTGCACAATATGCCATGTATGCATATTGCATTTTCGCATTGTTTTCGCTGGCATTTTCTGTTTGCGGACAAGCGGGCTTATCCTTCAGAACAAGTCCCATCCTGATTCCAATAAGTCCCATCCTGGTTACCATCAAGCAACTGGTCTTGCAGCTCGCCCCTATAGCTTTATGGGGAATATTCCGCTACACGCTACCGGCAGGCGTAAAATTGCTACGACGCTGCAGCGAGTTGATGGTACTTTACTATGTGCTCTCATTCATCCTGGACCAATGCTTCAATCTTCATCTCGTAACGATGATGCAGAACGGACAGATTAACCTAATGGCTTCCATACTCACCTGGACAGAAAGCACGATGGGCCTGATTTCCGTCATCGCCTCCCTGGTAGCCGGCTGTCATCTGTGCAGCAAGCACAGGGGCAACATGCGCAAACTGGGCATAGCCCTTGTCCTGGTTTTCATCGCATGGCTGCTATGCTCGAATCTCCTCCCTGCGGCAGTGTTTTATCTGGCAGGCAACACCCGGCAGACAGCCTTCAGCAGCGTGAACATCATCAGTATGATAACAACGACATCGGCTTATATATACGCCTACTACATGATGTATCGGGCGATAAAAACTATAGGATGTTTCGGGCAATAAAACTAAATAAATACAAATTCTCGGATATACAGATTATAGAAAGGTTATCAGTTTTACAGAAAGTGTTATCAGTTCTACAGAAAGAAATTTGCAATGCACTGCAAATTTCACCCAGAAACATAAGAAATTTGCAATACACTGCAAATTTCCCGAAAAAGTTTCGTATATTTGCAGCGCATTTCATTTTTAGCAATCAAGATAGAATGCAAAATGAATAGCAAAGTGAATAAATAGAACATAAAGAGAATATGATAGAGCGCAAAGAATACATGAATCTCCTGGAGAAATGGAGAGACAAGAAGGCCATCAAGGTAGTAACAGGCATACGACGCTGTGGCAAGTCATCGCTGCTGAGAATGTTTAGGGAGAAACTTCTCTCGGACGGAGTATCCGAAGAACAAGTACAGAACCTCAACTTCGAGGATCTCGACAACGAACCGTTCCTCGACTATAAAATTTTATACGCGCACGTAAAGCAGAACCTGTGCCCAGACAAGATGAACTATCTCTTCTTTGACGAGATGCAGATGGTGGAAAATTTCCAGAAAGTGATAGACAGCCTGTTTCTGCTAGACAACGTAGACATTTACGTTACTGGCAGCAATGCCTACCTGCTCTCTGGCGAAATAGCCACCCTGCTCACCGGAAGATACATCGAAATCAAGCTCTTCCCTTTCTCCTTCCGAGAATTCATGCAGACGCAGCCTGCCCATACTTCCCGAGAGCTTGCCTATCGCCAATACATCGAACTGGGTTCCTTCCCATACATTCCCCAAATCAGCCAAGACCGAGAGATGGTGCGTGAATACCTGTCAGGTCTCTACAACACCATCGTACTGAAAGATGTGGTGAGCCGCAAAAAGATAACCGATGTGATGATGTTGCAAAGTGTGGTAAGATTCCTTGCTGACAATATAGGCAACATATCCGTAATCAAGCGCATCAGCGATACCATGACCTCGCTGGGCAGAAAGACTACATCTCATACGATAGAAAACTACGTCTCTGCCCTCACCGACAGCTATATCTTCTACCCAGTGCAGAGATATGATGCCAAGGGTAAGCAGCTATTGAAGACTGGACAGAAACTTTATCTTGCCGACGTAGGTCTGCGCCAAGTCATCAATGGCACCAAAGGTGGCGACTTGGGGCACGTACTGGAGAACATCGTGTATCTGGAACTAGCACGACGAGGCGGAGAAATCTATGTAGGCAAAGCCGGTGATGCAGAAATAGACTTCGTGGTAATCATTGGTGAACACAAGGCATACTATCAGGTATCGCTCAGCGTAAGGGATGAGACCACGATGCAGAGAGAATTGGCACCCCTGAAGTCCATCTCCGACAATTTTCCAAAATATCTGCTCACCCTGGACAACGACCCCGTCCAGTTTCATGATGGAATCAAGCAAGAATATGTGCTCGACTGGCTTATGGAATGCTATGATTCGCCTAAAAGAATGCAATAATTCGCCTAAAAAATAAGACTCACATAGAAAAGCAATGATGGAAAAGAATCAGATTTTTGAAAATATTATGAGCCGTACATCGGTGAGAAGTTATACAGAAAAGCCTGTAGAACAGGAGAAGGTGGAGATGATGCTGCGTGCCGGCATGGCGGCTCCATCGGCCTGCAACAAGCAGCCTTGGCATTTTGTGGTTATCAACGACCGGGAGATTCTCGACCAGATACCACAGTTCAGCCCTTATGCTGGCATGGTGAAGCAAGCACCGCTCGCCATCGTAGTTTGCGGATGCCTTGACAAGACGCTGGAAGGCACAGAGCAGGAGTTCTGGATTCAAGACTGTTCGGCTGCCACGGAGAACATTCTGCTGATGGCTCACGGCTTGGGACTTGGCGGTGTATGGACAGCCCTCTATCCCCTGAAAGAACGGTACGAGGGAATGCAGCAACTGCTGCATCTGCCCAAGACGATGATTCCGCTCAACACCCTCATCATCGGATATCCGAAGAATCAGGTGGCAGCAAAGGATAAGTGGAAAGAGGAGAATGTATCCTATAATAAATGGATGGAGAAAAATTTATAATACTAGAAAAAGAAGAATGAATATCAAGGAGAATTATCAACAATATGTAAGCCGATACGCTTCTGAGGTGGCTGCCCTGAAGCGTAAGAATACGGGATTTATAACGGGCGAGCTGCTGGCTTTTGGCGGCATTCTCGCCTTCCTGGTCTGCTATTTCGCATTGGATGGGGATACACAGAACTATCTGATGGGGGCGACGCTGTGCCTGATTGCCTATCTGGGAATCAGACGACTTGACGACAAGAATAAGGAGAAGATAGAGCATCTTTCGGCTTTGCTCAAGGTTTATCAGGACGAAATCAAGGCTTGGGAGGGCGATTTCTCGCCTTTCGAGACGGGCGATTCCTATCAGAATCCGCAGCATCCTTATTCCTTCGACCTCGATGTCTTCGGCAAGAGTTCGCTGTTCAACCGCATCTGCCGAACCATCACATCGGGCGGTTCTGACAGATTAGCTGCCAACCTCACCCGTGAAACCCCTCTCTCTCTGAAGGAAATCAGAAAAAGAGCAGAACTGCAGAAGGAAATCGCAGCCCCCGACTGGCGCATCAACTTTTTAGCACTTGGCGAAAGAAACTGCAAGAAGATAGATTCAGCAGCCGTGGCTGAGGCGATGCAGAAAGTTTCCCAGATGGAAGTACCGGGATGGTTTGGTTCTCCGATTTCACTCGTCCTCGGTTGGCTGGCAATCATCGGCATCATCGGTTCTGTCGTCCTTTCTATCTGCTCCGTCATCTCCATCAACATCCCCCTATGGTGGGTCATGCTGCAATACATGGTGGTCTTCTTCGTTTGCAAGCAGACGCTCGACAAGATAGACAGTAATGGCGGTAAGCT
>OIYS01000410.1_pt1 | contig 30996 bp, 31 predicted proteins | sample 1588271 | NCBI WGS metagenome assembly OIYS01 (sample SAMN03283286) | human gut metagenome | biome: human-associated habitat; material: feces | host: Homo sapiens | place: Peru | collected 2012
ATAACCATAGTTGCTTCTATGAGAGTCAACATAAGTCGTAGTCAGGAAAGCACCAAGCAGCATTGCAAAAATGCAAACAAAAGCAATAAAAGCTCTCTTGAGACTTGTTCTTCGTCTTATCTCTCCATTCTGGCCGGGATCGATAAAAGATGCTGCAACAGTCTCGGGTGCGCCGAAATGCGTAACGATTTCGTCGATCGACTTAACGCTGTTTTCCTCGGCATAAGCGTAGATATCGTCTTCGATCTCTGCGGCAACGCGCTTCTTCTGAACGCCGCTGCACACAAGGGACTTCTTGACCGAACCGATATACCCTCTTACGGAGCGTTCCAGGTTCCTTTCCATCCAATCCATTCCTTTCTGAGCGGTCGGGTCATGACCGCCTTTTGATCACATCAAATCATCTGTCAACCATTATTTTTAATTAATTGCTTCGATGATGTTTTAATTTTTGCACCACCTTTCGACGCTATGATATCACAGATTATTATGAATGTAAATACATTTTAAGAGATATGCGAAATTTTTTGGTGTTTTGTCCGATTTTGTGTATTTCCCGTGACGATTAGTCACTATCTCGATTGCGTGTGTATTTACATTTCAAATTCTTTTTGGATTTGCGAAGAAAAATCGGAGGGGCTGTAAAGTTTGATTTGCCTCGCCTCAGTCTATAGGGGCAGCAACTGTTTTATGGTGCGGTAATGTGCAAATTCAGGCGGGCGAACGCAGTTCGCCCCTAACGTTGTAAAACCTACATTGTAGGGTATCTCTCGGGACGTCGAGGACGCCGCCCCCTACAAGTGCTTGCCGAAGATTTGCACTTGCCTTCGCCTCCCTTGTGTAAAGGGAGGTGGCGCAACGAAGTTGCAGCGGAGAGATTGTAAATGGAATAATTAACATATGCTGATATTTTGACTGTCTCCCACTCAGCCCGTCGCCAACGGTTTTGTATTTCGGCAATGTGCTTGCTGCCTGCGGCACACCTCATCCGTCCGCAGACCCTACACCTTCTCCTCAGGGAGAAGACGAAATTGCTTCGGCTCTGACCCACTCGGGTTTATGTTGGGCAGGTCAGATAGTGTTTCATTTATTAATTATTGATCAGAACATTCAAAAGTGTGTGAGATGAAAAAATTGTGTAAATTACATTCAAGCTATTAGCATTACACAGTCTTTTACACCAAATGCACATCTGTTATCCTTATTCTATACCTAAATTCTCCGTTTGTCAATAGTAAAATGCAAATTTTGTAATATCTTTGATAAAAATGCACCCCCACGCCGTAATTTGGCGCAGGGGCAGGCAAGATTTAATGCTTTTGGAACATTTTTATTTGCATTTAAGAATAAGAATGACGGATGCCGTGATAATGTCTCGAAGCTAAAAAGCATCTCCACATATTCACTGCATCCGCTGTTAATTATTATAGCAAAAAAAGCGTAAGCTGTCAAGAATAATTTTTTAAATCAGTCTTTTACGGCTCTTGTCGCCCAATAGGTCGGGATATTGTGCTCATGCAGGTTGCCGACGCCGTTGGTATCGCCGTAGACATCGGTCAGGCGCAGCCCTGCGGCGAGCTGACCGCCTATCTGCTCCTCTATCGTATGCGAGAACTGGATTCCGTCGTCGCCTGCCTCAAGTATCCGCAGCTGCTCCTCATTTGCAAGCGGGTCAAACGGCAGCGTGTTTACGAGCGCCGTTTCCTCATCGTTAAAGGCGTAGCCGAGCCCGTTATCAAGCCCCGCAAGGAGCACGCCGCCGCGGCTGAGCACGCGGAAGCATTCGCGCCATATCGGCAGCACCTCACGGACATAGCAATTCGAGACAGGGTGAAAAATCAGGTCAAAGCTCCCGCCCTCAAAAGGCAGCGGCTTCGTCATATCTGCGCGCACGATCTCTATATCGTAGCCCTCGCGCTCCGCCACCATGCGCTCGCTCTCAAGCTGCTTCGGCGAATAATCGAGCACGGTGCATTTCGCCCCGAGCGCCGTAAATATCGGCATCTGCTGCCCGCCGCCGCTCGCTAGGCCGAGCACACGCTTGCCGCGAAGCTCGCCGAACCACTCATGCGGCACAGGCTTCGTCGGGGTCAGTAGCACATCCCACTCCCCTCTCTTAGCCGCCTCAAAGATCTCATGTGTGACAGGCTTGCCCCACTCCCAGCCGTCGGCTACCCAGCGGTCAATGGTTTGGGCATTTATCTGTTGATAATCCATATAATATTCCTTTATCCTTTCTCAGTCTGCCGCAGAGACAGCGACAAGTCAGTCCTCCCCGCCTCGGGAACGGCATTTGTTATAATATCATCGGGGTAGAGCCATTCATTCATGCTTTTAACGGTAAAATTCACGGTTATCTCTCCTTTGCAGGCTGATAACATGATATTACCATATGAACGGCTCAAATTCAAGCCTTACAAAGCGTTTCGATATCTCCGCTCTGAATGGCGGCGATATTGCGGCGTATCCTTTCATCGTCCCAATCCCACCAGCGAAGCAGCTGGAGCTGCTCGACGACCTCGTCGCTGAATCGCCTGCGTATCGGCTTGGCGGGCACTCCGCCGACTATGGTATAAGGCGGCACGTCCTTTGTAACAACGGCACGGGCGCCGATTATCGCGCCGTCGCCTATCGTAACGCCCGAGAGTATCACCGCCTCGTAGCCTATCCACACATCGTTGCCGACAGTGATATCGCCCTTGTTATCCCATGCGTCGGTTATATTCTTGGCGTCAAGCCCCCATTCCTCAAAGAAGATCGGGAACGGATAGGTCGAGAGCGAGCCGAGGCTGTGATTTGCGCTTGTAAATATGAATTTTGCTCCGCAGGCTATCGAGCAGAAGCTGCCGATATTGAGCCTGTCGTGGTTTATGGGGTAATGGTAGAGAATATTGTTCTTCTCAAACTCGGTCGGATCATTCACAAAGTCGTTATACATTGTGTATTTGCCGACGGATACGGCGGGGTCGCTGACCACCGCATCAAGATACACCGTTTGCTTATCCCCGGTGCGAGGGTATATTCTTTTATCCGAGATCGCCATAGTTTTCCTCCGTTATATCTAAAGTATATGTGCGAAATGAATTCTTCGCCGACAGTTGAAAAGGCAGTCTGCGGTTAACTGAGTCAATCCCTCAGTCACTTCGTGACAGCTCCCTTTACACAAGGGAGCCTTAGCCGTTTCTCAATCCCGGCTGCACAAATCCACAGCGCACACCGATATTATCAAACGATCTCGGCGACTGCAATGCAGCGCTTCACTTCAAACCACCTCTGTTATTCTTTATGAGCCGTTATTACCGTGAGGCTGTAAGCGTTTACGGTCAGCGTACAGCCGTCTGCGGTGACATATCAATTCTTACCCCTGCGCTCGGTGCTCTCGACCAATGCGTTTATCTTATCCTCACCTGCTTCAGATACCTGCCCTCACGGCAGCAAACGCTGACGGCGGGGGTGTCTTTCAGCCCAAGCAGCCGATCCATTTCATCGGCGGCATTGGCATACAGGCTCTTTTGATGATGCACGATTATGTAGTCGGCGGAGCGGATCCTGCCGCTCGCTTTTTTGCAGAATTCACGCATGGGGGCGCAGAGGTTAAAGACCCAAACGGGGCTGCAAACGGTCACATGGTCATATTTCTCAAGCTGCACGCCGATATCCTCTATCGGCATTGCCCAGCGGTGCATTCCGTAGCGGCCGCACCACCAGAAGCCGAGAGTGCCGCTCGTTCGCTCGGCAGCACGCACTTCATATATCTCCGCGCCCGTTCGATCCGCCGCCTCAAGAGCCTTCTTTTTGGTATAGCCCATTCGGGAGAAATAAACGACGAGCTTTGTCGGGTCGGAGCCGATATTGGGGTAATCGCTCTCGCTGACGGTGAAATGCTCCTGGTCATAAAATACAACGGTCATATAGCCCGTTATCGCCTGTATAAATCCGAAGATGAAGTAGGCGGTGGACATGAAATTCAGCGGGAACATATAGAACTGGATGCATATCCAGAGCATCAGCGTTATGCCAAATACTCCGCCGAGCACCGCGCCTATGCGTTTATTCGCTATCAGCAGCCCCGCCGCCGTCAAATTTGAAATTCCGTTGACTATCAGCAGCGAAATGCCCGAGAATACGAAATCCTGAAACACTATCTCGGCGAACGGCAGCTTTTGAAAATACGGCAGCATGGCGTCCATGCCCATCAGCCCGCCGCTCGGGTCGATAAGCATCGCCGAAGACCCTGCAACTGCGCCTATACCGATAAATATCGTCCAAAACAGCAACGCCCGTCTTGCGGGGCGGTAACGTGAATATGTTTTTTCATTTGACTTTTCCATTTTTATCCTCCTCGGCGGATCGCTTTTTCATTTTCTCCACAAACAGGTGAACATGGCGGTCGAGAATATCGAGGCACTCCGCCTCCTTCTCGGGTTGGCGGTCGCATACGCCGAGCAACACCGGCACGGGCGAGCAATACATATAAGCCGCCGCCATCGGGTCGCCGCAGTCGACCGCGCCCGCCTCCGCTAATTTTGAGAACATCTCGGTATGATAATCCATCAGCTTGCCTATGTATCTGTCGGTGTAGAGCGCCGAAAGCCGCGGCGAGCGGAACTGCTCAATGGTCATCATGCGGCGAAAGCTGCTGACATATTCATCGTGCAGCAGATAACACATCATCTCACGAAACCGCCCCGCCAGCATATCGGCTTCCATCGAGCCGAACACGGGCATATCGCCGCCCGCGTCGCCGACATGGACGGATATACCTCTCAGAAATTCGTCAAAGTCATGCTCCGTCCGCTCAAAAAGAGCGTCAAAGATGCTCTGCTTGCTCGGGAAATGCTTATATAGCGAGGGCGCTTTTATCCCGACGGCGTTCGCTATCTGCTCAACGCTGACAGCGTCGTAGCCCCGCTGCGCAAACAGGCGCAAAGCCTCGGTGAGTATCCTTCTCTTGGTATCTTCCTTTTTTATGGTCGTCGCCCCCCTTGGCTAACATTCATTAGCCATATTATAGGCTAATAATCATTAGCTGTCAAGAGGGGTTGCGTAAATTTTTCTCTTGAAATTCCGATAAAAAGGCTATATAATTTCAGACACAAGTCACTTTTGGGAGGGTAAAAAATGAAAAAGATCGAAACCGAAAGACTGACAATGGAGATAATGAGCGTGCGTGAGCTGCTTGCGCTTGCGGAGGAATACAGGCTCTCAGACCCCGAATTATGCAAGGCATACCGTGAAATGGCTCAGGTCTATGAGGATCACCCCGGCGAGCGTGAATGGTACACCTCATGGCGTATAAGCACCAAGGACGGAGTTGAGGTCGGCGACGCGGATTTCAAGGGGCTCGGCTCGGACGGCCGCATCGAGATAGGCTACGGCATCCGTGAGGAATTCCGCCGCTGCGGCTATGCGACCGAGGCGGTCGGCGGGCTTTGCGGCTATGCGCTCGCCTGCCCCGAGATAACCGCCGTTGAAGCGGAGACAGCCCCGGATAACGAAATATCCGTAAAGGTGCTCGTCAAAAACGGCTTTGCCTCGACCGGCACCTTCGGCGAGGAAGGCCCGAGATTCATTAAAACCAAATAAGCGGATAAAGCCCGCCGTGCTGACTAACACGACGGGCTTTATCAACGCTGCTGAAAAAGAGGAGACATATGATGTGAGATTTAATTCGGTAATTATTTCTTGTTTTTATCGGCTGAAAGCAGCTCCGAGGCTTTATCCGGCTTGCATCGGTATTTTCCGTAATTTAATTATATCATGCTTTATTTTGTTTGTCAATATAACTTTCGCAAATATTTAAAAATGTAAAAATCAGCCCGCCGTGCTTCTTAACACGGCGGGCTTTATCAACGCTGCTAAAAAGAGGAGAAATATAATATAAGATTTGACTCGGTAATTATTTCTTATCTTTATCAGCTGAAAGCAGTTCCAAGACTTTATCCAGCTTGTAAATAGCTATTGAGATCAACACGATGACCGCGCCCAAAAGCCCCGACAAAACACAGTGGGCAAGCTCAACCTCCTGAAGCGGGCCGAAAATAGGGATAAAAGCGAATAGCACAAAACCAGCGAACGAGATTAATGCATATTTCATTATTATTTAACCTCACTTCCTATTTAGTACCACCTGTTCCATTTTTGCCCCAAATAGTTCCATGATACACATCGGCTAACCTTATGGTAAAATCCTCCAAAAAGACTCCGGCACAATGCTGTTCATCCATTCCTATCCTAAAATTCAGACTTATTGAACCACCGCTTAAATCAAGCGAATATGTAGGGTAGATATTTATTGTCGTATGACCATAAGCAGCATCAATATAAAGTCTTCCGTTATTGCTTCTATTTTCCAATCTCAGTCTACCTGTGCCATTATATGCAAAATGGGTAATTGTTCTATCATTATTTTTTATCGCAACGGCAAATGATGCAGAAACAGAATTAGCTTTTGAAGTATCCCAAACCCACGGCTCTACCTGTGTTCTATTAGAATAGCCACTCTCTATAGCTATCAGATCAGCCCGAACATTATATCCTGAAACCGAAGTGTACACATAACTTTCACTTCCTGACGAGTTGAAAGCTACAGCAACCATATCCACAACTGTAAAATACGGTATTCTTTTCCATGACCAAGTATATTCCAAATCTACATAGTACATAGGTCTTTCTAAAACACTATAAGAACCATTGCGCAAATATTTTAGCGATGATGTCATAGTCGAAGTTGAAATACTTTTCATTACAGATTCTGGTATTTCTTTAAGGGCTGCAGCTGCCCTTAGTTCATCAATTTCTTCTTTTGTATATCCATACAACACAAGTTTTTCATCTGGAAGATTCGCACGAAAGCGAATCTCCTCTTCATAGTTAAAACTACGAATTTTACTGATTTGAGCCTCACTGTATCCTTTAGATAGTAATTCATTATCATTCATCGAAGAAATTTTTTTATAATTTTCCCACTCATTAATTTTTATTTCATTCATTAATGTTTTGCTATTTGCAAAAACAGATAGCGGAAAAATCAGCAAAAACAAAATAGCCACTAAAATGCTAACCATTCTCTTCATTATTGTTCATTCCTTCCTTTCAAAATCAAAAGTTTCATTACATAAGCATGTCATAAATTATGATATGCCACATTGGAATCACCTCTTTCGATAACATTATACCCATTGTGGGTATTATATAGCTGATTGAACTTAATAAGTGGTATTTGACATTTTAGTATTTTTTTCAATTTTATTGTATCATGCTTTATTTTGTTTGTCAATATAACTCTTAATAATATTTTTAAAATGCAAAAAATCAGCCCGCCGTGCTTCTTAACACGGCGGGCTTTATCGCACCGAATGCGGTTATCAGTCGTTTTTATCCTTCTTTTTCTTTTTGCCGGAGGTGACAACATTCAACAGGCTGGTGATAGCGATGATGATGCCGATAACGATAAATATACCGAGCATTCCCTTGGCCATATAGGGCAGATTATCAATGAATGCGTGGGGGTTGAACTCGATGTCTGCACACAGAGAGAGGGCAAAAACATTAAGTGCGGAAATGATTGATAAATACATTATTGTTTCCCTTTCCTTTCGTTATTTCGCAAAGAAGTTGAGGATAAGACCGCCCGCGATGACCGAGGCTATCTGACCGGAGACGTTGACGCCCATTGAATACATGAGCAGGAAGTTCTGGTTATCCTCCGCAAGACCCATCTTATGCACAACTCTGCCGGACATCGGGAAAGCCGAGATGCCCGCCGCGCCGATCATGGGGTTGATCTTCTCCTTGAGGAAGAGGTTGAGGAATTTGGCGAAGAGCACGCCGCCAGCGGTGTCGAAGATGAAGGCGACAAGGCCGAGAAGGAGAATGAGGAGCGTGTCGAACTTGAGGAAGCTCTCATACTGCATCTGGGAGGCGACGGTGATACCGAGGAATATGGTGATGAGGTTTGCAAGCACCTTCTGAGCGGTCTCGGAGAGTGAATCAAGCACGCCGCACTCACGGATGAGGTTGCCGAACATCAGGAAGCCGACAAGCGCAACGGAGTTCGGGGAAACGATACCTGCGATGATGGTGATGATGATGGGAAATAGGATCCTCGTGGTCTTGGAGACCTGCTTTGCCTTATAGGGCATCCTGATCATTCGCTCCTTCTTGGTGGTGAGGAGCTTGATAACGGGCGGCTGCACAATGGGCACAAGAGCCATATACGAATAAGCGGCGACCATGATAGCGCCGAGATATTTGGAGTTGAGCATCATTGCCACGACTATCGAGGTCGGGCCGTCCGCCGCGCCGATAACTGCTATGGAAGCGGAGTCGTTGAGGTCAAAGAACATCGAAGCTGTGCAAAGGGTGAAGAATATGCCGAACTGCGCCGCCGCGCCGAAGATCATCAGCTTGGGGTTCGAGAGTATCGGGCCGAAATCTATCATCGCGCCGACACCGATAAACAGCAGCAACGGGAAAAGCTCGTTTGCGATACCCGCGTCATAAAGCACGCTGAGGGGGCCGCGCTGGAGCAGGCCGTTGACGGTCTGGTCGATAACGCCTGAGAGCGGCAGGTTGACGAGGATAACGCCGAAGCCCATCGGCAGCAGGAGCGTAGGCTCCATATCCTTTTTGATGGCAAGGTAGATAAGCAAGCCGCCTATCACCCACATGGCGATCATCTTGTAGCTGAAATTATCAACTACATTCTGATACAGAAACGATAAAAAGTCCATTTGCAAAACCTCTCTGTTAAGTGTACTTTTCGGGCAAAAAGCGGTTAAAAATTATCTGCCGCCAAAAAGCCGAAATCAGAAAGTATTTTATCAGTTTATTAACACTTTGTCAATATTTATTGATTATTTACGAGCGGTTTTTTGCGCTTTTTTGCAGAGCTTAAAAACACGATTCGATTAGATAATGATCTCTCCTCTTGTCAAGCCGACGCTCCGCGTGCGTTTTTCCGAAAGCGCAACATTTAGACACTGTCGCGGCGAAAGCTGCAATATTTAGAGAAATCTTAATAATGTGAGACAAATATTAATATTTTGTTCCTTGAATATTCAGTTTCAATGTGTTAAAATTTTAACAGCTTAATATTCTGAACAGGAGTGTGTTCCTTTTGACAAAGCCGTTTTATAAAGTCAGGCCTATCAAGGATCTGAGAGATCTTATAAACCAAAGCACCGAGCTTTACGGCGATAGGCCTGCATTTGAAATCAAAAACAGCAAAAACGGTCATTTTGAAATTACGTACAAGCGCTATAGAAACGAGATAAATTGCCTCGGCACGGCGCTTACCGACATGGGGCTTGCCGGCGAAAAGATCGCCGTTGCGGGCGACAACTGCTATGAATGGTGCCTCTCTTATATGGCTACGGTCTGCGGTGTGGGCGTTGTGGTGCCGATAGACCGCGAGCTGCTTTTTGACGATATCAACAGCATCCTGAACGTCGCCGATGTGAAGCTGCTCATCTGCGACGGCAAATTCGCCTCGAAGCTCGACGGGCGCAGGGCGGAGATGAAGGATGACCTCACGATAGTTTATATGCGTAACGAGCCGAGCGAGGATTCGCTGACCGTTGCGAAGCTCCTTGAGCGCGGACAGGCTCTGCTCGACAGCGGCGACAGGAGATATCTTGACGCCGTTATCGACCCCGAGGCAATGTGCTCCCTGCTCTTTACCTCGGGCACAACCGGTGCCTCAAAGGGCGTCATGCTCTGCCACAGGAACTTCTGCTCCGAGGTCATGGCCGCTATGGGCGTTATCAAGATCTCGCCCGAGGACTGCGGCATCTCGATGCTGCCGCTGCACCACACCTATGAGAGCACGATAATTATGTTCTTTGCTCCCTACTGCGGCGCAAAGGTCACATTCTGCGACGGCTTCAAATATGTGCTGAAGAATATGAAGGAATTCAACCCCTCGGTTTTCGTCAGCGTGCCCCTGATACTCGAAACGGTCCACAAGAGGATAATGAAAGCCATACACGCGAAGCCTCACGGCGACCAGCTCTTCAAGGTCGGCAAGGTGCTCTGCAAGGCAGGCTCCTACGTCGGTCTTGACCTCAAAAAGAAATTCTTCGGCGAGATACAGGAAACCTTCGGCGGCTCCATGCGCCTTATTCTCTGCGGCGCCGCACCGATAAACCCGCAGATACTCAAGGATTTCGACGCTTTCGGAATTCAGATAGTATTCGGCTACGGACTCACCGAGTGCGCCCCGCTCGCAATAATCAACCACGACAGGCTCCACGGAGCGGAATCCGTCGGCGTTCCCCTGCCCGGCGTTGAGGCGAAGATAATTGACCCCGACCCCGTAACGGGCATCGGCGAGATATGCGTCAAAGGCCCCATGGTCATGCTCGGCTACTACAATAACCCCGAGGAGACCGCAAAGGTCATCGACAAGGACGGATTCTTCCACACCGGCGACCTCGGTTATGTCGATAAAAAGGGCAGATATTATATCTCCGGCAGGAGCAAGAATGTTATCGTCACCGCAAACGGCAAAAATATCTACCCCGAGGAGCTGGAGTATCACCTCGGCTCAAGCGACCTTGTCGGCGAGTGCCTGGTAGTCGGCGACGAGAACAGCAAGGGAGAGACTATCGTCTCGGCAAGAATTTTCCCCGACTTTGAGGAAATACATGAAAAAACAGGCAAAACTAAGGACGAGATAAGCGACGACGAGCTCAAGAGCATCTTCAAAAACGTCGTCAAAGCCGTCAACGAGAAGCTGCCGTCATACAAGAAGATAGTCGATTTCAAGATCCGCCGCACCGAATTCATCAAGACTACCACCGCCAAAATCCAAAGGCATAAATATTCCGAATAACAGGAGAGAGAAATGAAAGCGAAAACTTTTTTGAAGCTCACCGCTGCCGCCGCTGCAATGACGGGCGCTGCCTGCGCCGCAGCCGGCAACTACTTCGTCGAGAATTTTCTGAGCCAAAAAGGCATTGAACGCCTCACTCACAAGACGATGCTCAGCGAAGAGGAGCATTCGCTGCTGACCGAATCCCCCGCCAAGGAGGAGGGGCTTGAATTCTTCCGCAGCGTGGTTTATAAGGATGTTTTCACCTTTAATTCACACAGCGAGTGCCTCCATGCCATTTATTATGAGGCGGAGAAACCCTCGAATATATTTGTCATCACCTGCCACGGCTACACCGGCTCGCCCGAGGAGGACAGCGTATTTACTGGTCACTACTACCGCATGGGCTTCAACGTGCTCGCCCCCTATCTCAGGGCGCACGGCAAAAGCGAGCATAAATACTGCTCGATGGGCTGGCTTGAGCGGCTCGATATAGTCGATTGGATAAATTATATCGTCGAGAGGCACCCCGGCTGCAAGATAATCCTGCACGGCTGCTCGATGGGCTCCGCCACCGTGATGATGACGACGGGCGAGGCACTGCCCTCAAACGTAGTCTGCGCCGTTGCGGACTGCGGCTACACCTCGGTGTGGGATGAATACAGCGTCCAGATAGGCGACACGCTCGGCCTGCCCGAGACCCCGTTCCTCCAGCTTGCAAACCTTGCGGCGAAGATAAAGATAGGCTTCGACTTCAAAGAAGCCTCGGCGTTAAAGCAGGTCAGGAAATCCAAGACCCCGACGCTCTTTATCCACGGCGACAGAGACGATTTTGTTCCGCTTTGGATGAATTACCCGCTCTATAAGAACGCCGCCTGCGAAAAGGAGCGCCTGATAGTGCCGAACGCTCCGCACGCCGCCTCCGCGATAATTGCCCCCGAGCTTTATTGGTCAACGGTCGAGAGATTCATTAAAAAGTATATATGACAAAGCGAAACGGAGCTAGCTCAAACGAGTCAGCTCCGTTATTTTTATGCTTTTTTCTTGCCGAGGTAGGCTTCCTTGATCTCCTCGTTCTCGAGAAGCTCCGCGCCCGTGCCCTCCATGGTGATAGAGCCTGTCTCGAGTACATAGCCCTTATCCGCCACCTTGAGCGCCATATTCGCGTTCTGTTCATTGAGCAGGACGGTTATGCCGTCGGCATTGACCGTCTCAATTATATCGAATATGCCCTTGACGACCAGCGGCGCAAGGCCGAGCGACGGCTCATCCATCATGATCAGCTTGGGGTTGCTCATCAGCGCCCTGCCGACCGCAAGCATCTGCTGCTCGCCGCCGGAGAGAGTGCCTGCAAGCTGCCATTCCCTCTCCTTGAGCCTCGGGAAAAGCTCATAGACATGGTGGATATCCGCCTTTATCTTCTCCTTATCCTTGCGAAGGTAAGCGCCGATTTTTAAATTCTCAAGCACGGTGAGGTTCGGGAACACTCGCCTGCCCTCGGGCACGAGGGTGATTCCTTTGGAGACGATATAGTCGGGTGATTTGCCGACCAGCTCCTCGCCGTTGAATTTGATCGAGGCGCTCTTGGGCTTGACTATGCCGCTTATCGCCTTGAGGGTGGTGCTCTTACCCGCGCCGTTTGCGCCGATGAGGGTCACTATCTTGCCCTGCTCAACATTGAGCGAGATGCCCTTGACGGCCTCGATGCCGCCGTATGAGACGACGAGATCTCTTATCTCAAGTATATTACTCATCCTCGCTCACCCCCAAATACGCTTCTATGACCTTGGGATCATTCTGCACATCCTCCGGCTTACCGCTCGCGATGAGCTTGCCGAAGTCGATGACATAGATTCTGTCCGAGATATCCATGACGAGATTCATATGATGCTCGATAACGAATACGGTCAGGTGGAATTTATCCCTGATATCCTTGATGAATGCGGTCAGTTCGTTGGTCTCCTGCGGATTCATACCCGCCGCAGGCTCGTCGAGCAGCAGGAGCGTAGGCTCAGTCGCGAGTGCTCTGGCTATCTCGAGGTGGCGCTGCTTGCCGTATGGCAGGTTGGCGGCGACCTCGTCCTTGACGTCGGAGAGACCGAGTATCTCGAGCAGCTCGAGGCACTCCTGCCTCATCTTTTTCTCCTCCTTGCGGTTGAGCATGAAGGTAGCGGTGAAGAGATTGCTCTTGCGCCTCATATGCTTAGCCACAAGCACGTTCTCAAAGACGGTCATGGTCTTGAAAAGCCTGATATTCTGGAAAGTCCTTGCGATACCCTTTTTTGCGATGAAATCGGGGGTATGCTCAACCACTTTGGTATATTTGCCGAGGTTTTCGCCGGCGTAGAGCTTACGCATTTTGCCGTGCGGGTGGTTGCAGGCGATAGGCTCGCCGTGGAAAAGCACCTGGCCGTTGGTCGGCGGGTAAACGCCCGTAACAGCGTTGAAAACGGTGGTCTTACCCGCGCCGTTGGGGCCGATGAGCGAGACTATCTCGCCCTCGTTTATCTCCATTGAGAGATTGTTGACGGCCACGACGCCGCCGAACTGCATCGTTACATCCTCGATGCGGAGCACGTTATTACTCATTTGGAGCGCACCCCCTTCTTGGATTTAAGACGGCTGCCCGAGCCGGCAATGTTATAAAGCTCGCGGTCGCCCATTATTCCTCGCCTGAAGAAGAGGACGACTATCATCAGCACGACCGAGAAAACGACCATTCTGAAGCCCGTCTTAAGCAGCGGAATGCCGAGGCTCGAATCATCGAGGAAGCGGAGCCACCACTCTCTCGCCGCAATGACGATGAAAGCGGAGATAACGCTGCCGGAGACACTGCCCATGCCGCCGATAACAACGATGAGCAGGATGAAGTAGGTGACGGCTATTGTGAAGGTGGTCGAGGAGACCGCGCCGAGATACATTGCCATGAGAGCACCGCCGATTCCGGAGAAAAACGCGCTGATAACAAAAGATATCTGCTTATGTCTTGAGAGGTTGATGCCCATTGACTCGGCGGCTATCTCATCATCTCTGATGGCCTTGAGCGCCCTGCCGTAGGTCGAATTGAGCAGAAGCATGATTATCGCAATGCAGACGAATGCAACGATAAATATGCCGTAATACGACTCGAAGCCCGGTATCTTTTTAAGGCCGAGGGAGCCGTTGGTTATTTTATTGAGCGGCGAAGAGGCAACCACGATCCTGACCACTTCGGCGAAGCCGAGGGTGGCGATGGCGAGGTAGTCGCTCTTGAGCCTTAGCACGGGTGCGCCGATTATAGCCGCAAGCAGCGCGGCGGCAAGGCCCGCAACGATAAGGGCGATTATGACGGGCAGCTCGATATTCTTGAGCCAATCCGCAACGCCGTAGAGGTAGTAAACGCTCGCGCGGGATTTGACGGGTATGGTGAAGATGGCGTAGGTATATGCGCCGATGGTCATGAAGCCCGCCTGACCGAGCGAAAACAGACCCGTGAAGCCGTTGAGGAGGTTGAGCGATACGGCAAGGAGCATATAAATGGCGCTGAGCTGGAGAACGGACTTAAACATTGAGCCGCTCGAGGCGAACTCGCCGCAATAAATCATCGAGGCGAGCAGCGCAACTGTGAACGCTATCGGGAGAATGATGTTCAGCTTCGATTTCTTGGTCATTATCACACCTTCTCCTTTGTTTTCTCTCCGAAGAGGCCGTTGGGCTTAACAAGCAGCACAAGAATAAGAATGATGAAAGTGAAAACATCGCTGAATTCCGATATGCTGCTGCCCTTGACAAAAGTCTCGATAAGGCCGATGATGAATCCGCCTATGAGCGCGCCGGGGATGCTGCCAATACCGCCGAAAACGGCCGCGACGAAGCATTTAAGACCCGGGAGCGAGCCGGAGAGAGGATACACCGACGGACGCGGAGTGAAATATAAGATAGAACCGATCGCCGCAAGAGCGCAACCGATAACAAAAGTCATGCTTATAACGTAGTTTATCTTAACGCCCATGAGCTGGCTGGTCTCAAAATCCTTGGAGACGGCTCTCATAGCCATGCCTATCTTGGTCTTATTGACAAGCAGCACAAGGCACACGACGAGCACAATGGTCAGAATGGGAGTTATGAATGTAACTATCGAGGTCGAGACATCGCCTATGGTTATCCTCTTATTAAGGAAGTCGATGCTCGGGTAGGATTTCGGCTGAGCCGAGAAAAGATATGTCGCAAAATTCTGAAGGAAATACGACACGCCGATAGCGGAGATCATTATCGACATCCTCGGCGCATTACGCAGAGGCTTGTACGCTATCCTCTCGGTAAAAACGCCGAGCAGGACGGTAGCGACTATAACGATGATGATAGATATATACCACGGTATCATGAGATCCGTCATGCAGATTATCATAAAGTAGCCCGCCATCATGAATATATCGCCGTGGGCGAAGTTTATCAGACGCAGGATGCCGTAAACCATCGTGTAGCCGATAGCTATCAGCGCATAAATGCTGCCTATCGAGATACCTGTCAGGCAGTTCTGAAAGAAAGTGGTCATGGGCTTACCCCCTGTTAAGAATCGGGTACGAAAAAGTCAAAACGGCGAGGGCAAGCTGCTCCTCGCCGTTTAATTAATCTGTTAAAATGCCGCTTATGCTGCGGTGAAGGTGCCGTCGGTCTTCTGAGTGCCGATGAACTTGAAGCCGCCGTCGGTCATGGTCTTGATATAAGCCATGTCCTTATTAGCGTCGCCGTTCTCGTCGAAGGTGATGCCGCCGGTAACGCCTGCATAGTTGACAGCCGCAAGGGAATCTCTGAGAGCTTCCTGAGTGAGATTGTCAGCCTTGAGACCCTTGAGAGCCTCGATAACGGTCATGTAAGCGTCGTAGCCGAGAGCGGAAACCGCCGCAACGGTGTCGTTGTCGCCGTTGAGCTTGAGATTCTCGGGGTCGCCGTTAAGGAATGCCTTGTAGCCCTTAACGAATTCCGCAGCACCCGCGTCGTTCTCATCAAAGAAGGTGGAGAATGCAACGCCCTCGCAGTTCTCTTTGCCGGCGTTCTTGATAATGGTCGCGTTCTCCCAGGTGTCACCCGCCATTATCTTGGAGGTGATGCCCATTTCCTTAGCCTGCTTAATGAAGAGGCCCGCAGTCTGGATCGAGGAGGGAACGAATATTACATCGGGATTCGCTGCCTTGACGGAAGCAAGGATAGCGTTGAAGTCTGTCTCGTTGGTATTGTAGGTGCCCTCGTAAGCAATGGTGCCGTTCTTCTCAAACGCAGCCTTGAAATAGCTTGCAAGGCCGGTGGAGTAATCGTCGCCGTTCTGATTGATGACAGCGGCAGTCTTGGCGCCCTGGGACTGAGCGTAGTTTGCCATAACGGTGCCCTGGAAGGGATCAAGGAAGCAAACGCGGAAATAGAAATCATTGTCTGCGGTGACCTGCGGATTGGTGCAGGAGCAGCCGACGGCAACTATCTTGTTATCAGCAAAGGTGGAGCCGGCGGCGATCGAAACGCCCGAGCCGTAGGAGCCGAGGACTGCTGCGACCTTCTTGCTGACAAGGGACTGCGCAGCGGTAACGGCGGCAGCCTTATCGGACTGGTTGTCGACCTCGACAAGCTCTATCTTATACTCGGTGCCGTCGATGGTGACGGTGGGAGCAATTGAATTGGCGTATCTGATGCCGAGAACTTCCTGCATACCGCCTGCGCCGTTCTCGCCGGTGGCAGGCTCAAAAACGCCGATTTTGATGACATTACCCTCAATGGTGATCGGTGTGGCTGTCTTATCGCCGCCGGTCGGCTTATCTTCACCGCCGCCGCACGCTGCGAAGCAGCAAACGACAAGAGCAAGGGCCATAAGGATGGCAAGTAACTTTTTCATGTGCATAACCTCCGTTAAAAAGATATGAATCAAAGGGCTTGACCGCCCCAGGAATCCGAAAACAGTTTTACTTCCCTAAAGTAAAAAATATTATTGAATATTATACAACATCAAATCGCATAATGCAATAGGAAACTTGAAAAAAGTTAATTTTTTGTTCAAATTTTACGACGTTTTTGCATTTTCGCAACCGTCATCATGCAAAAAAGAAAGAGCCGCCGCTTAAAAGCGGCAGCTCGGTGCAATTTTATGCAGTTTCTTTTAATTCTCTTTCAAGCCAGATGCAGCCGATCTCTATCGCGCTGTAGAGACCGCGGCGCTCCGCCTTCTTGACTATCTTATCCTTCATGCGGACATCGGGGTCGGTGTTGACAAGCTGGACAAGGACTCTGTCCGCCACCTCGACGCCCTTGACCTCGCGGGTGCTTGTTATCTGAAGGATAGCAACGTAGGGGTCGCTCATGTAGCCGTAATAAATGGTCTTGCCGTTTCTGACGAGCGGCCTGCCCTTATACATAAGAAACTCGCTCTTCTTTGCCATTGACTATCATCTCCTTGGGTTTACTTTATACCGAGATAACACTTCACCATAGCCTGAAGAAGCTCGTCTCTGTCGAGTCTCCTGACAAGGCTGCGGGCGTTGTTGTGGGTAGTAATATAGGTCGGGTCCTCAGAGAGGATATAGCCGACAATCTGGCTGATGGAATTATACCCTTTCTCGTTCAGAGCCTCATAGACCGCCAGCAGATTCTTTTTCATCTCCGCCTCGTTCTCATCCTTGATCGAGAATTTTATTGTTTTATCAGTCATTTCGGTCACCTCCGTACCCAAACATTATATAACACCTTTCGGAATAAAACAATGGTTTTTTTAAAATTTTATTTTTCTTTAATAATTAGCTTACTTTAAGCCCTCAGGACAACGCCTATCTTATCGAGGTTGGCAAGAATTGAATCTATCCAGCTCTGCACCTCGTCCATCTCGAGAGTTCTGTCCATGGCGGCAAAGACAAGGCGCACGGTGATGCTCTTGATGCCGAGCTTCTCATAGGTGTCTATAACCTTGGCGCTCTCAAGCTCCTTGATGCCGAGCGACTGCCAGCAGCTCTCGATATCGGAATACTTGGTGTTGCCCGCAAGGACGAGCGAGAGATCGTAATAGGTGGACTGCTGAGTGCTGGGCTCGCGGAACATGATGGGATTCGCCTTGACAGCGTGGAAATCGTTCATGTCTATCTCGAAGCAGACCGCTGCGGCGACCTTATCGAGCTTCGCGCGGTTGGCGGGGTGAAGAGCGCAGAGCACGCCTACCCTCTTGCCGCCGACGGTTATCTCGGCTGTATTCTTGGGATGCTGCCAATTATGCTCGGGAGCTATCTTATTATATACGACTTTCGCCTGCTTTATTTCACCGACAAGGCAATTGATAATCTCGACCGCCTTGAAGTAGAGAGCCTTTTCGTCGCCGCTCTTATCATAGAGCACCACACCGAGGCGCTTGCGCTCCTTGCAGATGCCGTTCTCATCGAGGCCGTTGACAACTCTGCCTATCTCGAATATGCCGTATTTATCGGCGAAATCCTTATTCTCGGAAGCGTCAATGAGAAGCGTAGGCAGCATGGAATTCCTCAGATTGCCGTTCTCGGAATTCTCGATATTGAGCACTTTGACGTTATCCTCAACGTCGATGCCGAGCTTCTTGCACTTCCTGCCGTCGCACCAGAGGTAGGAGTTGACCTCATGCAGACCGAAGGTCTTGACAAGGATATCCTTTGCCTCCTCGTCCTCAAGCCTGCCGTAATCGTTGGGCACGGGCTTGAGCGGGCTGCGGGTGGTGGTTATCTCAAAGTTGTCGTAGCCGTAGATTCTGGTTATTTCCTCGATGATATCCGCCTTCATGGTGACGTCCTTGGTAGCTCTCCATGAGGGAACGCTGACGGTGTAATCATCGCCGCTACGCTCAACGCCGAAGCCGAGAGCGGTGAGGGTCTTCTCTATCTGCTCATTGCTGATATCAATGCCTGTGTATTTGTCTACATACTTCTTATCGAATGAGATCGAAACGGGCGGATACTTCCTGACGTATTCGTCGGTGAGCTTTGAAGCGACCCTTGCGCCCGGGTCTATTGAGCGGACAAGCTCGACAAATCTGCCGACTGCATCCATGGTAAGCTCGGGGTCGAGCATCTTCTCATACCTTGCGCTGGCGTCGGTCCTGTGGCCGAGCCTTGAGGAGGATTTACGCACGCTCACGCCGTCGAAATTCGCCGACTCGAGCACAACGCTGCCCGTATCCTCGACTATCTCGGAGTCAAGGCCGCCCATGATGCCCGCAATGGCGACAGGCTCGCTGCCGTTGTAGATCATCAGGGTATCCTCGTCGATATCTCTCTCAACGCCGTCAAGAGTGGTGAACTTCATCTTCTCGGCGGGGGTAGTGACGACGATATTGCTTATCTTATTCGCATTGAACGCATGAGTAGGCTGACCTATCTCAAGCATGATGTAATTTGTGACGTCGGCAAGCAGGTTGATGCCTCTCATGCCGCAGTAATATAGACGGATACGCATATCGAGCGGGCTCTTGTTGAGCGTGATATTATCCATCTTGATGCAGGAATATCTGTAGACCAGATCCTCTCTGCCGACGGTGACATCGACCTTCTCATCGCCGTCATAGGAGATATCGCCGAGCTTCAGGGGCTTCAGCTCCCTGCCGGTGATAGCAGCGAACTCCCTCGCTATGCCGTAGTGACCCCAGAGGTCGGGGCGGTTGGTGAGCGATTTATTATCGACCTCAAAAATGATATCGTCTATAGGATAGATGCTCTTGAGGTCGGTGCCGTTGGGGGCGTCGGTGTCAAGATCCATGATGCCGGAGTTGTCGTCGCTCAGACCCAGCTCCTTCTCGGAGCAGCACATACCCTCGGACTCAAAGCCCGCGACCGTTGCGACCTTTATCTCGCCGCCGCAGACTCTGCCGCCCGCAAGCGCAAGGGCGACCTTCATGCCGACCCTGACATTCGGGGCGCCGCAGACGATATTGCAGACCTTGCTGCCGATATCAACCTTGAGCAGGTGGAGCTTCTTTGAATTCGGGTGCTCCTCGACCGAGATGATCTCGCCGACGACGACATTCTGCACATCCTCGCCCTTGACGATTATCTCCTCGACCTCGGCGGTGGAGAGGGTGAAGCCCTCAATGAGCTGCTTGACATCGAGACCGTCAAGGTCAACGTAATCTTTAATCCAATTTATTGAAACAAACATACTTACGCCTCCTCGCTTTCGTCAGACGGTCTGGTGAATGATTTATCGGTGAACTGCGACAGCGCCTTGAGGTTGCCGCTGTTGAATACTCGGATATCCTTGACGCCGTACTTCATCATTGCGAGCCTCGTCAGACCGAGACCGAAGGCGAAGCCGGTGTATTTCTCGGGGTCAACGCCGCCGAGCTTGAGAACATTGGGGTGAATCATGCCGCAGGGGCAAAGCTCGAGCCAGCCGGAATTCTTGCAAGAGGGGCAGCCCTCGCCGCCGCATATAAGGCACTGGATATCAAGCTCAAAGCCCGGCTCGACGAACGGGAAAAAGCCCGGACGCAGCCTGACGGTGACATCCTTCTGGAACACCTCAGAGAGCATGGTCTTCATAAAGTAGATAAGGTTTGAGATAGAAACGTCCTTGTCGACCATCATACCCTCCATCTGGAAGAAGGTATTCTCATGGCAGGCGTCGATCTTCTCATTTCTGAAGCAGCGGCCGGGGAAAACGGCCCTGAGCGGGTTGCCCTGCTCGAGCGAAGCGGCATACTTACGCAGAATGGTATTCTGAGCGGCGGAGGTGTGGGTCTTGAGAAGCTGACCGTTGCTCAGATAATAGGTATCCTGCATATCTCTGGCGGGGTGATGCTTCGGGATATTGACGCCCTCGAAGCAATTGTAGTCGTCGGTGACCTCGGAATAATCCTCTATCGAGAAGCCCATGTTGAGGAAGATATCCTCAAGCTCCCTCTGCACGAGGGTTATCGGGTGATATGAGCCGAGCTCGGTATAGACAGGCATTGACTCGTCATAGCTCTCGGCGGATTCAATGAGTCTCTGCTCCTCAAGCTTCTTGAGCTCCTCAAACTTCTGAGCAAGCGCATTCTCAATGAACTGCTTGGTCTCGTTTATACGCTGGCCGGCTTCCTTCTTTCTGTCGTTGGGGACATTGCGAAGCTCCTGCATGAGACCGGAGACGTGACCCTTTTTGCCGAGGAACTCTATCCTGAGCTGCTCAAGGTCGGACGAAGCGGCGATCTCGGCGGCTCTCTGCTCAAAGAGTTTCCTAAGCTCTGCCGGTTTTTCAAACATTTTGATCAATCCTTTCAACTGCTGTTAAGCTGTTACCTAAAAAATATTAAATCCCCCGTTGTCATAAGACAACGAGGGACGAAAAATATCCGCGGTACCACCCTGCATTCCCGATAGATCGGGCGCTTGAAACAGATAACGGTTGCTGCCGTCGGAGCCTACTGAATTCAGCCCCGCCGCTCCCGGGTGAACTTCGGCGAACGCCGTGCGACCCGCTTCCAGCCGATGACGGATCCTCTCTGACGCACTTGAGATTCGCTTACTCTCCCGATCACTGCGTTTATATATCGCTAATAATATAACACATTATTTTGCCTTTTGCAAGAGGTAAAACGCTTTTATTTTGTTGCAGCGACACAATGAAATTTGTGGATATTATACTGTTTGGAGGCTGATGTCAAAGCCTTTTCAGCAGCTTATAAAATTCTCCGTACTCATCCGCACCGTCAAACAGCACCTCGGTGAAGCCGAATTTGCGATAAAGATGCAGAGCGTTGGCGTTGTCTTTATCAACACCGATGGCAGCTTCCGCAAAGCCCATTTCTTTTGCCTTCTCAATGAGAAAAGCGAGCATTGCGCTGCCTATGCCGCGATTACGGTACTCCTTTTTAACTATCATCCTTGAGATATAAACTCTCCTGCCGGGGATAATGTAATCGGGGTCGTCGGCCTCCAAGACAAGCGCGCCCTCACCGATAAATTCGCCGTTTATCTTATAGATGAATACAAGACGGTTGCCGGACGCTATCTCGCTTCGCCACGTCTCCGTAAGCGGCTGGGTTTTCATATTCCAAATGTTTTGACATCTTCCGTATTCCTCGAGCTTCAGCGGCTCAATGGTAATATCGGCATTCTTGCTTCTTATCATGGTTTATCCCTTCCGCTTTAGCACAGCCGCCGACCCTCGGTCGATTTGTGACGTCTCTCTACCCTTTTGTGCGTAGTTTTCGACATTCAAGTGTACGGTGCGCTTACAAATCAATCCTCCGTCGCAACTCCGTTGCGCCAGATGGGTTCTCGACCGGATTTCAGCAAAAACTCCCTCAGTCCTATGGACAGCTCCCTCAAGAGGGAGCCCAAATTTCCGGCACAAAGTTTTATAATATAGACATCACATCATAAGCGTGAGATCGTTAGCGAATTCACCGGCTATTTCGTCGCTGACGGAGAAGCCCAGGACAGCCAGGACTATCAATGTTATTATGCCGACAGCAATGCCGCAGATCTGTGTTATCAGCATCGCCTTGCCGAAATTAGCCCTGTTTTTATCAGTCTTGTCAAGGGCAAAGACTATCATAATTATAAACCCCGCCGTGGGTATGGTGCTGAGAATGAGCCAAAGGATATATTTACCCACGCTCGTCACGGGTGCGGAGTTATTAGCCTGATAGGGCTGATTATACTGCTGATACGGCTGAGCGTATTGCTGCTGATACTGCTGCTGCGGGGGCTGCTGATAATTCGGTCGGCTGTATGTTGACTGCGGCTCCGGCTGAACAGGTGCGCCGCAGTCAGTGCAGAATTTTGTGCCCTCCTTGACTTCTTTACCGCAGTTTTTGCATACCATAGAAATCTCCTCCTTTTATTTTATCATTTCATTGAACTGCTCTTCGGTTATTATCGTAACCCCGAGCGTCTGCGCCTTGGTCAATTTGCTGCCGGCGCTCTCGCCCGCAAGCACATAATCCGTTTTCTTTGACACCGAGGATGCCGTTTTGCCGCCGAATTTCTCGATTATCTCGCCCGCCTCATTGCGGGAATAGGTCGGCAGAGTGCCCGTTAGCACAAAGGTCTTGCCCTCGAAACGGTTGTCTATTTTTTCTCTGAGAGAATTCATATTCACGCCGAGCGCCGCCAGCGCCTCAATCTCGCTCCTCGACTGACCGAGTGCAAAGAAATCCGCAACGCTCTGCGCCATTATGCCGCCGAAGCCGTCGATGCCGCACAGAGCCTCGACATCCGCCTGCATTATCGCCTGCATCGTGCCGAAGTGATCGGCAAGCAGCTTGCCCGCCTTTTGGCCGACGTGACGTATCCCGAGGGCGAAAACGAGCTTCGAGAGGTCGTTTTTCTTGGAATTCTCTATAGCGTTTATCAAATTCTCGGAGGATTTATCCTTGAAGCCCTCAAGGGTCATAAAATCCTCTTTTTTGAGCGTATAAATATCGCTCGCCTTGGTCAGCAGCCCGCAAGAAACGAGCTTCTCAAGCACGGCGTCGCCCATACCCTCGATATCCATTGCGTCACGGGAGCAGAAATGGATGAGGTTACGCAGAAGCTGCGCCGGGCACTCTGGGTTGACGCATCTGACCGCCGCCTCGCCCTCCTCACGGATAACGGGAGCGCCGCATGAGGGGCAGACCTCGGGCAGGGTGAATCTCTCCGAGCCCTCGTCGTGCGAAACGACCTTGACGACCTCTGGAATTATATCGCCCGCCTTGCGGATAACAACTCTGTCGCCGATCCGGATATCCTTTTCGTTGATGAAATCCTGATTATGGAGCGTTGCTCTCGAGACGGTCGAGCCTGAGACGAGCACCGGCTCAAACACGGCGGTCGGGGTCAGCACGCCCGTTCTGCCGACGGCGACCTCGATATCGACCACCCTTGTCTCCTTCTCCTCAGGCGGATACTTGAACGCAAGCGCCCAGCGGGGGAATTTGGCGGTGCTGCCTATCTCGGCGCGCATGGCGAAGGAATCGGTCTTGATGACCGCCCCGTCGATGTCATAGGGCAGCGAGCTTCTGATCTCGCCTATTCGGTTAAGCTCCGCCTCTATCTGCTCGACGGTGGTGAATTTATTATAGAACGGAATGGTCTTGAAGCCCAATTCCTTGAGAAAATCAATGGACTGCTTATGCCCCGTCAGCTCGTCGCCGCCGTAGCGCTGGACGTTGAAAACGAATATATCAAGGCTTCTTGAAGCGGTGACGGCGGGGTTCTTTTGCCTGAGCGAGCCTGCCGCAGCATTGCGGGGATTTTTAAATGGCTTCTCGCCGTTTTGCTCCTGCTCGCCGACAAGGGCGGCAAAGACCTTCTTCGGCATATACACCTCGCCCCTGACCTCGATGGTGATGTCCTTTTTAAGGCGCAGAGGGATGGAATTGACCGTCCTGAGATTTGCCGTGACATTCTCGCCGGTCACGCCGTCGCCCCTGGTGGAGCCGCGCACAAGCACGCCGTTCTCATATTCGAGTGCAACGGAAAGTCCGTCTATCTTCGGCTCGACAACGAACTCCGCCTGCGGGAACTGCTCCCTGACCCTCGTGATGAAAGCTTCGACCTCACCGAGGCCGAATGCATCCTGGAGGCTCTCGAGCGGCACGGTATGCGCGACAGGCTCAAACATTCCCTCTGCACTGCCGCCGACGCGCTGTGTGGGCGAATCGGGCGTGATAAGCTCCGGGTACTCCTTCTCAATCGAGGCAAGCTCACGCTGGAGCATATCATATTCGCTGTCCTCTATCTCGGGGTCGTCCTCGACATAATATTTGTGGCTGTGATAGTTTAACTGCGCTCTGAGCTCCTCGGCTCTGCGCTTTGCCGACTCAAACTGCATAAGCGTTACTTCCTTTGGTTTTGTTACGGTAATATTATATCAACTCCGCGCCGCAAAATCAACGGTTTTATTTGGTCACTGAGACATTCGGAACGCTGCCGACTATGACGGTCTGGGCGATGCAGAGCGAGGTCTGCACCTGCTCGGTCATCCGCCTGCCCGCAAGCGAAAGCACGACTGTCGTTTCGATGTTGAGCATCACGCTGTGCTGGGTCTGATTGACCCCTGCGGAGGCAAAGACATTCTCAAAATCCGACGCAGTAGAAGCCGAGCAGCCGACCTTGACCTTGATTTGAGGGCCAAGCCCCGAGAAAAGTGAAACGCCGGTAGCCGTGCCGAGCGGCACTCTGACCTCGGTGCGCTCCTTATCCTCAAAGGCGGCGTCTATAGCCTCGGTCACCCTCGCCTTAAAGAGATTCAGCTTCACCGCATCGGTGCTCACGCCCGTTATCGAGTTATCTGCGCCGTAGCTGACCTTAACAAGCTCCGAATACTCGGGCGCACCCTGTGACAGCACGCTCACGACGGCGGCATTTATCCTCTCGGTCGCAAGCCTATGCGCTTCGAGCGCCGCAAGCTCCGTCACCGCCGGGCGCAGCTGCGCGTCCGCAAGCAAAACAGCGATGAGCAGCGCCAGCGCCAAGCACACCGCCCTGAAAATAACGGTCTTTCTCCCGTAATATAGCCGCCTGTATCTCAAAACCGCACCCCCGCCGTAATTTATACCATTATATATTATATGCGGCTTCGGCACGGCAGACATAAAAAGGCTGCGGTTGGGCAGACTCAGATAAAGATAAGCCGCCCTGTAAAAAGTCTTTTGCCCTGTGACTTCGTTAAAAATGCTCGCAATATATCTCCATTATTCCTGCGCTTTTTGCCTTGCCACAGAACAAAATCCAATTTTACAGAGTGCATAGCAGTTTTGAGTGAGATATTTTTCGTTCAGACAAAATAACAAAATCTCGGCAATACTTTGTGTATTACCGAGATTTTTTATGAAATATGGGCGGAAAATAGCCTCTCAAAACCGACTTATCTTTATCTGAGTCCGCCCTTTTGCCCGCAGCCTTAAAATCAGTCTTCAATTGCAGCCTTGCGTGAATTTATCCTTCTGAACAGCTCGGGGTCGAACTTCGGTGAGCGGTCGTAGTAGTAAAGGCCGTTCTGCTCCTGCTCGATATCATAAAGCTGAGTGTAGCAGAAGCCGAACATACGCTCATTGTCAAGCAGCGCGTCGGTGAGACCCTTGTAGCGGTCGATGAACTCCTGCTCGCTCTTGGGGGCGTTGCCGTAGCCCCATGCGTCTCCCCTGCTGCCGAGCGACCACTGGATACCGCCGTATTCGCTGACGAACGCGGGCTTTTTACCGTCATACTCCTGCCTGTCGGGGAAGTGCTCGAAGAGCACGCCCTCGGTCATCAGGCGGTCATAGTTGCCCTTGAATATCTCGACCTTCTGCTCATAGTCGTGGACGTCGAATATATCGGTCTCGACGTGGAAGTTGCCGCTCGTGTCGATGCAGGGTCTGGTCTCGTCAAGCTGCTTTGTGACTCGGTAGACTATCCTGAGCAGCTCGTCATTCTGCTTCCTGCCGTCTCTGTCCCAAGTCTCGTTAAACGGGCACCAGCTGACGATGGCGGGGTGATTGAAGTCCCTCGCAACGCTCTCGCACCACTGTGGCAGCATCGCTTCAAGAGCGCCGTCCCTTGAGTAATCGAGACCCCAGTTGCCGAATTCGCCCCACACGATATAGCCGAGGCGGTCGCAATGATAGAGGAATCTCGGCTCAAAGACCTTCTGATGCAGCCTTGCGCCGTTGAAGCCGACCGCAAGCGAAAGTCTTATATCCTTTTCGAGCGCTTCATCGCTCGGTGCGGTGTAAATACCGTCGGCGTAGAAGCCCTGGTCGAGCACAAGGCGCTGGAACACGGACTTGCCGTTGATAAGCACCTTATAGCCGTCGATGCGGATATCTCTCAGGCCGAAATAGCTGCTTATCTCGTCGCCGCCGAAGGTAATTTTAAGATCATAAAGTCTGCCGCAGCCGACCTCCCAAAGATGGGTCTCGCTGAGCTTGATATCGCCGCTGACAAAGCCCGCAGCCGTCTTTTCAAAGCTGCCGACAAGTCTGCCGTCGTAGAACGCCTCCGCTTTGAACGCGCCCTCGCCCTCGACAACGGCGGAAACGCCGAGCGTCGCATTGACCGTATCGGGGAAGAGCTTGAAGCTCTTGACATACGCTTTCGGTACGAATTCAAGCCAAACGGTCTGCCAAATACCGGTAGTCCTCGTGTAATCGCAGCCGTGGGAATTGTAAAGCTCGCTCTGCTTGCCTCTGGGAACGAGCGGATCTCTGACGTCATCCCTTGCGTTGACGGCAATGACATTCTCGCCCGCAGTCAGGAATTCGGTGATATCAAAGGTGAACGAGGTGTAGCCGCCCTTGTGGTAGCCCGCCTCCTCGCCGTTGACATAGAGGTAGGTCTCGTAATCGACTGCGCCGAAGTGGATGAGCACCCTGCCCTCAAGCTGAGCCTCGGTCACGGTCACACTTTTTCTGTACCACACGGCGGCAATAAAATCGGTGTATTCAATGCCGGAGAGCTTGCTCTCGGGGCAGAACGGGACGTTTATCTTCCTGCTCCATTCGTCCTTTTCAAGCACACCTGCCCTCAGGCCGCTGTTGCCGAAATCGAATTCAAAATCCCATTCTCCGTTGAGATTGAGCCAATCTTTTCTTTGGAATTGAGGATCGGGATGCTCGCTTCTGGGGATGGTCATAAAATTTTCTCCTTATATTTCAAAATATTTTTCTTCGATCATCGCCGCAAGGCAATGATAAACGGGCAATGTAAGCTCCTGCACCTTAAATGTCTCGGTCTCCGGCAGGCGGATGCACACGTCGGCAAGGCGGCTCGACTCGCTCTCACGCTCGCCGGTGACGGCCACGCTCCCAACCCCCGCAGCCTTTGCCGCTTTGAGGGCATAGACCACGTTTGCGGAGTTGCCGGAGGTGGTGAACGCTATGAGCAAATCATTTTTTGCCGCATAGGCGCACACCTGCTGGGCAAAGACGAGGGCGGGCACTGCGTCATTCTCAAACGCCGTCATAAGAGCCGAATGAGCGCAGAGTGAAATTGCGGGCAGACCCTTTTGCAGATTTTCCGCCATCTCCGCGTCGCCGAAAAGCTCCTTTTCTTCCGGCGAAAACGGCCTTTTTTTAAGGAAGCCTTTCATCAGCTCGCCCACAAGATGGTCGCAGTCGGCAGCGCTGCCGCCGTTGCCGCAGCAGAGCAGCTTGCCGCCGTTATCATAGCAATCGCTCATAAGCTCAAAGGCTTTATATATATCGCCCCTGCACGCCTCAAGGCGGGGGTATCGCTCAAAAAGCTCTTCAAATATCCTGTCAGTCATTTTTGCCCTCCGCATAGTCCTTTGCAACGCCGAGCGCCGCATAATCGCCTATCTCGTCGCCGAGCATTGCGGGCACCACCGTGCAGCAGGCCGCTGAAGCGGGCAGCGCCTCTTTCTTTATCGTTTCGTTCATGCTGTCAACGAGCAGATGGCTTGAGCGGGCAAAAATGCTGCCTATCACTATCCGCTCGGGGTTCAATATGTCAATGAGTATCGAGAGCCCCAGCCCCAGCTTCTCGCCGCAGCGGCGGTATATCGCCTGAGCGAGCCTGTCACCGCCCGTAGCCGCCTGAGCGACCGCCTTGGCAGAGACATCGTCGGGGGTGAGGACGGTCTCTCCGTTATAAAGCGGCAGCATCTTGCGGGTGGTCGAGGCTATGCCCGCGCCCGAGCAATAGCCCTCAAAGGAGCCTGCCTTGCCGTAGCCGACGGGGCCGTCCGCGTCGATACGCATATGCCCCACCTCGCCCGCCATGCCGAGCGTGCCGCTGTAAAGCCTGCCGTCGAGGATCAGGCCCGCACCCATGCCGGTGCCGAAGGTGAGGAATATCATATTTCTGCATCCTCTGCCCGCCCCGAACTGCCACTCGGCGAGCGCGCAGGCGTCGGCGTCGTTACGCACCTTGCAGGGAAAACCGAATTCATCGGTTATCATCTGCGCCAAAGGCACATTATCCCAATCAGGCAGATTCGGCGGGCACATTATAACTCCCGTCTCGCTGTTCAGAGGGCCTCCGCAGCTGACGCCGCAGGCAATGACATCCTCGCAGGATATCCCGTTTCGCCCGAGCAGCTCATACGCCGAGGAGATAAGCTCGCCGACGACGGTGCGCCAGCCGCGCTCGCTGCGGGTATCAAAGCGTATTTTATCCTTGACGGAGGACGAGCCTTTTTCGCCGAGGACGACGGCGCATTTCGTGCCGCCGATATCCATGCCGAGATAATACTTCATTGCAGTCACCTCTTAATACTGTAATTATATACTGAAAAGCCCTGCCCGTCAAGAAAATTAATGTAATATAAGGCGCAGCAATGTCAAAAATATACTTATATAATTCCGAAAGGGGCGACAGGCTTGGCGGTCACATTAGTCAGGGCAACGGTGCTCTACGCCGTTGTAATTTTTCTCATCAGGGTGATGGGCAAGCGTCAGATAGGCGAATTGCAGCCCGCCGAATTCGTCGTGACGATGCTGGTGTCGGAGATAGCCTCCATACCGATGCAGGATAACACGATACCGATATTAAACTCGATAAGCGCTCTCTTTGTGCTCGTGGCGTATGAGGTCATCACCTCGGCAGTGAGCCTCAAGAGCTATAAATTCCGTGCGTTCATGCAGGGACACCCGATAATCGTCATCCGCGACGGAGTTATCGACATCAAAGCGCTCAAAAAAATGCGAATGAGCGTCAACGACCTGATGGGCGCGCTGCGGCAAAAGGACGTGTTTGAGATTTCGCAGGTATCCTATGCGATATTTGAGACAAACGGGCAGATAAGCGTGCTGCTGAAGCCCGAGAATATGAACGCCACCGCCGGCGACCTTAACCTGAGGCCGCAGGACGAGGGGATGCCGTTCGCCGTTATCTGCGACGGCACAGTGATTGAGGACGCCGTGGAGCAATCGGGCATTGAGCGCAGCAAGATAAAGAGCGCCGTCAGCTCGGCGGGGATGGAGATAAGCGAGGTGCTGATAATGACCGTCACTCCGCACGGCAAGACCTATATAGTCAGAAAGGGCGATGAGAATTGAAAAAGCTCGCAATAGCCGTTGCAATGCTGATAACGGCGATAGGCATAGCCGTGTGGTCGGGCATAATATTCAAAAATGAAATGGCGGCGCTCTCCTCCTCGCTCGAGGGGCTACTCGATATCTCTGAGAGCTGCGACGACGATACTCTCGCCGAGGAGACGGAGAAAACCATTGCCGTTTGGAATGACGCCTCAAAAATGCTGCACGCTCTGGTCATGCACGACGCAATGAACGAGGTCGAGCAGAGCATAACGGCGCTGCCCGACCTACTGCGTCACGGCAGGCGTGAGGAATTCCGCACAAAGTGCATAGAGGCGCTAAGCCAGATACAAAACCTTGTCAGCGCCGAGCGGCTGAGCTGGGAAAACGTGCTCGCAATTGTGTATGAACTGTAAAATCGGCAAATTCCCTTGTTTTTTATTTTATAACATGATACAATTATAGTGAGCACAGAGAGGAGGAGGTTACAGGATATGGATCTGTTTATGCTCATTTTCTGGATAGTCCTGCTCGTTGTTCTTCTCATCGTGGAGGCCGCCACAGTCCAGCTCGTGACGATTTGGTTTGCAATAGGCGCCGCGGCGGCGCTGATAGCGAGGATATGCGGAGCTGCGCTATGGCTGCAATGGGTGCTGTTTGTGGTTGTATCGGCAGTCACTCTTGCGGCGACGAGACCCCTCGTGAGGAAGATAACGAAGCAAAAAACACAGCCCACCAACGCCGACCGCTGCATTGGCGAGACAGCAATGGTGACCGAGGATATCGACAACATAGCCGGCAAGGGCAGGGTCGAGGTCAACGGTATAAGCTGGACCGCCCGCTCGTCGGACGGAGCAAATTTCCGCAAAGGCGAGCTTGTCACCGTGGAGCGCATTGAGGGCGTGAAGCTCATAGTCAAGGCGCAGAACTGATTAATTTTGAGGAGGAAAAACAATGGATCTGATAGTAGGCATCATTCTGATATTCCTTGCAGTTTTTCTCATTGCAATAGTTGTGATGAACGTCAAGATAGTCCCGCAGTCAAAGGCGTATGTCATCGAGCGCCTCGGCGCATACAGCGCCACTTGGCAGACGGGCATACATGTTAAGATCCCCTTCATTGAGCGCATTGCAAAGCAGGTCTCGCTCAAGGAGCAGATAGTCGATTTCCCGCCCCAGCCCGTTATCACCAAGGATAACGTCACCATGCAGATAGACACGGTCGTTTTCTTCCAGATAACCGACCCGAAGCTCT
>OIYS01000411.1_pt1 | contig 30579 bp, 20 predicted proteins | sample 1588271 | NCBI WGS metagenome assembly OIYS01 (sample SAMN03283286) | human gut metagenome | biome: human-associated habitat; material: feces | host: Homo sapiens | place: Peru | collected 2012
CTTGTAGCCCTCGGGCACTACTCTTTTATATGTATCGGGCGCGTTCTTCACCCACTGCGGCGCACAGCTGCCGTCACCGCAGACATTGGTGCCGAACCACAGCCACTCAACCTTTAAATCGTATTTTTCAAGGTATTTGTAATAAATGCTCATTCGGCTGAAATCAAACTCGCCCTGCGAAGGCTCAATTGTTGCCCAGTATATAGGTATACAAACCGATTGAAAGCCCAGCTCTGCCGCGTCGGCAAAATTTTCTTCAATAAAGGCTATATCCCCGCCGGTATCTTCATATATCCAGTCAAGCCGCATTTGCAGCGGCAGCATTAAATACGGCTCTCCGTTATGCTCAACATACGGGTGCTCTGCCTCATACCTTACCCTTGAAACATAGCCGTTATCGTTTTTTTCGGGCTCTTTCCCCTTTTCTGCGTCACTGCTCTTTTTCTCTTTGCAGGCAGCGGCAGTCGCGGCAATGGCAAAGCATAACGCCGCGGCGGTAAAATACCTAAGAATTTTTTTCATAAACCCCATTCCTTCCGTTTAAATATTACTCAACCATACCCGTTCTTTCAATGCTTTCAACAAACGCCTTTTGCCCGAAGAAGAAAACCAGTAAAATGGGCAGTATAACAAGCAGACACCCCGCCTGAACGCAAACCGCATTGGCAATAGGGTCGCTTTGATTGCTGAAGGTGGCGGAAGCGGTGCTTGAAAGATTTCTCAGCGCAAGCGACAGCGTTGAGGTTCCGTTCATAAGCATTCCCGAATAATAATAGTCGTTCCAGTGCCACACAAAGGAGAAAAGAAAAACCGTAACAAAGGAATTGACCGCATTCGGAATCATTATTGAGGTATAGCACCTGAAATGCCCGCAGCCGTCTATCCAGGCGGCTTCCTCTATTGATTTCGGAAAGCCGCGGAAGGTTTGCATAAATATAAGTATAAACAGCCCCGCGCGCAAGCCGTTGCCCAAAAGCGCGGGCAGGTAATAAACCCACACCGTGTCGGTCAGCTTAACGGTGAAATTACCGCCGAATATAAGCGATAAAAGCCTTGAAATTCCGAAAAAGTCAAAGAAACGGTACTGCTCGTAAAGCGGCACTATAATAGTTTGCGAGGGCACTATTATAGTTAAAATAATGCAAACTATCATTACCCCCTTGCCCTTAAAGCTGTAGCGTGCAAGCCCATATGCCACCATTGCGCAAATTGCCACCTGAATAAGCGAAGCTCCCACAGAAATCAGCATTGTGTTGCCGAAGGTTTTTCCATAATTAAGCAGCCTTGCCGCCGTGCCGAACGCCTTAAGGGAAAAATGCTTCGGCAGCCATATAACCGTGGGGTCGTAGTAATCCGCAGGGCTTCTCACCGCCGTGCTGAGCATAAAAATTATCGGGTAAAGCACTATGTAGGAAAGCCCTATAAGCAAAAGCCCCCTGAAAAAGGAGTATAAAAAACCCGCAGTCTTTTTCGCCCTGTATTCGGGTCCCCTTTTTATTGCGGCAGCCGATAAGCCTGTTTCCTTTGCCATTTTTTCCACCTACCTTTCCGAATAGCTTATGCGCTTGTTCATAATAATGTAAACCAGCCCCACAACCAGCAAAACAAGAATAAAATATACTATTGAAAACGCCGCAGCTTTTTCGTACTCAACCCCCGAAACAAGGCTGAAAATTTTACTCATTACCGTGTTTGTTGAATCGGTGAAGGTATCTATTATTGTGTAAACAATGTTTACCAGTAAAAACGGGCTTATCATAGGAAAGGTTACAAACCAAAAGCTTTCCCAAGCGGTAGCGCCCTCAATTTTCGCCGCCTCGTATGAGGAGGACGGAATTGACTGTAACGCCGATAAAAACAGTATTATCTGCATACCCGAGCGCCACACCATATCAAATATATTATTGAGTATGTTTTCAAACATACCCACAATATTATCGGGCAGACCCATAAGCTTTAAAAAATCAAGCAGCCCGTTGCCCTGAAACAGCGTTGCCGCCGTATCTGATGAGCCCATATTCTGCTGCAATACGTTTTCCTTCAGCAAAACTATTACCACGCCCGAGGCTATTATTATAGGCAGGGCGAATATTACCCTTGCAAGCGAGCGCCCGCGAAAGTCCTGATTAAGCAGTATGGCTAAGAAAAGGCTGAACACCACCACTACTATTACGGTAACCACAACGTTGCCTATTGAGGTCAATACCATTCTCAGGTTATTCGGATCCTCCGAGAAAGTGGCGCGGTAGTTCCTCACCCCAACAAACGAAAGCTCAAACCCGCTTTTGCCTATGCTGATTGAGGAAAAGGAGTATAAAACGGTTTTTATAAGAGGAATAAGAAAGAGAAATATAAAGCCTATTACCCAGGGGATTGTAAATGAAAACCCTATAAGTGAATTTCTTTTTGCGTTTGTGAGCTTTGAGCTTTTCATTTACCGTTCCTCCCCATTAACAGTTTTATAGGATAACCCCTCTACCCTTTCACCGTTTATTTCAACCGGCGCGCTGTTGTAATTTACAATAATCTGAGTGCCGCCCTCGTACACGGTTCTGTAAACCCCGCTTTGCAGCTTTTCGTGCAGCAGCATTGTTTTATTTGAAACAGCGGCTAAAGCGTTTTTCACCCTTGCATAATTTTCGCATATTTCGCTTATCCAGTGCGAGGCGGTTATTCCGTAAAGCTCATCGTAATTATCGTTTGCCAGCACCGAATAATCGGCGGCGGAAAGCGCGTACATAAGGCTGCTGCCCGTTTCTATTGCCTTTAAAACCGCCGCGTCCGAATCCGAAAGGTTTACCGCCGGCACCGAGTAGGAAATAAGCCCGTGCATTACCATCTGGTAAAACGGCACAGCCTCGTCCTCTATATCAAAAAGACTTGATGTAACGGGTGCTGCGGTAATTGCCGAGGTATACGGCAGCGCATAATCGTTAGGTGCTTTAAGCAGCAGCGAATATCCGTTTTCGGCGTATTCGCTCATCACCCCGCCAAATATTTCGGCGGTTTTACCCGCAAGGCAAATATCCCCGCTGAAATCGGAATAAACAAAGCTGCCGATATTTGAAAGGGAAATATATTTGTTATCGGCCTTGCCGTAGCTTTTCATATATTTCTGCGCCGCAAGCCTTGCCTTTTCCGGCTTTAAAATATACCTGTCCGTGCCGGTCATTTTACCGTTGCTCAGCATGTAGCTGTAAAGCTTAGCCGATTTATCGCACACGTCCTTTGCGGCGTCAAGCCGTGCAAATAGCGAAAACGGCGCTTTTTTGAAGAAAAGAAAATCATTATCGGGGTATATTTCAATATTGTTTTTTTCGGCAAACGCCTTTAAATCGGCAAAGCCCTTTTTGCCGCCCATACCCGCAGTCGGCTTAAAGGCGGTGGGCGTTTTTATGTGGGTTATGCCGCCCGAATCAATTCCGAGGTAGCGCACCTTAACGCTGTCAACCTTATTTTCGGTAAGCTCCTTTAGTATTTCGCGCGCCTCCTTAAATGAGGTAAGCGCCTGATTTTTGGTAACAGGAAAGCCTAAAATATTATCCTTTACCTTGGCGTTGCCGTATAAATCAAGGTAAAGCGGCGCATCCTCCGCCTGTGCTTTCGGCTTTACGCCCTTTTCCTTTGTAAGCATTTCGCGGTAAAGCGCCGCCATACCGCTGTAGCCGCCGCCATTACCCGAAACCGGCGAATATCTCACCGAAAAGCTTTCTTCGGCGGTCTTTTTGGAGGTAAAGGTTACATCTATCGGATACCAGGTTTTTGAAAGCATTTTATCAACCGCCGATTGCCTATAGGTAAACTGCGGATATATGTAGTTATAAACGCCGTTTGTGCCGCTCACAAAGGCGTAAAGCTTTGCCGCCGCAGCACCCGAGGATATATTTGCAAAAAGCGTTTTGCCGTTTTTTTTCACCCCGAAAACGGGCAGCCTTGCCGTTTGAACGTTTATAATGCTTGTGTCCTTATTCATAAGGCCGTCGGTATCGTATATTTTTTGCTGGTAGCTGCTTTTCGTTTTTCCGTTATTAAAGCCTATAAGCGCACCGCTGCCGTCCGGCACGAGAAAATAGCCGCTGTCGTTCACACTCGCCGCGCCGAAATACGGCAGCAGAGAAATTTCGGTTATTTTATTTTTCTCGCTTTCCTTAATTTCCGAGGTAAGCACAGAGGCGGTAAGTCCGAAGGAGTCAAGCGTGTATAAAATCGGAACGGTAAATTCCTCGCTTATAAAGCTGTAGGTAACGCGAAGACCCGCGCTGTCAGCCGAAACGCTTACGCCCTCTTTTTTGGTGGAGGAGGCAAAGCTGGTAGCGCTTTTTTGAGTTTTTCCGTCTATAAGGTAATTAACAATAAGCTGCGAGTTCATCTGCATTTTATTTATGCCGGACATTCCCTGAGCGTTTTCCCTCTCGGGGGGATTACTGTACCACACATCTCCGGTTCTTTTATCGGTAAGAGTAAAGCTGCCGGCAGCGTCAGCCAAAACGGAAAAGCTTTCGTTTTCTATGCCTCTGCCCGATATAACCGTAAAATCGCCCGCGCCCTTTTGCGGTGCGGCTTTTTCCGCCGCTGCCGCGGGGTGCAGCAGCAGTAATGCCGACAAAACAGCTATATGACGCTTTATAAAGCTACTTTTAATTTTCATATAATTGCTCCTTTGCCGCCGTTATTGCTGCATATGCAGCATAAATTCATTTATTACCGATGATACAAACGATGCCACGCGGTTAAACAGGCTTACGAGCAGCAGCAAAAGGAAAACCACTATTGCTATGCCGAATGCCGTGCTGATTATTGAAAGAATAACCTGTTTAAGGCTGTATTCGTGCAGAATTTCAAGCCCTTTAAGCAGTAAAACCGCCGCCCACAGCAGGAAAACCGCGTTTATTATGCTTAAAAAGGAAGCCTCGCCCTGTGAGAAAACATAGCTTAAGGCAATGTAAATATAGTTGGAGAAAATGAGCGGCAAAAGGCTGTATGAGGTGTAAATATAAATATTTTTCGCCGTGCCCTTGCCCTCAAACAGCGTGCACACCGCCCAGTTTATAACCACAAATAGTATAAACAGCAGAGCCATTGCCAAAAGCTGCGTCCATACATTAAATGTAAGCTTTTCAGAGCTGCTTGCGCTGAAAATAAAGCCCGAAAGCTCCTTTTTCATAATAGAGGATACCGGCCAAAAGGCAAATATAACCGTAGCCACTGTGACAGAACCGCGCTTTGTCCACCTTAAATCGTTAAAGCCGTTTGTCGGGTGCAGCATTATGTAAAAGGGGAATTGCCATTTATTGTATTTCTTTGTGGTGTGGTCATCCCTTTTGCGCCTTTCCATAACGCCGGTAATAAGAAACGCCACTATTAAAATCAGCGCAAGCGGCAAAATCCATATAAACTGCCGCCGCAAAACTATTTTGCGCTGTGCGGCAAAGGCCTCGGAATAGCCCGATTTATCATTTGCAAGCTTAAAGTACTTCATAGCGTCGCGGTATTCGCCCTTGCCCACAAGCGCCTTACCTATGCCCGTATAGGCAAGCTGCATATTTCCGTTGCGTTTAAGCACCTTTTCCCATGCCTCATAGGAGGCGTCGTACCTGCCGTCGTTGTAAAGCGCCAGCGCCTCCTTTAGCAGCAGCCCGTATTCGGTCTGCTTAAACACGGTAACTGTAGCCTTTGCGCTGTCAAGCACATATATGCGGTTATCATAGCAATCCACCGCCGCGGGGGTTGCAAACGTTCCCTCCTGAAAGCCGTTATTTCCGGTAACGGAAAGCACCCTTCCGTCTGTTGCGGAGTACTGGAAAATGTGCCCGCGCTGGCTGTCAATCGCCACGGCAAAGCCGTCGCCGTCAGCCGCTATATCCGAAAATCTGGTAACTACCCTTGTTGAGCCGTTCCATTCGGTAACATTATCGCCGTAGTTTTTCCCGGTTTCCCACACATTCGTGCCGGTGGGGTTGAGCTTTTTAAGCTGGTCGGTGCTTTCGGTAGCGCTGTTTGAGCAGGTGAATATAAACTCATTCGCGTCCATATCAAAGCTGCTGTATTCCTGCGGAATATTCTTTGCAATTTTTGAAAGCTGGGTTTTATTAAGCAGCTTGCGCCACGAATTTTCAATAAGCAGCGAAAGAGTTACTGTAACGCGGTTTCCGCCGAAAAATGAATTGAAGGTGCCGTCGGGGTTATAAAGCAGCGCGCCCTCGTAGGTGCCGAGGCTCAGCACATAAAAATAGCCGTTTTTATCCCTTAATACCTTCTGCGGCTGAAAAAATCGCTTTTGGTCGAAAAGCGGGTCATCGGGCTTTTCAAGGGTTAAAAGCACGTTGTTATTCCCGTCCACCATTATCACGCGGGAATTGCCCGTATCGGCTATGTAAACGTAATTTTTATCCGCCAACAAGCCGGTCGGACCCGAAAGGCTGCTTTCCTTGCCGTTTTCGTAAACCTTATCTATAATTCTTACAGCCTTATAATCCATATTCAGAATAACCACACGGTTATTATCCGTATCGGAAATATATAAAAGGTCGTTCGCGGCATATATATCCTGCGGCGCGTTCCAGTCGCCCGTGCCGGCGGTGCTGCCGCTTATAACCGTTTCAGGCGACAGTGTGGCGGGACATTCCTTTATCTGCTCGTCAACATAAAAGTAGGTATTATACGGCAGGTCGGGTGACTGCGCCGATGCAGTCATCATCCCGCACACCGGAATAAGAAGGGAAATTATTAAAGCAAACGGTTTGAAAAAATATTTTTTCAACATATTTCTCCTCCTATTCCTTAATGCCGGAGCTGGTCATGGTTTGTATAACGTTGCTTTGGGTGAGTATAAACACCAGTATTGGCGGAATCATAAGCAAAACGTTGCCCGCGGCAGAGGCGCCGGTTCTTTCAATGGTGCCCGAAAGCACCTGACTTATAGCATTGGGCAGCAGCTTAAATTCCTCATTGTATACCGTGCTGCCGCTGCTGGTAGCCCATATTCCCTGAAAGGCATAAAGCAGCAGCGTAAGCCACGCAGGCTTTACAAGCGGCATTACTATTTTCCAATAAATTGTAAAGTGGCTGGCGCCGTCAATTTTTGCCGCCTCTATAAGCGCGCCCGGCACCTGCTCCATAAACTGCTTCATAAGAAACAGCCCGAGTGATGAGGCAAGCGAGGGCAGTATATACACCCAGTATGTATTTACAATGCCCAGCGCGTTCAGAATAATATACTGCGGTATTGCAAGAACCGTGCTGTTGAAAAGCAGCGAGGTTACAACCACCGGGAAAAACCAGCTTATGCGCGTTTTGAATTTTGAAAGCGAATAAGCGGCAGCCGAGGCTATTAAAATCTGACCCGCGGTTATTACCACGCAAACAAAAACACTGTTGAACGCATACCTTGAAAAGGGTACTCTGAGGTTATTTATAAGCCTGAAAAGCGAGGTGTAATTTGAAAGCACCGGACGCATAACGTAAAAGCGCGGCGGGTAAAGAAACAGCTCCTCAATAGGCTTAAAGGAATTTATAACCGAGTAGAAAAGCGGCAAAATCATAAAAGCACCGAACGCCGCAAGAATTATGAATAAAACCGCATTTCCGAAAAGGCTCCTTGTTTGTTTTTCGGTGCCTGCGCGGGAAAACAGCTTTTTATGATGTTTTTTTTGTTTTTTTGCTACCATAACCTACTCTCCTACCCTTGCCAGCACGCGTGAAACAACCGATTTAAAAACAAGCATCATAAGAAACAGCACAACCGTAAGCGCGCAGGCGTAGCCCATTTCATAGCGCGTGGTGCCGTAATCCATAATATGCAGCACTATTGTGTGGCCGGCGTAGTTTTTACTCGGAAAACCGAGCAGCGCCTGCGAAATAGCACCCACCGAAAAGGAGGAGTTGATTTGCATTACCGCGCCGAAAAGCAGCTGCGGCTTCATCATAGGCAGCGTAACATACCAAAGCTCCTGCCAGCGGTTTCTCACGCCGTCAATCGCCGCCGCCTCATACATGGTGCGGTCAACCGATTGAAGCCCCGCTATAAATGAAAGGAAGCTTATACCCAGGCTCAGCCACAGCTGAACTAATATAAGAATATTCATCATATACTGTTCGTTTTCAAGCCACTGCACCGGCTCAAGTATAAGTCCGCTTTGCAGCAGTATGTTATTTATAAAGCCGTATCTGTCGCCGCTGAAAATATACAGCCATATAAAATACACGTTTCCGGTAAGTGCGGGTGTATAGAATATAAGCGTAACAACCGAGCGCACCTTGGGGGTCAGCTCATTTATAAGCCAGGCTATAATAAAGCTGAGCATATACCCCACAGGGCCGGTAATAATCGCGAATTTCAGCGTATTTACAAACGCCGTGCCGAAAATATTATCGTCAAGAAACATTTTCAGGTAATTATCAATTCCCCGCCACTGGGGAATTTCTATCATATTATAATAGGTAAAGCTCAGGGCTATTGCCATAACCACCGGCACAATTACAAACAGGAAAAACAGAATCATAAACGGCATGGCAAGCAAATAAAGCTGATAATTGCTGCGCCAGTCCCTGCCGGCATCGGCAATAAAACCGCCTATTCGTTTTTTTAAGCCCCTTTGCTTCATTTCAATCCCTCTAATCCAAATTCTTCGCGCTTGCGTTTAAGCTCAATTGAGGTTTCCTCTGTCCATTTTGCAAGGCTGGCGCGGGCGTTTTCGCCCCCCACAACCGTGCTGTTGAACGCATTGTTCAGGTTGCGGCTCACATAATAATCGCCCGGCACCTGCGGCACCTCCCGAATAGCGTACAGCTGTGTTTTGAGCGCTTTAAGCTGTGTTTTGGTCCACGGAATAGACTCCATAGTTTTTATATTCGCCGTAGAGCACCTTGCCGAAAGCCCCAGCACCGATTCCGTTTCCAGTGAGTAGCGCGTCTGAGTTTCATCCGAGGTCCACCATTTAAGAAATTCCCAGGCTTCCTCAGTCTTTTTGGTGTTTTTAAAAATAATGCATGCCGTACCCGATGCCGCGCTTGTTCTGTCAATAGTGCCGTCGGGCTTTTCCGTTCCCGGTATAGGTGTCATTTCCCACAGCCCGTCTATTTCGGGGGCGGCAACCCTCAGCGTGTTATACATACTGTAGGACTGTATACCTATGGGCATTTCACCCGTGCGGAAAAGGTTATAAAAATTATACGCAAGCGGAAAACCGTGCAGCACATAGTAATCGGTCCAGCTCTTAAAGGCTTCGTAAGCCTCGGGGGTGGAGAAATTAGTATCGGTAAGCGAGTCGTTATAATAGCTTACACCCTTTTGCATAAGCAGTGCGGGGAAAACATCGCCAAGCCCTATTTTCATTCCGTTACGGTGCATTATCGGCGCCAGCTCCAAAAGGTCGTTCCAGGTTTGCGGCACCTGCACATTCATTTCTTCAAGAATATCACTGCGGTAAAACAGCATATTATAGCTTAATGAATCGGGCAGCCCGTAGCAGCCGCCCAAAATTTCATAAGGCACGGTTGCGGAGTCAATAAATCTTGACTTAACCTCGTCAAACCCCTCTAACTTTGATAAATCGGTCAGCCCGTTTCGCACGGCAAGGTTTACCGGCTGGTCGCGCGCCACCATTATTGCCACATCGGGTCCGTTTTTCGCAAGTATAGCCTGTATAAGCGAAGCGTCTACAAGCTTTATATCAACATCAATTTTATATTGCGGGGTAAACGAATCTGACACTATATTATTTATTATTTGCAGTTGGTCGCGCCCGAGGGACAACCATATTGTTATTTTTTTATTCCCGGAGTTTCCCGAAATTCCGTATTGCTGAACAAACGAAGCAATAAAGTTTTTAAACCCGCTTATAAAATTCTCTATAAATCCGGCATTGCAGCGCGGCAATGTATCATCCGGCGCTTTCAGAATAAAATAATCTATTGTAAGCGGCTGATATTTTAAATCCAACAGCCAGGAGGATAAGCTGCTTATATTCGAAGAAAAGTTGCTAAGGCGTGACGAGGTTATAAGCGAATCCGGCGTTTCTATTACGTTTTCCACCTGGCTTAAAAGGGTTTGAATGGTTGAGGTATTGACCGATTTATTACCTGTAACAGTCTCAAGATTTTTCTTTTCGGTACGCAGTATGCGCCTTGCCTCCTCAAGTATCTCAACCATATCGGGTATGCTTTCGGCAATGCTGTAATCGCGGTACGGGTCGGGGGAGGTGCCGGTAATTGTTATTATCCTCCTGTAAAGCTTCATAAGCGTATCATTAACATTTTGCAGGCTGCCCACTATCTCGCTTACCCGCCCCATAACCACCTCAAGCCGCATTATGTGCTTGCCGGCGGTAAGGTAAAACAGGTATGGCTCGTTTCCCTGCCCGAAAAGCAGCAGGTCCCAGTCCTCGGTGTAGGCAAAATCTATGCACTCAGCCTCGGCAAAGGGCAGTTCGCCGTCCAGCGTCAGCCTTCTTGATGAGGCAAAGCCCTTTATAGTCTCCTGGCGGTAACGCGCGCCAAGGGTGTAAAGTCCGTCCTCCGGCACGTCAATTTCCCATGAAATCCACTGCGACTGGTACTTCCACGCATTAGCGCCTATACAGTTGTACCGTATGTGCGAGGGGTCAAAGGGCTGCGTAAGCGGACTGTTACGGTCATACTGTGCACGCAGGGTCTGGTCTGATTTACGGTAAGGCGTTTCCGCCTGTATGTATTTAATTTCGCTTTTGCTTTCTTTGTAGCCCGCCGCCTTATATTTTTCCGCAACCTCGGCATATGAGGGGACAGCCTTTTTATTTAAAAGAACAATGCTTTCAAGTGCCACAGTCTCATTATTGCAAACAACAGTGACAGTATGCTCCCCTGCCGAAAAATAAAATTCATAGGAAATATTTCCGTAATTGCCCTTTACATCACGGAAATACTCTCTGCTCCATTCAAATACTTCGGAAATTTCCGGGGTGTATTCATCGCCGTTTTCATCCATCGGCATTTTATCGGAATTATCCTTCCATATTCGCGGAAATGTAACCGATGAAGCCTCCGAAAACGGGTATTCGCCGTCTATTTTAATGCCGAGGTCAACTGCCGAGCCCTTGCCCTCTATGGGGCAGTAATCAAGCGCTACGGCGTAAAGCCCCGCGCGCGGTGTATTGACGCGCCAGGTAACGCTGCCCTCGCCGTTTTCCCACATAACGGCATTTGCCCTGCCGCAGTATTCGCCGTTTTTTAGCTCCGCATTTTCTTTTGAGGTATACGCGGCTGCCGCAACGGTTATTTCCTCATAAATCGGCTCTGCACCGTTTTCGGTATTTTTGTTATTATAAACACCGTAAGAGCCTTCGGCATAAACCGTTTCCTGCAAATTGAGCTTGCCGCCCTCTGCCGCAAAGCAGCTTTGCGGTAAAACCGACGCAAGACACAGCACCGCAAGGCAGCCGGCAGTGATTTTTTTAGCGCACCTCAGCATTGAACGCATCCTCCAAAATTCTTTTCTGTTATTATTTTAATTCAAAACAATGCGTGCGTAAATATCGCATTTTTTAGAAATTTTATTTTTTCTTGCTGTCTTGGGGATTTCCAGAGCAAAAAAGAGCAAATTATATTGCTTTTGCATTACAAAATTATTATAATTTAATTACTGTTTAGATATTTAACATATAAATTAAGGGGTACTTCAATGCTTAATATTCTAATTGTTGATGATGAATACCGTGACCGCCGCGGTATGTCAAACATAATTAACAACCAGGGCTGGAATGTAAAAACCTTTGAAGCCGGCTGCGGTCAGGCGGCGGTTAAAATGCTCAAGGAGCAGGATATTGACATTTTAATTACGGATATACGTATGCCGGATATTTTGGGCACAGACCTTGCACAGACCGCGGCAGCGCTGCACCCCGATATTAAAACGGTGTTTATAAGCGCATACCGTGATTTTGAGTACGCCCAGCAAGCGCTGCGCTGCGGTGTGGTGAATTATCTTTTAAAGCCGTACCTTATTGATGATTTTATTGCCGCAATAGAAGCGGTGGTTAAAAAATGCCTTTATGAAAAATCAGAACACCCCGAAAGCACCGCCGCTCCCGTTCAGGATCAGCTTTTTAAGGATAATCTTTTCAGCTGCTTTTTAAAGGAGCCCGAGGACGAAGCGCTTATTTCAGAGCTTGAAAAGCAAATAGGCAGCCTTGAAAACGGTGTACAGCCGGTTATGATTGAAATTTTAAGCCGCAATACCGATATGACCAGAATACCGCTTAAAAAAATTCTGGAGAGCGCTTTTTGTCGGGATGTAAATTATTTCCGCCTCAATAACAGGCGCTGCCTGTGCCTGCTTACCGATAAAAGCCTGTTTCTACCCGAAAGCGGGCTTTCAGAAAGGCTTATAGCCGATTTTTCCGATTCGGGCGAAACCAAAATATGCGCGGTATACGGCGGTGCTATACATTCCGTAGGCGAGCTTATACAGAGTTACGCCAAGCTTTCCGGCACAATTGAGGTCTGCTTTTTTACGGAAAACAGCATTGTTCTGCCGGCAGACAGCGGGAATTTATCCGAATACGAGAAAAATCCGCCGATAGACGCCGTAACCGACCGCATTGCCTTTTCGGTTCATTCAAAGGACTACGACGCGGTGCTTTCGGATATAAAATTTTTATTTGATTATTTTAAAAGAAGCAATCATATGTCCGCTTTATATGTAAAATATATATGCTCAAATATAATCAACCGAATTTTTCTTAACGTAAATGCCTATGATGTTGAAACCCAAATGCAAAAATATCTTAAAAAGGTGTTTGAAACGCAATCGGTCAATGATGTATACGCGGTTTTTGAGGAGCTGATAACCGAAATTCGAAACAGCGATGACAGCTACGAAAATTCAAGAATAATAAACAATGTTTACCACATTATAGAAACCGAATATATGACCGATTTAACCCTTGAATCGGTAGCTCAGCGGCTTTATTTTTCGGCGTCCTACCTCAGCCATTTATTTAAAAAGGAAACCAACCAGAACTTTATTGACTATATTAAAAACTACCGCCTGCAAAAATCCTGCGAGCTTTTAACAAATACAAACTTGCGTATTTCGCAAATTTGTACTAAAATCGGATATGAAAGCACGTCCTACTACTGCGCGCTTTTCAAATCCACCTACGGTATCACGCCTACGCAGTACCGTAAAAGAAAAAGCAGGGATAGCAAATGAAGCTTATAAAAACACTGCCGCTGCGGTTCAATAATCTGCCCTACCGCAAAAAGCTGCTTATAACCCACTCGCTCGTTTTGGTAGTGCCTATTATAGTGCTGGGGTTTTACTCGTTTTATCAATCCCGCAAAATGCTTATAAACTCAAAGCTTACCGATATAGACTACTATTTCAGCCGCGCGTCTGCCGGACTTAACGAGGCAATTGAAAACAGCGAAAAGGTTATTGATAAAATAAAAAATAATCCTACAATGAGCAGCGTTCTTAATTATGAGCCGGATAAATCGGGCGAAATAATGCGTGACGCCGAAACCGTGCTTTCTCCCTTTATTTACAACGCAAAGCAAAATTACCGCTACATACGCGAAATAACCTTTTATTCCGCCACGGCGCGCCCGGCGTTCAGGAGCATTATTCGCCCGCGCTCGGAGTTTAACATTTCTGAATTTCGGAAAAGCAATAACGGTGATTTTAACTGGTTTTACAATGAAAAAATGATAATACTCTCCCGCACCATAGTTATGGCAGATGAATATAAAGGCGACCTTACCATACAGATAAATCCGCAAAAACTGCTTGAAACCACCGCATCGCCTAATTTTTTCAATTATAACATAGCTCTTTTTTCTGAGGACGGCAGCTGCATTTACAGCAGTATTTTACCTAAAGATAAGGCGCTTATTAAGGACATAAACGAGGTATTCGGCACCGAAGAAAACACAAAATTCGGCGGGAAGGACTTTCTTATTAAAAGCATAAAGCTTGAAAACGGCTTTGTGCTTACCGCCTTTGTAAATCAGGGCACGTTTTTGGTGGGTATTAAAAGCATACTTATTACAACCCTTATTTTTCTTTTAATATGCCTGTTTTTCTCAACACTGCTGGCATTGGCGTTTTCCAACACGCTTACAAAAAGGATAACCGTTTTGAATAACGAAATAAACCGCGTTAAAACAGGCGATTTGAATATAAGCGTTCATTCCGATTATTCCGACGAAATAGGAAACCTCACCAATAATTTTGATAATATGATACGCCACATAAACCGCCTGATAGAAGATATACGCGAAAGCGAGCATATACAGAAAAAAGCAGAGCTGAAAGCCCTGCAGGCACAAATAAAGCCGCATTTTCTGTATAACGTTTTGCAGGCGGTAAACTGGAACGCTATTGATAAGGGAGATACCGAAACCAGCCTGATAGTGGTAAATCTTTCAAACTTTTACCGCGCCGTTTTAAACAAGGGCGATGATGATATTTCGGTTGAAAAGGAGCTTAAAACAGTTGAATACTATATAAACGTTGAAAAAGCGATTTACGGCGATATTTTTAAGGTGGCTTATAATATAGATGAGGGCATAAAAAACTGCCTTGCCATTCCGCTTATACTCCAGCCGCTTGTTGAAAATGCAATTGAGCACGGAATAAGAAGCCTTGCAGAGCCGCACGGGGAAATTGCCGTTTCGGCATATGCCGAGGGCGAAACGCTTGTGTTCACCGTATCGGATAACGGCGCGGGCATACTGCCCCAAAAAACAGATACCATTCTCACAAAAGCCACCTCGGGCTACGGGCTTAAAAACATAAATGAAAGAATAAAGCTGCGTTTCGGCGAGGAATACGGGCTGCGGCTCACATCCCCCCGCAACCCGACCGTTTTTACAATTACACTGCCACTTATTCCGCTTGAGCTGCAGTAAATGATTGGCAAACCCAAATGCCCTCCTGTTTCGTCTTTACCGAAACAGGAGGGCATTTACTAACATCTACCGTCTAATATCTATCTGAATTTATAACTCACCTAAAATATTAACACCGTTTATAAATTCACAGTCGTTTGCAAGCCTTGCACCATTATTTCCGTAATCTTTCAGTGAAAAGCCAAAACGCACTGCGGCGGAAATATCCCCGTCAAAATATGTCTCACAGGTTACTTCATTGCCGCTTTGCAGCTCTGAGAGCTTGCAGGCGGGTCTTGCCGCTATAATATTATTATCCTTATCAAGCAGCACAATATCGCAGCTTTTCATTGAGTGCGGCGCTGAAAATCCGTAATTTATAAGCTTTAGCTTAATTTCGGTAAAGCGCCCCGCTTTTGAAATTTCCGCGTTTTTCGCCGCTATATGGTATCCGAGAAAATCCCTTATGTACTCATAGCAGCTGCGCTTTATCGCCTTGCCGTCGGTGCCTGTAAACCATTCGGGGTTAAAGGGCATACCGTTTTCCGTAAGCATTTCGGGCGTTACAGGCTCTGTTTTCCACCGTTCAATTGAGTAGGAATTTTCCCTTGCCCATTTTTCCTTATCCTTGCCCCGTTTTTCCTTATAGTTATGCTCTATGCTGAACGAGGTGAAATGATGCTTTGCAAGGCGTTTCGCAATAGGAAAGCCCAATAAATTGCAGCGGTCATCCACCCAGGGCATTTCGCCGTCCACCGTGAAATAAGGCGTTTCCTCGGTCATCTGCTCATAATACGGGCTGTCCTCCTTAGCACCGGAGTTCCACTGGTGGGGCTCATCCAGTATATAATCATCGTGATACCCTACCCTCGCTCTGCGCATATCGTATTTATCGAGAACATTCTTTATCCACACATAGCGCACCTGCACCGGCAGATTTTCGGGTATATTATCAAGCAGGTGGCTGAGTATGGTTTTTCTGTCCTGCTTAGCTCCGCCCGACCATTCGCCCCACGGTCCCAAATATCCCGCCTGAAAAGCATAAATCACATCACGGTTGCGCGCAATCACGTTTTCCAGCTGGTCAATGTGGCGCATTATCTGTTCTTCCTCTACGTCCTCTCTTGCCCAGCCCTCTTTATCGTCGTGAAGAATATAGGCAAACCGCAGCAATATTTTTATTCCCTTTTTGCGGCAATAATCAAAAAAGCTTTCAATGCTGTTTATTGCGGCATCGTCTAAATCCTTTTCCTTATAGGGGGTAAGATAAAAATAATGCTGAGTAATAAGGGGTCTGTCCTCCTTATATTTTTCAAGACATTCATCAAGATACTCATAAGGGTTGCAGCCGCGGGCGTCTATCCTGTCACACGGTATATGCATACTGGTTTCCATTCTGAAGCCCCTATCGGGGTTTTCAAGCAGTATTTCCGTTTCCTTGCCGCGCAGCGGCTTAAATTCAAATGTTTTCATAGTGAAATATCCTTTTAAATTAGTTTCGGCGGATGCTCCCACCCGCCGAATTTTTTTACTTTATCGGCTCATAAGAACCTTTCTGCAAACCGCCAGGTCTGCCGCAGTCACGCTGCCGTCGCCGTTTAAATCGCACATAAAGTTTTTATCCTTCGTGCCCGCAGTCACCTTTTTAAGGGCTATAAGGTCAAGCAGGTCGGTGCTGCCGTTAAGACTTACATCAGCCCCGCCGGTGAGCGACTTATAGCTGCTTACCGCTGCGGTAAGGGTTGCATAGTTCACAACATTTTTCTTTTCATAGCGTGAAAGCGTTTCATAAGCGCTGTATGCCGCGTCTATAAGCCCGGTGCTTTCATCTGTTGCGGCTACCTCGCCAATACCGTCAATTGCCGCCATTACACCGGCAAGCGTATCGGTTTTTTCATACGCTATATCAGCAAATGAAATTTTTCCGAGTCTGCTGCCTGTCGCGTAAACATCCACCATATCAATGGTTTCTGTATCCGCTGAGATATTCGCTCCGGAATATACAAACTGCTTTCCGTCATAATTCAGAATTACGCGTTCTCCCGCATATATCAGCTCCATATCTACCCAGCGGTCATACGGTGAATAATCATCGCCAAAGTATTCAGCATAGCTATACCATTTTTCCCCGCCGCACACCACGCGCATCTGAGTTTTGTAAATATATATGCTATTGCTATTAAGGCTGAATGTCATTAAAACCGCTTCGGAATCATCGGCTACCGAGCCGTCAATATAAAAGCTTGCCTTAAACGCGCGGTTATCGTCATAATCGGTCTTCTCGCGGAACCAGCTGCGCCCGTTATTGCCGCTTTGAGCTAACACAGCGGCCTTTCTGCCCGCAACCGTTGCAACTGAGTATTTCGGGGTGCTCCATGCGCCGCTCCAATAATCGCCTAACATTTTTCCGTCTTCAATATGGTCTATATTAACGACCTTTATGCTGTCGCGTGTTTCGGAAATATCGGTTATTTTTATACTCTTTATTGATACCTGACCGCTTTCCCCGTAACGCCCGAACCGAATTACTCCGCTTTCTCTGTCAGGGTCGGCAGCAGTGGTGAAAAGCTGCGTGCCGTTAAGATACATTGAGAGAGTATTGTCCTTGCAGATTATTTTAACCGTTTTGTATTCATCCGAGCCTATACCGGTGCCGCAATATGGCTGCCCTGTTAAATGATTAAAGATTCTGCTCTGCTGCATTCCTATTTTTTCGCCGCCGGGCAGCGCCAGAATAACACCGCGATTCCAATCGACGCCCGTAAATTTCAGCTTCATTTCAATTTCAAAATCTTTAACCCTGCAAGCGCCCGCGCCGTTAGTCCAAAGGTCAACATTTCCGAATTTGAACGGGAGAGAATTATCCTCCCACGCAAGATTATAAACGTACGCTTGTTCCTCGCTGTTATATGTGCCCTTAGAGGTAAGCGGAAAAGCGGAATAAGCGTCGGCGGAATAATCAACATCGGTTATTTCGGCAACATCACGCGCCCTTGATTCAAACACTTTAACATCGGCGATTTTTGTGCCGGCGTAGCCTAACACCAAAGCAATATCACCCTTGGAGGCTGCCGATTTTAAATCACCCCTGTACCAGCAAATACCGTCAAATATTATTGAAAAACGGTTTTCATATACCGTAAAATCAACCGAGTGCCATTTTTCTGCACCCTTGCCGCCCCATTGATCGCGAATCTGCCCTTCTTTACTTCCTATAAAGGTCATATCGTCTTGCGCCCAATAGCTTTGACCGAAGCTGTACACATTGCTTTCGGTTTTGCAAAGCTGCGCTATTATAGGTCCCCAAATATTTGAGGTATGTTTAGCCTTATCACTCAAATTCGGTTCTTTAAATTTATAGCTTAATTTAATATTCCTATAGCCTGTGCCCTCTTTATTAAGGGTGAGCGTATAAAAATTATCGCTTATGCTTTCAATTACCGGCAAACCGGAAAGTGTTTCATCACTCAGCCTTATGCCGTTCTCTGCGCCCTCTTCTGCCAGAGTATACGCTATTTCTTCACCGAACAGGGTATATGCGGGAGTTGCCGTTTCGTCCTCTGCCGCTGCGGTGCAAAGCCCCGCCGCAGAAGCGGTTAAAATCAGGGCAAGAGCCAAAGCCGCAGTAAGTACGCGTTTTGAAATTTTTAATTTTCTTAACATGATTGGTCTCCTTTTCATAAATAATTTTATTCCGGCAAGCAGTCTTTTGCCAAAATATCATATAATTATTGTATATTTATATAATATTTTTGTAAATATTCCATTTTTGCTTTTTGTTTTTGATTTTTGCTTTTATTTAAAAACGGGTCAGGCTATTGCCGTTTTTTCACACCCCGATAATCAGCAATTTTCTGAGCGCCGTCAAATCCTGCGAGGTCACGCTGCCGTCGCCGTTTAAATCGCACATAAAGTTTTTATCCTTCGTGCCCGCAGTCACCTTTTTAAGGGCTATAAGGTCAAGCAAATCGGTGCTGCCGTTAAAGTTTACATCCGCCCCGCCGGTAAGTGACTTATAGCTGCTTACCGCCGCGGTAAGGGTAGCAGAGTTTACAACATTTTTCTGCTCCGCTTTGCCTAAATCTTCATACGCTGAATAAGCGGTATCTATACGCGCGGCACTCTCTGCACCGGGCTCCACCGTGCCTATCGAATCAATAGCGTCCAGGGCGTTTTTAAGGCTGTCAATATATTCAAAGCGCATATTCGCAACTGCGCAATTTGCGTTTTCACCGGAGCCGTAGCCTACAAATTTAAAGTAATCGTTGCTGCCGTAGGATGCTTTATACTCGCTTAAAGGCGCTGCCGCCACACTGTGTGTGTGACCGTCAAATACAAATATAATTCGGCTGTCTGTAAATATAACCTCAATATCTATCCAGCGGTTAGGTATTGTTGCAGCGTAATCAGCCCCGTAATTATCGGCATAATTTATCCATTTTTCAGCGTTTTTATATGTGCCGTCCTCATTTTTTTCGGGATAGGTCAAACGCAGCTGGTTTTCATAAACATCTATTTTTACCGCGCATTTTGAAAAATCCGTTGCAAAGCCCAGTTCCATTCTGTGCGCCGTGCCTGTCGTGTTAAACATTGCGTCGGTCATATAAACGCTCATTTCAAACGCAAAATTATCTGCGCTCGGTCTGCCGGTAAATACGGCGTTTCCGCCGCCCGCCTTATAGCTATGCCATATATGCGCCGGTTTACCGCCAATATTTCCGGCAACAAATTCCACCTGACCCCACGAGGTCACTGCACCCGAAGTATCATCGCCGTTCTCATAGCCGTAACGCTTTTTCACCGAATACGCCTTGCGCGCCTCTAAATCGGTATTATCCGTTATTTTTATGCTCTTAAAGGCTACTACCTCTGTTTTAAGCGTTCCGTCAACATAAAGCTCATAAGCAACAAGGCTGTTTTCCCTTTCTGCCGCTGCATTTTCATATGCGGCGATTATACCGTCGTCAAGGTATAACTGAATATATTCCTCCTTGCACACTGCTTTTACCTTGTGGTATTTTCCGTCGTGAATGTTTTTGTAATGCTGAGCTTCCCCGGTTTTAACGCCGTTTTTGAAATATCTTACAATTGAACCGGATATTTCTATTCTTGTGTTCCCCGGTAAAACAAGCGCAAAGCCCCTTTGGTAGGTGTTTTCACCCGAAAAGTCCTCGGTTCTGAACTCCGCCTCAACCGTGTAATTTTTAACCTTGGAATATTCCTTTACTTTTTCGGTCCAGTTGTTGTTACTGTCATAATAGTAGAAATTGACCCTTTGCTGCATATTTGCATTAAGCACCAGCTCACCGGCGGTCTTGCTGTATACCCCGTTTTGGCTGAAACCGAGCTTTGAAAGCGGGGCAGCCGAATAATCCGCGTTAATAACCGTGGCTGCGTCCTCAGCGGCAGCATAAGTGACCTCAAGGTCTGAAATTGCCGCGGAGTTCCCTAACGTAACCGAAAGCTCGCCTGCCGCAGGCGCGGCGGAAAGCGTGCCTCTGTAAAGGCATGCACCGTCAATTAAAAACGTTATATTATCGCCAAAGAGGGTAATTTCGGCTCTGTGCCAATTGCTGTCGTTAAGCCCTGAATATTGGTCTGCTGCTACTTCCTTGCCCTCTGCCACAGCCATAGCCTGTGCTGCCTGCCAGCGTCCCATATGGAACATATTGCTGCCCGGCATATTTACCTTGAGCGTATCTTTAAACACCCCGACCTTGAAATTAATGGCTATTTTGAAATTCGCCGCGCTTTCGCTAAGTATAATTTTCTGTGCTGCGGCTGATTTATTTTTCACTATTCCCGAGCGGCTGTTTATGCTGCTGTCTGTTATTACCTCAAGTCCGTCGGCACTGTCTGCGGCGGAAAGCGTGAATTTCTCCGTTTTACCGAATACCCCGTAGGTAGGCGCTTCCTGCTCGGGCGGCGTTTGAGTGCCTACCCATACCTTAACAATTTGCCCCGCGGCTACGCTTACGGTATTACCGATTTGAGCAGCCCTGCTATCCGCCATCCAATATTTATCCCTATAAACACCGCTTTGGTAACACACGGCTTTATCGGTATTAAAGGTGTATGTTCCGCCCTTAGTCGAGGTGAGTATAAACTCGTTCTCCGCAGTACTTAGCATAAGCCCCAGCCCGTCATTCTGAGAGGTATATGTAATACTGCTGCCGCCAAAGCTTTGTGTTTCGGTAAATTCCGAAACCGGGGCGTATGTGTAGCTGCCGCCCGATTTACTCACCCGGCACAGCGCGCCGTCCTTTACCCTATACTCGCGCTCGCCGTTAAATTCGGCAACACTGCGCTCGGCTGCCGCCCGCGCTAAGGGTACATAAATATTGTTTATAATTCGGTTAAAGCTGCGTATTGCATCGGTCACTCCCTCTCTTTCGTTCCAACCGCGGTACACTCGCCCATCCCAGTAGGCGTTATACTCATATGCCTTTACTCTCGCGGCATAATCCGCCTCGCTCTCGTCAGCCCCGCGCACCGGTCTTGCCGCCTGTATATTGGCATACATACCCTCGCCGCTGTTTTCAATTCTGTCATCACGGTAGCAATACGGCATAAAGCCGCCGCCTATTGAAAAAATTTTACCCGCAATATTGCTGTAATCGTAGGTTGTGTTACATTCGGCAAGGTGGGTAAAATTATCGTCTGATTTTGGCTGTAAATAGCCGTCTATATTATCCCAATCGGAATAATATATATCCTCGCCCACCATATCTATGCCCGTAGTTGCGGCAAGGTCTGTAACATCATCGGCAATGCCCGCCATATTGCGCCCCGCCCCGCTGAAATTAACACGGGTAACGCAATTATATGCGCTGTTATGCACAATATCCCCCAGCGCGCTAAGCTGGGCAAACAAGGCGTTCCTCTGCCCGCCCGTCCAGCAGTATTTATCGTGCTGCGCGGCGTTATTCCACCAATAGGGCGCTTTTGCGGTGCCGCCCTCGGCATATTTTTCAAAAGTATCTGCACCCTGGTCAACCTCGTTATTTACCTGTATCATCACACAGCGGCGCTCGGTATCGTTTTTCGCCAGCCATTGCATCATAGCGGCAAGCGCGTTTTGCTCGGCTGCCATGGTGGCAGCGCACGAAAAATCAAACCATATGCCCGTGCCCTCGTAATTTTCGGGGTATACGCGTTTATATGTATCGGTATTATTCAGTATATAGGTCGGCGCGAGAGCCCCGCCGCCGCAAACATTGGTGCCGAACCAAAGCCACTGAACCGTAAGGTCATATTTATTAAGGAAATTATAATAATACTGTAAACGCGAAAAATCGTACACTCCGACTGATTTTTCAATGTTTGACCAGTAAATAGGTATATTTACCGAGTTAAAGCCGTCCTCCTTCACTTTTCTGAAGGTCTCTTCTATAAACTCATCCCTGAGCTTCGCCGCAATTTCTAAATATTTTGCCTTTTGTTCAGGGGTGTAGGCGGCGCTGTTTTGGTAGTAATCCGCCTCCGGCAAACCGTATTCCGCTCTTTCGGCTGCGGAAAGCCTGCCCTTATCCTCCAAAGACCAATCGGCGCGCAGCTGCATGGAATACACAAGGTACGGCGCACCCTTATATTCAATATATTTTCCGTTTTCCCCCGTAACCAGCCTTGAAACACAGTCAGTACCGGAAGCATAATCAACCGATGCGGCGCTTGCGGGCATTCCACCCACAGCACCCAAACCCAGCGCAAGCGATAATAACAAAGCCAATAATCCTTTTGGATTCTTTTTACCGGACATAAAACTCAACTCCCAAGTTCTATTTTGCACTTTCAACAAACTATACCTTATAATTCATAATTTAATTATATATTATTGCAAAACAGATTGGCAATATCCCATTTTTTTGATTTATTGTTGCTTTTTGCTGATTTGAAAATCAGATATTAAGGATAAAAATGAATACAAATACACAGAAAGAGATTTCCGATTCAAAGGACGCATAGGGAAATTATTGTATTTTCTGCCGCGCAAGAAACAATGCCGAGGTCTCCGATTATTACACAAGCGAACGCGAAGATAATATCATATTCGGAAAGCTCATAGTTGTTTTCGCAAATACAATTATATATATTTAATTCCCGTCATTCACCGGCATTTTAAATTTTCACGCATCTTTTTCTCGTTATTTTCTCAAACATTATTATATAGCTTAAAGAATTTCATGATTTGAAACAATAGCATACGTGGGCGAATTTATAAAAAATTTTATTTCACCCCTTGACAAAATGAAAAAATATGAGGAATACTATAATTAGACGTTCTATTTATGAAGGAGTAACGAAATAAAGTTCTGCGGTCCGAAAGGGCGCTGTAACTTCATCCGCGGCTCCGAACATGGTCGTTATATGAATTTGCAGACGCTATCCTGTCGGATATGCGTCTTTTTGTTTCTCGGAGAACCGATTGACCTATAAAATCGGTGAAACAAAACGGCGTATGCAGAATTACAGACCAGATAACAGGAGGAAATTATGGAAATCGGCACTGCTGAAAGGCTTACCGCTGCCGCTTCCTACGATCTGCTCAGGCGATTGACCGAAAAAGGGGTTATATCAAAAGAAAGGTTCGCAAAGCTCTGTTCTTTACTTAATGACTGTCAAGTATGCGTTTCAGCCCGAACGCATAATGGCTCTTTTTTGGAATTTGAGATAAAATCTTCTCAAACCAAAGAAAGGGAGCAATAAAATGAGTACAGAAGAACGAACCGTCAGAGTTATTAAAGCAGATAAATCTTTCGAAAACAGCACGCTGCGCGTTGCGGCATACTGCCGGGTCAGCACAAGTGAAGAAGATCAGTTGAATTCCTTTATCACCCAAATGCACTATTATCACGATTTTATCAGCCAATCGGATAATATGATCTTGGTAGATATTTACGCAGTCCGAAGCATTGGCGACTCCAAAGCGGGTATCGACAGTGAACAGAATGCGGCTTTAAATAGGAGGATACTCTAAAATCAAAGTGTCAGAAGACAAATGCCTTTCACATTCCATGTCCGAGGAAGTGATAGGCAGAACCTTTATACGCTTTTACAACAAGCTGCGCCAAAATGAGAATGTTCTGCCTAAAGACAGTGATGAAAACTGTATAACCGAGCTTGGAAAATACAGCGGCAAATACGCATTGAGCGAGCTTTTATTCTGCGGAGTATGCGGCAGCCCGTTCAGACGGAAAACATGGACAAGAAACGGCGTTAAAAAGATATACTGGCGCTGTCTTTATCATATGGAAAAAGGCAACGACGCCTGCCCGCAGTCAAAAGGAATTGAAGAACACATATTACACGCTGCAATATGCCGCGGGCTTACAAAAAGCATTCCGAGCGAAAATGATGTGCGAAACACGGTTAAAACGCTGCTTGCCTATTCCCTGTCGGATAATCGGCTGCTGCTTGAATACCGGTCGCTTGAAAATATGATAAACGAGCTTAAAGCCAAAGCGGAAACCGCCGAAAAAATGTGCCTTGCAACCGGCGGAAACAAAGACCTTTATATTGAGGAAATAAAGAAGTGCTATGCCTCGATTGCCGATCTAAGAAACCGAATGACCGAACTCAAAGCATAAATTGACAAAAGCCCGGAATACAAAACCGAGCTTGAAAAAATCGATGCCTGTATTTCCGATGAAGAAATTGGGTTTACGGAATATAACGATGAAATTATACGGTATTTGGTAAGCAGTATTACGGTTACAGAGAATATGAAAATAATAATAACCCTCAAAGGCGGCGTGAAAATTACAGAGCCTATTTATGCTTAAAAAGGCATAAATACCTTCTAAAAAATGCTTGCAAAAACTGCCCTTTTGCGCTATAATAATTACAGTGATAAGAAAAGGGTAATTATCTGCGTTTTAAAAGGAATTTTAGGTGTTTGCTTTTCTGTAAAATCGGCACAAACCCTGAAAGTCACATAACCGGTCGGTTATTCGGTTTTCGGGGTTTTAATTTTTTAAGGGAATATACTGCCGTAACTTTCGGCAGGCATAATAATCAGGAGAGAAAAATGAAACTGTATATCGATCCCGGCACGGGAAGCATGCTTTTTGCAATATTAATAGGTATAATCGGCGCGTTGAATTTTCTGCTTAAAGGGTGGATAATCAAACTGCGCTTTTTGCTGAGCGGCGGTAAAAGCAATACCGGGGAGCAGCAAAAAATGCCGCTTGCGGTTTTTGTGGACGATAAAAGGTACTGGAATGTTATGGAACCCGTCTGCCGCGAGCTCGATAAACGCGGGGTAGATGTGGTTTATATGACCGCCTCGCAGGATGATCCCGCCCTTAACAATAATTGCAGCCATATACATGCCGAATTTATAGGCGAGGGCAACAAAGCGTTTGCAAAGCTCAATTTTCTGCGTGCAAGCATTCTGCTTTCCTCCACTCCGGGACTTGACGTTTACCAATGGAAACGTTCGCGCGGCGTTGATTGCTATGTGCATATCCTCCACGCGGCTAACGAGGTTGCGGGTTACAGAATGTTCGGTATCGATTATTACGATACCGTGTTTATTTCGGGTGATTATCAGATGCGCGATCTCCGCGCGCTTGAAAAAAAGCGCAACCTCCCCGAGAAAGAGGTTGTGGAAATAGGCATACCCTATATGGACGAAATGAAAAAGCGGCTTGAACTTTCGGGACCCGTTCCCGAGCACCCAACAACCGTGCTTATTGCGCCTTCTTGGGGTAAAAGCTCCATTTTCAACAAATTCGGCGGCAAGATAATTGAAAAGCTCTTATCCGACGGGTTTAACGTAATCGTTCGCCCACACCCGCAGTCCTATGTTTCCGAGACGGAGCTTATAAACGGGCTTATGGCGGCCTATCCCCCGTCGGACAGGCTTGAATGGAACCGCGATAACGATAATTTCGAGGTTTTGAAAAAAGCCGATATTTTAATTTCGGACTTCTCGGGCGTTATTTTCGATTTCACACTGGTTTATGATAAGCCCGTAATTTATGCCGACACAAAGTTTGATAAAAGCCCTTACGACTGTTGGTGGCTAGATACGCCCTACTGGACGTTTGAAATTCTGCCGAAAATAGGAAAACAGCTGACAAATGAAAATTTCGATTCGCTTAAAGAAATGATTACCGAATGTTTAACCGACCCGAAATATGCCGAGGGCCGCAATACCGCAAGAGCGCAGACATGGGTGCATCCGGGCGAGGGCGCGGCGCGTGCGGCTGATTATTTGGTAAATAAGTTAAATCGGCTGACCGAAACAAAAACGGAGGGTTAAACGTGACTTTTTTTGAAATTATAGATTCGTTGCTTTTTAAGCCTCTTCAGCTTTTGTTTGAGGTTATTTATGTATTCGCAAATAAATTTATAGCCAATCCCGGGCTTTCTATCATTGTTTTAAGCCTGGTAATGAACTTTTTGGTTCTGCCACTTTATAAAAGAGCCGACGCTATGCAGGAAGAGGAGCGCGATACCGAGGCGCGCCTGCACAAGGGAGTTTCGCATATAAAAAAGACCTTCCGTGGCGATGAAAAAATGATGATTTTGCAGACGTATTATCGGCAGAACAATTACAAGCCGACCTATGTTCTGCGCGGCGCGATCTCCCTGTTTTTGGAAATTCCGTTTTTCATTTCGGCATACCGCTTTTTGTCGGGGCTGGAGCTTATAAGAGGCGTTTCTTTCGGTCCCATTGCCGACCTCGGCGCGCCCGACAGGCTTATTGCGATAGGCGCTTTCCATATAAATCTGCTCCCCATAATTATGACGGCGGTAAATCTTGTCTCCTGCGTTATTTTTACAAAGGGAGCCGCCCCGAAAACCAAAATTCAGCTTTACTCAATGGCGGTATTTTTTCTGTTTTTCCTTTACACCTCGCCGTCGGGACTGGTATTTTACTGGACGCTTAACAATATCTTCTCCCTTATTAAAACAATTTTCTACAAACTGAAAAATCCCGGAAAAGTGCTGGGAATCATCTTTTCGGCTGTCGGCGCGGTTCTTGCGGTATACGGGCTGTTCTTCTACCCCGCTCCGTCCTTTATAAACGTAAAAAAGCTGTTTGTAATATTCCTCGGCATTGCGTTTCAATTGCCGCTTGCCGCAAATCTTCTCAAAGAAAAAACCGATCTCTTTGCGAATAAGAATACCGTTCCGAACAAAAAGGTGTTTTTTGCGGGCGGAGTGTTTATGTCTCTGTTCACCGGGCTGTTCATTCCCATTACGGTAATTAAATCGTCGGCACAGGAGTTTGTGAATATCCGAAACTACCAAAATCCCGTTTGGTTTGCAATCAGCAGCTTTTGTCTCGCGTTCGGCGCTTTCGTTATATGGCTCGGTATTTTTTACTGGCTTTCCTCCCCCGCCGCAAAGGTGTGGTTTGAAAAAGCCGTTTGGATACTTTCGGGCGTGGCGGTCGTTGACTTTATGTTCTTCGGCAAAAAATTAGGGTTGCTTTCTTCTACCCTTACCTTTGAAAACGGCGTTATTTTCTCCCGTGGGGAAATGCTCCTCAACGCCCTTGCGGTTATAGCCGCGGCAGCTGTAATGTATCTTGCGTTCCGCTTTTTAAACAAGCATATTTTCAAAGCGCTTACCGTTGTAATACTGGCGCTGCTTATTATGATTCCGGTGGATATTGTCAACATAAATTCACAGGTTAAAAATATCCGTCAGACCGCTGAAAGCAACGGAGAGGTTCCGAGCTATACCATCAGCAAAAATGGTAAAAACGTTATTGTAATGATGCTTGACAGAGCCATGGGCGTATATTTGCCATATTTGTTCAATGAAAAACCCGAATTAAAGGAACAGTTTTCGGGCTTCAAATACTACAGTAACGTTGTATCGCAAGGCGGCTGCACCAACTTTGGCTCCCCCGCTATACTCGGAGGATACGAATACGTTCCCGAGAACATGAACAAGCGCAAGAACGAAAAGCTGGTGGACAAGCATAACGAGGCTGTAAAACTTATGCCTTTAATCTTTAGAAAAAATAAATTTAATGTAACGGTATTCGATCCGGTCTACGCAAATTATCAATGGAATTCCGATGTCTCCGTATTTTCCGATTATCCCGATATAAAGGCTTACGTTATTGACGGATTATATGAATCTCCATCGGTTTACCGCAATTGGCGCGTCAGCAACCTGCGCAACTTCTTTATGTACAGCCTTATGAAGGTAAGCCCCGCGGCGGCGCAGAAATTTATTTACAATAATGGCGATTACTACCGCAGCGACGTAAAGGCGGAAAGCACCACGCTTGTACAAACAAGGGAAAATGCGCACAAAGGTACCGGATTAAACAGCCCGTTCATAAGCGCATACAGCGTTCTTGAAAATCTGCAGCAGATTACAAATTCATCCGACAGTGATAAAAACACCTTTTTATTTATGGTAAGCAACGCTACGCATGAGCCTATGCTGCTTAAAGAGCCCGAATACGTCCCTGTCGAAACGGTTGATAATACCGAGTATGATAAAACACACACTAACCGCTTTGAACTTAACGGATTCAAGCTGGATATGAAAAACGAACTGCAATACATGCATTACCAAATCAATATGGCAACAATGATGAAATTAGGCAGTTGGTTTGACTATCTGAAAAAAATCGGCGTGTATGATAACACAAGAATTATTTTGGTATCCGATCACGGAAGAGGTCTGTGCCATAATAAAGCATATATTCTCAAGGATAATACCGACCTTGAATCCTTTTATCCCCTTTTGATGGTTAAGGACTTCGGTTCCGAAAAATTCACTTCATCCGATGAATTTATGACAATTGCCGACGTACCTACTTTAGCTATGGACGGTCTTATCGATAACCCCGTAAATCCGTTTACGGGCAACAAAATCAACTCGGATTATAAGAATAATAATCCCGTTTACGTTTTCGGCTCGAATAAATGGGACGTTAACGAAAATAACGGCAACCAATTTATTCCCGGTCCGTGGTATAAGGTGAATAAACGGAACGTAAAGGATAAGCACAACTGGAAAAAAGCGGGCGAAAATCAGATCTTCCCCGACGGCTTCGCGGAATAGCCCTGTTCGGCTCATACAAACCAAAGACTCCCCACGGTGTGGGGAGTCTGCTGCTTATAGGCTCCCTTCTTTTCGGCTTCGCCGAAACAGAGGGGGTTGCTCCCCACAGTGTGGGGAGACGTCAACTCAATTGACAGAGGGGACCGCCGCCGTCAGCGGCTGTCGCCGTAGGCGACTGAGGGGTATTTGTCTAATATCTACTAATTTCTACCATCTAATTTTTATTCCTGCCCTTAATTATTCCAAGCTCGCCTATGCCTATCAGTATCAGCATACCGCCGAAAATTTTCGCGGTTATATCCCCGCCGAGCAGGTCGGTGAAAAGCAAGCCGCCTGCCGTGCCCACAAGCCCCCAGGCGGCAATTTTTAGCACAAGTTTCCACTTAATTTGTTTTTTAAAGCCGTAAACCGCAACGGCGGCTATTGCTATGGGAATAAAAAACAGCAGGTTTATGCCTTGGCTTTTCAATTGCGGCATATCGGTAAATACCGATAAATATATTATAAGCACCGCGCCGCCGCCGAGCCCCATTGCGCCTATAATCCCCGAAAAAAGCCCCGCTAAAAGGGCTGCAAAATTCACCGTAACAGCAGGCGAACGCCTGCATATATCATAAACCCGCCGAATATGCGTTTCAGCCATTTCGGGGATATTTTGCGCATAATAAGCGTTCCGAGCAGCGAGCCTATAATGCCGCCCGGAATAAAAATAAACGAATCAGAAACCGAAACGTAATCCTTTATAAGGTAAAGCGCCGCCGATAATACCGTAATAGGTAAGATAACCGCAACCGCATTTGCGTGCGCCTGCTTTCGGTCAAGCCCCAGTTTTTGCAAAAGCGGCACGGCAATCATACCGCCGCCCGCGCCCAAAAGCCCGTTTACAAGCCCCACTGCAAGCCCTGCGCCCGCGGTAAGTAAGCCTTTGTTTTTTAAAAATTTCATAGTATCACCGTTGCTATTTTTCCCTGCGGTGCACTATAAAATTCATTTCAGCACTCCCATTTATATTTTTTCATATCTACAGTGCCGTTTTCCTTAAATTCTACGCCTTCTTCTTCAAGCAAAACTCGCTGCTGCCAGAAGTGCGGCGCGGTTCTGCCCGCAGCGTTTACTACCCTGTGGCAGGGGTAATCGCCGTAGTAATCGGCAACGCTTAACACCTTGCCCACAAGCCGCGCGTTACGCTCTCTGCCTATAAGGGCGGCTATCTGCCCGTAGGTTGCAACCCTGCCCTCGGGAATTTCAGATACCGCCGATAATATTTCGTAAACTACTTCTTCCGAGATTTTCATACTATCATTTCCCGAAATTCATCCTCGTTTATAACCTTAACGCCTAGCTTATTCGCTTTGTCGAGCTTGCTGCCCGCTTCTTCTCCCGCTAATACAAACGAGGTCTTTTTTGAAACCGAGGATGAAGTTTTTCCCCCGAACGATTCTATTATTTCCGAAGCCTCGGTTCTTGTGTAGGTCGGCAATGTACCCGTAAGCACAAAGGTAAGCCCCGCAAATCGGTTATCCTTTACCTCTTTTAAGGACTTCATATTAACGCCGCTGTTTTTAAGCCTTTCAAGCATAGCCGCGGTTTCGGGCAGCGAAAAAAACTCCGCCGCCGAGTCTGCCAAAACGCCGCCAATGCCGTCAATCCGCTCTATTTCCTCGGCGGTAG
>OIYS01000414.1_pt1 | contig 30539 bp, 29 predicted proteins | sample 1588271 | NCBI WGS metagenome assembly OIYS01 (sample SAMN03283286) | human gut metagenome | biome: human-associated habitat; material: feces | host: Homo sapiens | place: Peru | collected 2012
CTCTGTCAACTGCGTTGACGTCTCCCCACACCGTGGGGAGCAACCCCCTCTATTTGCTTACGCAAAAGAAGGGAGCCTAAAGCAACAATACTCAATTCAAAAATTAAACATAATCACCGCCGTTATTCCCGTGCAGACGGCGGCGACTTGCTTTTTGGTTATCTTTTCCCCGAGGAACAGGGTTGATACCAGGAGCGAAGCGAGTATTACGCCTACGTTTGTTACTGGAAAGGCGATAACGCTCGGCAGTCTGCCCGCAAGCAGGGTGTTTGCGGTATTGGCGGCTGCCATAGCCGCGCCGACAATAAGAACAGAAATATAAGATTCTGCGTCATTTTTCGGCGGCGAAACGGGGGCTTTTTTAGCGGTAAGGGCGGCGATAACGGAAATAACGCCCGCAAGCAAAAACGCCGCGAATAAAAAAATTCCGGTTTGTGACGAACAGGCTGATTTTTGCTGGAGCTTTTGCACAACGCCCAGCCCGCCCGAGGCTGCCATTGAAATTATAAGCGGCAAAACGGCGCGGAAATCGGTTTTTTTACTGTTTTCGCCCGAGCTTACAGAGGAAAGAACTATTGTTACAATGCAGAACAGAACGCTGAATATTTTGAAAAAACCGACGTTTTCGCGCCATACCACAGTGCCGAATACGGTGGGTATTATAAACCCGAATGAGTAAATCATTGCGCAGACAGATACCGCCATTCTGCCGAGCGCCACGGTGTAAAGCCACTGCGCAAGCACGGTGAACACCCCGTACATGCCGCTAAACGCCAGTGTTTCGGCGGAGGGCAGGCACATGCCTTTTATATTAAGAAGAAATATTTCCGCCGCAGCGAAGAAAAACAGTTTTGCCTGCATTACGCAAAATTCATGCTTTCCAGCGGCGGATATGCCCAGCTTTTTTGAAAAAACCGCGCGGGCGGTAGAGCAAAGAACCGAAGCCGCAAGCAGAAACAGTGTGAACCCGCTCATTACACGTTTCCTTTTATTATTTCGGCAAGGTTTTGACTCAGAATTTTTCTTGTATCGTCATCCACCAGGCTGAAACGGTTGCCGTCGTTCGGGGTGCTTAAATAATTCCATACGCAATACGGAATTTCATTAGCTTTAAGAAATTTTATAACGTCGCGCGTCCAATTCTCGCGCCACTCCAGGCGGCAGTGCCTTATTGTGCCGAATTCGCCGCACCACAGAATTTTATCGGGGTTTTGCTTTATAAATTCCGCCGCGGGTGCAAGGCTGCGGTTTATATAGCGGCTGTCCATAGCGGTGCAGCCTTCAAATGATTTTTCATTCCCGTTGACTACCCTTTCAAAATCGCGGTATCTTTCTATATCGCCGGGGTAGGGCATTTCGCGGTTGTAATAAAGCGGACCGGGCTGAAGCACTCCGCGTTGGTGCGTGAATGAAATCGGGTCGTATGTATGAAAGGTGTATATTACGTTTTTATCATCAAATACCTTGAGCTTGTTCAGCGTATGCGGCGAGTTCCAGCAGGTACTGCCGATTATCAGTTTTCGCTCAGTATTCTTTCGCCGCAGGGCGTTTACCGTTTTTTCGGCAAGTATATTCCACTTTTCGGGGTCAACATCCCGCACCTCGTTCAGCAATTCAAAGGCGACCCCGGGTTTATCGGAAAAACGGTCTTCAAGCGCTTCCCAAAGCATTACAAACCTTTCCTGCAGACCGTCGTTATCCAATAATTGAACCTTTTCCTCTATATCGCAGTAATTGCCGATTGCCTTGTGCAGATTAAGCACGGTATTAAGCCCGTATTTTTCGCACCAACCGATAAATTTCTCTATTATCGAAAAAATTTCCTCGCGGTAGACCCCGGGCTTTTCTTCCAAAACTATTTGGTCAAAACCGAGACGTATATGGTCCATGCCAAGCTCGCTTATATAGCGCACGTCATCCTCGGTTATATATCCATCAAAGTGTTCAAAATCGCCTACGGTAAGCGTTAAGCGCCTTTCCTGCGGCAAACAGTTAAAGCGCTTGTAATTTGTAAGCCAACCGCCTATACCCATTCCTTTTTCAAAGCCTGTAAATCTTCTCATACGGCAAACTCCTCTCTATATGGAATTATACTACCGAGAGGGGTTTTTTTCTATAACGCCGCATAGAAGAATTTGCACAAAAGATAGATACCGTGGATATTAAACGTTAAAAGTGTTTCAAATCAGCCGCTTTGCTTTTTCAACCAATTTTAAAACGTCCTTATCGGGATTACTGCTGTAAAGCAGACCGTAGGGAATACTGTAATCCCAATTAACGGGAATTGATACCAGCCCCGGGTGAACGTCGCGCCAACATTCAATGGTAAGCAGTACGTTACCCGAATCGTCACAGCGGTTGAAAACCGATAAATCATAAAATTGAGACGTATCTTCAATGTTAATCTGCGGGTGGTTTTTCTCTAAATCGTTGCGGATAAAGTCATTCACACCCGAATCGCCGCGGCTTACCATCATAAGCGTTTCGCCGTATAAATCCTCTATATTTATTTGCTTTTTTTCGGCTAAACGGTGCTCACGCGATACAGCAATCATCTTTTTGTACCTGCCGAGCGGCAGAAAATTGCAAAGGGAAAGCCACGCTTTTGAGTCGCACACGCCGATTAAAAAATCAAACTTTTCGCCCAACTTTTTTATTTCGGATAAAATACCCTCGTGGTTATCCTCAAACGGCACCAAATGCAGCTTGTAATTCGGGAAATCGGCATTTACCTTGTACCACAAATCCATAAACGGTTTTGCGGGATTTAAGAGGGAAGTGCCCACGCAGAACGTGGTGTCATATTCGAGCGTGGCGGCGTTCGCCGCGGCAACCGATTTTTTTGAATAATCCATAATAAACTTAGAGTCGCGGTATATTACCTTGCCCGCGGGGGTCAGCACCACTCCTGCGGGCGTTCTTTCTATCAATTTAAGGTTTAAATGCTCCTCTAATACATTCATCTTTTTCATAACGGCGGTGGGCGAGATAAACAGCTTATCTGCCGCCTTTGTAAAGCTGCCGCAATCGACTACGGCTAAAAATGTATCAAGCAACGGATTATACATAGCATACCTCTATAAACTTTTAGTTTATACTATAATAACATATCGGATATTCCGTGTCAATGCCCGCGGTGCTATAATAGCGGAATGGGCAGCAGTGTGGAGGATATTAAAAGGCTCTGCCCCGGGGCAAGGGTTGAAAAAGGGGCTTGCCATACACGGCGGCAGCGCCGCAAAATCAAGAAAAATAATTGAGGAATGTGTGAAGTAATTATGAAAAAGGTTACGGCAGGCAGAGAGGCGCTCGGAGAGTTTGCGCCGAAATTTGCAGAGCTTAACGACGATGTACTGTTCGGGCAGGTATGGAGCAGGGAGGATAAATTATCCCTCCGCGACCGTTCGCTCGTTACGGTGACGGCGCTGCTCTCGCAGGGACTTTGCGACAGCTCGTTTGATTTTCATTTAAGGTCGGCTAAACAAAACGGAATTACCAAAGCCGAAATTGCGGAAATAATAACCCATGCGGCGTTTTATGCGGGCTGGCCGAAAGTGTGGGCGGCTTTCAGGCTTGCAAAAAACGTGTGGAATGAAGAATCAAACGCCAAAAGCGAAAAACAGGCACATGCAAATTCAATGATTTTCCCGATAGGCGAGCCTAATGACGCATTTGCGAAGTATTTTATAGGTCAAAGCTATTTAGCGCCCGTATCTAGAAGTCAGGTGGGTATTTTCAACGTTACGTTTGAGCCTGCCTGCCGCAATAACTGGCACATACACAAAGCCGAAAGGGGCGGCGGACAAATTTTGGTTTGCATAGCGGGTGACGGCTGGTATCAGGAATGGGGAAATGAACCTAAAGCCTTAAAACCGGGCGACGTTGTAAACATTGCGCCCGGCGTTAAGCACTGGCACGGCGCACAGAAAAACAGCTGGTTCTCGCACTTTGCAATAGAGGTACCTGCCGAAAACGGCGGTACCGAGTGGTGCGAGCCGGTAACAGACGAAGAATATAATAAACTGGGGGAATAAATAATGTTAGGTAATTTTTCTTATTGCAATCCTACAAAGCTTTATTTCGGGGATAATTCGCTTGAAAACCTTAATACGGAGCTTAAAAAGTACGGCAAAAACGTAGTGCTGGTATACGGCGGCGGTTCTGTTAAGAAAAACGGCATTTATGACGACGTTATGGAAATTTTAAACGACTGCGGCAAAAGCGTTGCTGAGGTTGCGGGTGTAATGCCCAACCCCACGCTTGAAAAGCTTTACGAGGGCGTAAAAATTGCGCGAGCGCATAACGCCGACTTTATTTTGGCGGTAGGCGGCGGCTCTGTGTGCGATTATTCAAAGGCGCTTGCAGTATCTGTTTACTGTGATGAAGACCCGTGGGAAAAGTATTACATCCGCTTTGAAGAGCCTGCTTGCCAAATAGTACCCGTAGGCTGTGTTTTAACAATGGTGGGCACAGGCTCTGAAATGAACGCGGGCAGCGTTATAACAAACAGCGAAACAAAGCAGAAAATAGGTCATGTTTTTGCAAGCGAGGAGGTTATGCCGAGATTTTCGGTTTTAAACCCCAAATATACAATGACCTTGCCGAAATACCAAATGGTATCGGGTATATACGATATATTCAACCACATTTGCGAGCAGTATTTTTCTGGCGAGGACGATAACACAAGCGACTATATAAGCGAGGGGCTTATGCGCTCGGTTGTACACTCAAGCCTTATTGCAAACGAAAACCCGCAGGATTACGAGGCAAGAAGCAACATTATGTGGTGCGCCACTTGGGCGCTTAATACCCTTGTTGCAAAGGGCAAGAGCACCGATTGGATGGTGCATATGTTAGGGCAGGCAATAGGCGGGTATACAAACGCCATCCACGGTATGACTCTTGCGGCGGTGTCGCTGCCTTATTACCGCTATATTATGCCGTATGGGCTTTCAAAGTTCAAGCGCTTTGCCGTAAACGTATGGGGCGTTAATGCCGAAGGTGAAACAGACGAACAGACAGCATCAGAGGGACTTAATGCAATGGAAAACTGGATGAAGAAATTAGGGCTTGTGCTGCACACGGGCGAGTTCGGCGTGACCGAAGAAAGCGCCGAAAAAATAGCCGATTTGGTACTGCCATGAACGGCGGCTACAAAGTGCTCGACCGCGAAGAAATTGTGAAAATTTTAAAGGAAAGCATTTAAGAGGTGAGCCGAAAATGAGTAAAAAGGTATTGATTTTATCGGGCAGCCCGCGCAAGGGCGGAAATTCCGATTTATTATGCGATGAATTTATGCGCGGAGCGCTTGACAACGGCAACACGGTTGAAAAAATAAGGGTAGCCGAGAAAAAGGTTGCACCATGTCTCGGCTGCTACTATTGCGCTAAAAACGGCGGAAAATGCGTACAGCCCGACGATATGGCGGAAATTCTGCAAAAAATGATTGACGCCGATGTTTTGGTTTTAGCCTCTCCCGTGTATTTTTATTCGATCTGCGCGCAGCTAAAGGCGGTAATAGACCGCACCGTTGCACGTTGGACCGAGGTTGAAAACAAGGATTTTTACTACATTGTAACCATGGCGGATACCGCCATTTCCTCGGCGGATACCACCCTTGCGTGTTTTCGCGGCTATGCCGATTGCGTAGAGGGCGCAATCGAAAAGGGCGTTATTATAGGCAACGGCGTTCACGAAAAGGGCGAAATTAAAAACCATAAGGCAATGCGAGAAGCCTATGAAATGGGTAAAATGTTTAAAGGAAGATGTATATGAAGAAAATAATTTCTGTTATTTTGTGCTTGGTGTTAGCTTTTTGCGTTACCGCCTGCGGCGGCAATACGGCAGACGACAGACTTTCAGCATCGTCATCATCACCCGAAAGCAGTAAAACCGAAACGGTTTCGGGCGGAAAAACGCTTGTGGTTTACTATTCCGCAACGGGCAGCACAAAGGCGGTTGCTGAAAAGATTGCGAAGACCTTAAACGCAGATATTTTTGAGTTAGTGCCAGAAAAGCCCTACACAAGCGCGGATCTCAACTGGAGCGACGATAACAGCCGCGTATCATTAGAACACAGTGACGAAAGCAAACGCGAGGTTGCGCTTGTAAAATCCACGCCAGATAATTGGGAGCAGTACGATACGGTTTATGTAGGCTATCCTATCTGGTGGGGAATTGCCGCGTGGCCTGTAAACGGGTTTGTAAAGGCGAACGATTTTACGGGTAAGACCGTTATTCCGTTCTGTACCTCGGCAAGCTCGGGAATAGGCGAGAGTGATAAACAGCTTAAAGCTATGGCTAAAAACGGCGACTGGAAGGACGGCAAGAGGTTCTCTTCCTCCGCGTCGGACAGCGATATTGAAAATTGGTTGAAATAATATAAAGCCGAAACGTAATTCAGCATTTTCCCGAAAATCAGACTGTTTATTATTACAATATTGACAAAAGCAAAAAAATGTAATATAATAATGCCATATTATACGAATTGATTTTCGGAGGACAGTTAATGTTTTCTAAAAAAATATCGGCGCTTATTGCCGTTTTGCTTGTATCGGCTTTTGTATTGACAGGCTGTAAGAATAAAGCGAATACCTCGTCGGATTCTTCATCGACCGATGTTAACAGCAAGCCGACGGTCAGCTCGGACGATTCGAATACCGAGCCGGATGCCCCCGACGTAAGCAGTAATACATCGTCTGTAAACAGCAAGCCGAACAATAACAATAATGTAAGCAGTCAGCCGCATTTGCACGCATACAGAAAAACGGATGAAGTTGTCCCGCCGACTTGCACCGAGGACGGTTACATTATTTACAAATGCAGCTGCGGGCGGTGGTATACCGAAAAGGACAAAGAAAAAACCGGTCATAAATGGAAAGAGTGGACGGTAACCGTTATGCCGACCGCAAGCACCGAGGGCAAGGAAGAACGAGTTTGCGCGGTCTGCGGTAAAAAGGAAGCAAGAACGCTTGAAAAAGCGGCGCTTGCAACGCCTGCCGAGCTGTCCGCCGAATTGCTTGAGTTTATAAACAATGCAAGGGCGGAAAACAGTATCGAAAAGCTACAGCTTGCCACCGAGGGTTCTCTTGTGAAAATAGCGGAGTATTTAGCCGAGGGCGATACCGACAAGTATAATGCCGAGCTTGAAGCGCTGAAACCCGAGCATACCGCCGTGAATAAGGCTGACGGTTATACCGCCGCCAAAGAGGCTTTTGAGGCGTTAATGAAAAACGAAGAATATAAGAAGAATATTCTGAACGGTGATTTTAAATTTATTTCAATGCACATAACCGTTACGGACGGTAAATTTAATATTGTTATGTTTTTTGCCGACCGCAGCGCGCCCGCCGAGTAATAATATTTATTGATAAACCACCGAGTCCAAAGCATGGCGAATTTTCGCCATGCTAAGTAATAAAATCAGCCCTTTCCTACTATATTGTATGGAAAGGGCTGATTTTTTTGGTGGGGGTTGAAAGTCGTTTTAAAGCGGTTGTGGCTGTTTTGATTTTCCTTATGTTTTCGGTTGTGGCGCTATCGCTTAAAAAGCAGGAAAAGGAAACCGAAAATTATAAAACCGCGCTTGCCGAAACGCGGCAGGAGCTTGAAATACAGAAAAGCGCGGCGGAAAACATACTCAACCGCTACGGGGAGGAAAAACGCAGAGCCGACGCCGACGCGGATATATGGGACGAACCGTCCGGCGGGACAACGCCGCAGGCGCGCCAGCCCGACGGCAGGCGGGTGTGTTACCTGACCTTTGACGACGGACCGTCGGACAAAACGCTCGAAATTCTCGATATACTGGATAAATACCGCGTTAAGGCGACATTTTTCGTGATTGAAAGCGAAAATATAGAATATGTGAAAAAAATTTACGCGGCGGGGCATACAATAGGCTTGCACACCGCTTCGCACGAATATTCGGTAATTTATTCGGGCGAGGATATGTTCTATAAGGATATAACCCGCCTTTCGGATAAAATTTACGAGCTTATAGGGGTGCGCCCCACGCTTTTGCGCTTCCCGGGCGGCAGCAGCAATACTATAAGCCGCAATTACTGCCGCGGGGTTATGACGCGGCTTGTAAAAACCGTAGGCGGCAGGGGATATTCGTATTTCGACTGGAACATAAGCTCGGGCGACGCTGAGTGCCCGCCGCCGAGCTATACCTATATAAGAAACAAAGTGCTGGCAAGCGCCGCCGATAAAAACTCGGCGTGTATTTTAATGCACGATTCAAACGATAAGGCATCCACCGTGCAGGCGCTGCCCGAAATTATTGAGGGTATGCTGCGCATGGGCTACTCTATTGAGCCGCTGAAACCCGATACATACGGTTACCATCACAGAAATCTGAATAATTAGACTTGACACAGAGAGCATATAACTGTAAAATAATATACAGTAATTATTTCGGAGTGATAATGTGAACCGGCGCTTTTTGAATATTATAACGTCGGTGCTTTATTTTATATGCTTTGCCGCGCTTTTTGTTATGCTTTGCAATGCTATTGGGCTTATTGCCTTTGCGCACGGAATTAAAATAGCGGCGGGAACGGTCGCATTTGTTACGGGGTATTTTTCCGCGTGGTTTTCCGCGCTTAAAACCGGGGAGCCTGGCGTTAAATACAAAATAATGAAAAACCGCATTTGCGCGCTTTTTTTGTTTTATATAATTCTTATAGTAGATTTCACCCTTATTGACGACGCGCTCGGGCGGGATATTTTCGGAGTGCTCAAGTGGAACACCGCGGAATTTAACAGATATATAAATGAAAGCACCAATTTAATACCCTTTGAAACACTGAAACTTTTTCTAAACGCGTTAAAAAGCGGAACGTTGCCTTTTTGGAGCGTTTTTGAAAATGTTTTCGGCAATTTCGTCGCTTTTATGCCGCTGCCGTTTTTTACGGTTTGCCTGTTTAAAAAAATCGATAAATGGTACACGGTTTTCGCGGTAACACTTGTTTCGGTGCTGCTTATTGAGCTTTTACAGCTGCTGCTGCTCACGGGTGCGAGCGATATTGACGACGTAATTTTAAACGTTTCGGGCGCAATGCTTTTTTATGCGCTGCTGCGCATACCGCCTGTCAGCCGTTTTTTGACCCGCTTTACAATGGGTGTGTGGCATTAAAGAGGAAAAATATGGAAAGTTTAAAATTTGCGGTAAACGCAAAAATCAATCTGTCGCTTGCGGTTATGGGAAAAAGACCCGACGGCTACCATGATTTAGACACCGTAATGCAGACGGTTAATATAAGCGACGGTATTTTTATAAAGAAAAGCCCCGTTTTCAAGTTTGAGTGTAATAAATTCGGCGGGGAAGAAAATATTGCCTGCAAGGCGGCACGGCGCTTTTTTGAGGCGGCGCGCACAGCGCCCGCGGCGGAAATTAAAATAGAAAAATCAATACCCTCTTCTGCGGGGCTCGGCGGCGGCAGCGCCGACGCGGCGGGAGTGCTGGTAGGTCTTAACGCTCTTTTTAACACAGGTCTTTCAAGCGCCGAGCTTTGCAAAATTGCGGTAACCCTCGGGGCGGATGTGCCTTTTTTAATTGACGGCGGAACGCAGCGCGCCAAAGGAATAGGGGAGATATTAACCCCGCTGCCGCATATACCGAAATGCACCTTTTTAACAGTGCTTGCGGGCGAAAAGCCCTCAACCGGCGAAATGTTTGCAAGGCTTGACAGCCTTAATTACCCGAAACCCGATATTGAAAAAACCGCGCGGGCAATAAGCAGCGGCAGCTATGCAGAGCTTACGCAGGCGCTCGGCAATTCGTTTTCGGTGCTGTGGAACGGTGAAAAAATAACGGAAAAGCTGTATAAATACGGCGCGGACGCGGTTGCGCTTTCGGGCAGCGGCCCTGCAAGGTTCGCGGTGTTTGCCGATAGTGAAAAAGCGGATAAAGCTAAAGCATTGCTTGAAAAGGACGGAGTGACGGTTTACCTCTGCCATCCCGCAAAAAAATCGGTCGTTTTCAAATAAAGGCTTGTATTTTAATATAGAAATCAGTATAATAGTATAAACCGATTTATGCGGTTTGGGAGGAATTTTAAATGTCGGCAGGATTCAGAAAAAGTTTGTTCGGGTTCAATTGCGAAGACGTTATGGAGTACATAGAAAAATCGCAGAAAAGCTTTGTAGAGCGTGAAAAGGATTTATCTGAGCAGGTTGAAAAGCTATCGTCAGAACTGGAGCTTTCAAACGATAATTACCGCAAGCTCAACGAGGAAAAGGAAACAATTTCAAAAAAACTCGAGGAATTTAACGAAAAGTATGAGGAAATAGGCAGGCTTTCCGAAAATATAGGTAAGCTCTACCTTGTGGCTCAGGCAAACGCAAGGGCTATAATGGCAAATTCCGAGAAAAACGCGGGTCTTGCCGCGGCGCAGGTTCAGAAGAATTTATCAACGCTGGAAGAAGCGCACGCCTCGCTTGACGAGCTTAAAAAGAACATTGTAAGAACAACGGATGAATTTGTAGGCGAGGTTGACGCGCTTATTTCTTCACTGAACGAAGCCAGAGAGCAGATAACCGGCAATACGGTCGCGGCGCTCGGCAGCAAAGCGCAGTTTGACGAGGTTTACAACAGTATAGTTAAAAATTGATTATGTGCCTGCCCCTTACGGGACAGGCACGGTTTATAAAAGAAATAACGTAAATTTAACATAAAAACAACTGGTATTTTTCATTTGTAAATGATATAATGAGAATAATCCTAACGGAAACAGGTATTTTGCGTTTTCGGTTAAAAAAGATGTTGAAAAGAGGCTTTATATATTATGGATATGTCCCGCAAAATTGATTTTAACGAGAAAAAAGGCTTTATTTGCGATATGGACGGCGTTATATACCACGGCAACCGAATACTGCCGGGTGTAGCCGAGTTTATTAAGTGGCTGCATGATGAAGAAAAGGAATACCTTTTCCTTACCAACAACAGCGGGTATACGCCGCGTGAGCTTAATCAAAAGCTGGCGCGCATGGGGCTTGACGTACCCGAAGAGCATTTTTACACAAGCGCTTTGGCGACCGCGGCTTTTCTGCGCGACCAAGCGCCCGGGTGCTCGGTATTCGCTATCGGCGAGGCGGGGCTTTTAAACGCCCTATATGACGCAGGTATAACAATGAACGACGTTAATCCCGATTACGTTGTTGTGGGCGAGGGGCGCTCCTATTCGCTTGATACTTTAACCAAGGCTACAAATCTAGTTATGGCGGGCGCTAAGCTGATAGGCGCGAATTCCGATGTTTCGGGGCCGATTGAGGACGGCATTGCCCCCGCATGCCGCGCCCTTATTTCACCTATTGAAATGGCAACCGGCACCAAAGCCTATTTCTGCGGGAAACCCAACCCGCTTATGATGCGCACGGGTCTGCGCATGCTCCATTGCCATTCCGCCGAGGCGGTAATGGTGGGCGACCGCATGGATACCGATGTAATTTCGGGAATGGAAAGCGGCATGTCCACGGTATTGGTTCTTTCGGGAGTTTCAACCCCCGAAACGCTCGGCACCTACGCATATCGTCCGAGCATTGTTTTAAACGGTGTGGGCGACATTCCGATTATGGCAAAAGAAGCCGCCGACTAAGAGAGTTTAGATATTCGGTGTAAAAGTTTACATTTTTTTGTAGACATTTGAGTTCGTTTGGTATATAATTAGTTTAATATGTATTTTAACTCTTTATGGAGGAATAGGAAAATGAAAAGTATTAAAAGAATTATTGCCGCGGCTTTGGTTTCGGTAATGGCGCTCAGCTTTACCGCTTGTCATAAAAAGGACGAGACTGCGGTAACCGTGGGCAAGGTTAAATTTACCTCGGCTTATTATATGTGCGCGCTTATAAACGCCGACTCCGAGGCAAAGTCGAAAGTTAAGGAAAGCCTGTCGGAAAGCGATTCCACAACCGATATCGATTATTATTCAAAAAAGGTTGATAATAAAGATTTTGTCAAGTGGGTAGAGGATACCGCGCTTGAAAACCTTAAAAAAATCGCCGCTTATAAAACCCTTTGCGAAGAAAACAAACTCGAAATATCCGAAGAGGACAAAACAAACGCCGAAACATATGCAAATTATTATTGGACTAATTACGGCTATTCCTCTTATTTTGAGCCGAACGGCGTAGGGCAGAACACATATAAGCAGTATATGCTTGATTCATATTATTCAAGCGTTTACTTTGAACACCTCTATTCAAAGGGCGGTACAAAGGAAATTGCCGCCGATGAGGTTAAAACAAAGCTGTACGAAAATTTCGTTATTGCCGATCTGCTTCAGGGCAGTTTCTCGGGCAAGACCGACGATGAAAAGACCGAGATCAAAAATAAATTCAATACTTATCTTGAAGATATAAAGAGCGGCAAAAAGACCTTTGAGGCGGTTTATAAGGAAGAAAACGGTTCGTCTGACGACAGTTCGAGCAGCTCAACCGAGGAAAAGCAGCCCAAGGATAAGTACGCCAGCGTTTTAGGTGCCAAGGATACTTCTTATGAATCGGATCAGTACGATACCGTAAAAGCTATGGCAACGGGTGAAGTAAAACTTATAGAGCTTGCCGACGACGCAGGACTGATACTTGCGGTAAAGCAGGATATTAAGGCGGACGATTACTACATTGATACGCTTGACCTCGCAACACGCCACCTTATAGCGGACGATGATTTCGATAAGGAAATTACGGATTACGCAAATAAGATGGACTGCAAGGTTAACAATTACGCCGTAAAGCAGTTTAAGGTTAAGAAGATAAAAGAACCTACCGCTTCAAACAGCTAAATAAAACACAGAAAACCGCGCCGAAAAATCGGAGCGGTTTTTTTGTTGCAATAATGTTTGTCTGATGTTATAATTGTTATTGTAATTTAATGAATTTAGTTTAAAATCGGTCAAACGGTGAGAACATGATACAAAAATTTGAATTTCACAAAACACAGCGCAAAATTCTGATTAAGTCGGTTATAACCGCTATTGACGCGGTGCGCCCACGGGATTTTTATTTTCCGGGAGAAATGCATAATTTTTGGGAAATAATCTGCGTTGCCGAGGGCGCTGCCATGGCTACCGCAGACGAGCGGGTCTATAAACTTAAAAAAGGTGATCTGCTTTTTCATAAGCCTATGGAATTTCACCGAATATGGTCGGCAGAGGGCACTGCGCCGCGGCTTTTTATAATATCCTTTGAAGCCGACAGCGACGGAACGGAATATTTTTGCGACAGGCTTTTTACGCTTAACGACCTTATGCTGGAGGAATTTGCGGAAATTAACGCCGCCTGCCGCAGGGCTATTGAGCTTTATGACAATAATAAAATGAAGGAATACGCCTGGCAAAGCAACTTAGCGGCAGTAATGCTTGAAGCTTTTTTGCTGAGACTCCGCGGTGAAAAGGAAACGGCATATTATGATGATTCGCGCTATGCCGCAATTTACAGGCAAATTGTAAATTATCTTGAAAACGCCTGCTGCCGCAGCATTACGGTTGAGGAAACGGCGCGCGCCTGTAATTTAAGCGTAAGCAGCCTTAAACGCATTTTTAAAATGTTTTGCGATAAAGGGGTAATTGAGTACCACAACTCAATACGCATGCGTATGGCGGTAAAGCTGTTGGGTGACGGTAAAAGCATTGCCGAGGTAAGCGAAGGTCTCGGCTTTTCAAGCACATCATATTTTCACGTTGCCTTTAAGCGTGCTACGGGGGTATCGCCGGGGAAATATTTTAAATGAATGGCAAAAATCGGGCGTTAGATATTAGGTATAACGGTTAAAAAAATTAGATTGTTGATGGTATTTTTCAGTCTGTAACAACCCCTCCGTCATAGCTTACGCATGACACCTCCCCTTACACAGGAGAGGCCTTTTGGCTCCCTTCTTTTTGACGTAAGTCAAAATAGAGGGGAGCTGGCGCCGTAGGCGACTGAGGGGTATTTGTCTAATGTCTAACTTCTATAATATCTAACATCTAAATATAAATGTCAACTATTGCAAGCCGAACAAAAGTTTGGTATAATATGTTAAATACATTAAAAATGGGGGCGGCGGAATGTCAAAGGCGGACGAGCTTATAAAGGCGGTGCTTGAAAGCAAAAAGCTATCAGGCGAAAAGGTTTACAGCGACCAGCCCCTTATATTCACCGCCGCGCAAATGAAAAGCTACACGCCGCCCGAATACACCGAAATGCGTAAAATTGCGCTGCAAAGGAATTCCATTTTCGCCCCCGCGTCTGAAATATTTTACCGCCAGGCTAAGTTTATGGAAAAATTCACCGATGATTTTGAATATCACGGTCAGTTCCTCCGTTCGTTTCCGACCTACCGCGAAATGAGCAATTTGCAGCTGCGGGGCTATTTTTCATGGCGCACCGCCGTGCGGAAGGGTGAAATTAAAAAAAACTGCATTTCCTTTGTTTACGTTTATCTTTACGAGCTTTTAAACCTTATAGGAGTAACAGACCCCGAGAACGCGTTTTTAAGGCTTAAAAATTTCGCCGTTGCTTATTCGGAATATGATAAACGCGTGCAAAGCACGGTTTCAAAGTGGCTTATTGATTTCGCGGCGTATTACAGCCTTGACCCTCGGCTTTTAAAGGATTCGGAATTTTTAAAAAACGACGGCGCGCTGCTGCGCCTTATGGATTATGAGGATAATACGCCCGCTGAAGTGCTTAGCGCCGTTGAGTGCTTTTCATCATATAAAATAAGCGGCGCGGCGTTTTATAAAAGATTCCCCGAAAGAACGGCTGCTGCGGTTTACAATGCTTTCGGAATGCTGCGCGAATATTATAATGCTCCCCAAAACGGCAATATTTATGAAAAGCTTTTCGGCAAAAGGCTTCACGAGCCGCATTTTATATTCGACCAAGCCGTTTTTTATGAAAAAGCGCCGCACCCCGATTGCGTTTACGAAATAAACGGAATTTACCGCTATATATGCCGCAATAATAGATGGAGCATAGAACGCTTTTACCCGCAAAAGGATAAGGCGGGCAAGGTCGGCTCGATTTTAAAGGGGATAGACAGCGCCCTGCGGCTGAAATTCGGGTTTAAGCCGCCGATAAAGTCACCCGAGCTTTCACGCGATACAGAGCGAATTATAAAAGAGACAGTAGATAAGATTTTCGCCGAAGAACGCAAAGCGGCTGCGCCGAAAATTGAAATTGATGTTTCAAAGCTGCAAAGCATACGCGATACCGCCGATATTACCCGCGATAAACTGATTGTGGACGAAGAAGAACCGACAGAGCAATTTATACCCGAAGCAGAGCCGCCGTTAGTGGAAAAAACTGCAGACGAACCGTATTTAAAGGTTTTAAAGGCATTGCTTAACGGTGCAGACCCCGAAAAGGCTTCGCGGGACAGCGGAATAATGCTGACGGTGGCAATAGACGAAATAAACGAACGGCTGTTTGACTATTTCGGCGATACGGTAATAATTTTTGACGGCGATACCCCCGAAATAATCGAGGACTACAAGGAAGATTTGAAAGGAATGTTTAATATATGAAAATACCCAAGCGCATAGCCTCGGTAATAATAAATTCGCTTAAAGGCGGCGTTGTGCCGAGAATAGGGTTGCCCTACATTACCGTGGGCAGAGAAAGCGAGATTGACGCCTTTTTAAACGATATTGAAATTATAGGCGAGGGCGGCGCCGCTTTCCGCTTTATTGTGGGTAAATACGGCAGCGGCAAAAGCTTTCTTTTGCAGACCGTGCGCAACTACGCTATGGATAAAAATATGGTGGTGGCTGACGCAGATTTATCCCCTGAGCGGAGACTCCAAGGAACGCGCGGTCAGGGGCTTGCGACTTATAAGGAGCTTATACGCAATATGTCTACCAAGACCCGCCCCGAGGGCGGCGCACTTACCCTTATTTTAGACCGCTGGATAAGCGGGCTGCAAACCGAGGTAATGAACGAAAATTCATTCACGATAGATGACAGCCGCATACCCGCGCTTACCGAAAGAAAGATAAGCGAGGTAATAGCATCACTTAGCGAAATGGTGCACGGCTTCGATTTTGCACGGCTTTTAACGGTTTATTACAAGGCGTATTTAAACGGCGACGACGAAAGCAAGGCGCGGGTTGTAAAATGGTTCAGGGGCGAGTACACCACCAAAACCGAGGCTAAGGCGGAGCTCGGCGTAAACATTATTATAACCGACGACGATTGGTACGAGTACATAAAGCTTTTTGCGTTTTTCCTTAAAAAGGCGGGCTATTCGGGGCTTTTAATACTTATAGACGAGCTTGTTAATATTTACAAAATACCCAACAGCATAACGCGGCAGTACAACTACGAAAAAATACTCACAATGTATAATGATACTATGCAGGGCAAGGCGCAGTATATGGGCATTATAATGAGCGGCACGCCGCAGTGCATTGAGGATACACGGCGCGGCGTTTACAGCTACGAGGCGCTGAAATCCCGCCTTACAGAGGGACGTTTCGGTAAAGGGGAGCTTAAAGATATGTCTGCCCCCGTTATAAAGCTGGCGCCGCTGACCTACGAAGAATTACTGGTGCTTATAGAAAAGCTGACCGAAATACACGCCGTGCTTTATGAATACACGCCCGACATAACCGAAAACGATATGATAGAGTTTATAAAGCTGGAATTTTCCCGCATTGGTGCGGACAGCGCCATAACCCCGCGCGAGGTAATACGCGATTATATTGAGCTTTTGAATATTATCCACCAAAACCCGGGAACGGATATAAAAACGCTTTTGACTTCAGACGGGTTCAGCTTTGCAAAGCCCGAGCCGCAGGGCGAGGTAGCCGCCGAATTTGCCGAATTTGAGCTTTGAGGTATAACGCAATGAACGTTTTTGAAAGATACGCGCCCTTTGTTCAGGACTTTATTTACCGTAACGGCTGGGAAACGCTGCGCGGCGTGCAGGTGGCTGCGGGCGAGGCAATTTTCGGAACGGACTGTAACGTTCTGCTTTCCGCCTCAACCGCGTCGGGCAAAACAGAGGCGGCGTTTTTTCCCATACTCACCCTGTTTTCGGAGAACCCGCCCGCATCCGTCGGGGCTATATACATAGGTCCCTTAAAGGCGCTTATAAACGACCAGTTTTCGCGCCTTTCAGAGCTTTGCGCCGACGCCCAAATTCCCGTTTGGCACTGGCACGGGGATGTTGCGCAATCGCACAAGGAAAAGCTATTAAAGCACCCTTCCGGAATTTTGCAGATAACCCCCGAATCGCTTGAAGCGTTGCTTTTGCACAAGCACGCCTATATTCCGAAATTATTCGGCGATTTGCGGTTTATTGTAATTGACGAGGTTCATTCTTTACTGCGCGGCGACCGCGGCGGGCAGACCCTGTGCCTGATTGAGCGGCTTTCGCGTATGGCGGGGGTAAACCCGCGCAGAATAGGGCTTTCCGCCACAATAGGCGACCCCGAGGGCACGGGCAGATATTTAGCCGCGGGCACGGGCAGAGAAACGGTTATACCGAAAGTAGAGCAGGGCAAGGTAAAGTGGCGGTTATCATTAGAGCATTTTTTCACAACGCCGGGCGTAGAAGAATCCCCCGCAGACGAAAAAACGGCGCTGCCGGTACTTGATATGAAGACCGACACTGCCCCCGAAAACTCAGACCCCGGCTTTGCCTATGTTTTTGAGCACACAAGGGGCAAAAAGTGCCTTATTTTCGTTAATTCCCGCGAGGAGTGCGAGGCGGTAACCACCACGCTGCGCGGCTATTGCGAGGCGCGGCATGAGCCCGACAGATTTTTAATTCACCACGGCAACCTTTCGGCGTCCTTTCGCGAAACCGCCGAATCGGTTATGAAGGACGACGAGCAGTGCATGACCACCGTAACCACGGCTACGCTGGAGCTGGGAATAGATATAGGCAGGCTGGAGCGTGCCTTTCAGATAGACGCGCCCTTTACCGTATCTTCATTTTTGCAGCGGATGGGGCGCACGGGCAGGCGGGGTCTGCCGCCCGAAATGTGGTTTGTAATGCGCGAAGAGCAGCCCGAGGCGCGGGCAATGCTGCCCGAAACCGTGCCCTGGTCGCTGCTGCAAGGCATAGCGCTTATTCAGCTTTACACCGAGGAACGTTGGGTTGAGCCGCCCAAAACCGACAGGCTGCCTTTCAGCCTTTTATACCACCAAACTATGAGTACATTGGCGTCCTCTGGCGAGTTATCTCCCGCGGCGCTGGCTTCGCGCGTGCTTACCCTTAAAAGTTTTGAAAGAATAGACAAGGAAGACTATAGGACCCTTTTGCGCCATTTAATTGAGACTGACCACATTGAGCGCACCGAGACGGGCGGGCTTATAGTGGGGCTTGCGGGCGAGCGACAGATAAACTCCTTTAAATTTTACGCGGTGTTTAAGGAAAACGAGGAATACACCGTGCGCAGCAATTCCGAGGAACTGGGAACTATAGTAATGCCGCCGCCCGTGGGCGAAAAAATTGCCATTGCGGGGCACGTGTGGATAGTGGAGGAGGTAGACCACAAGAGGCACTTGGTATATTGTGAGCAGGTGCGGGGCAAGGTGCCCGCCTATTTCGGGCAGTGCCCGGGGGATATTAACACAAAAGTGCTTGAACGTATGCGCAAGGTGCTGGCTGAAGATAAAATTTACCCCTACCTTATGAAAAACGCGCTCGGCAGACTATACGATGCGCGCAGTGTTGCCAGACTTGGCGGGGTAACAACCGAGCCGCTTATAAACCTGGGCGGCGATATGTGGTGCCTGTTTCCTTGGCTCGGCACATATGCCTTTCTTGCCATGGAGCGCTTTTTAAAACTTAAATGCGCAAAGGATTTAGGGCTTACAGCCCTTGACCCCGCAAGACCGTACTTTATTCAGTTTAAAATGAAAGCCACGCGCGAGCAGTTTTTTAAGGTTTTAAAGGAAAAAGAAAAGCAGCCGCTTGACCCTATGGAGCTTGTATACCCCGGTGAAGTGCCGCTTTTTGAAAAGTACGATGAATTTGTGCCGCCCGAGCTTGTGCGCAAGGGCTTTGCCTACGGTATACTTGCAACCGACGAAATGAAAGCGCGAATACGCGGCTGGGAACTTTAATTGAATAGCTTTAAGCCAAACCGGACAGCCGCTGACTGCGGCTGTTTTTTTATTTTATCTGCCAAAAGCACATACTTTTTTCACTGTACGGTTTTACGGTGAAAAAGTATGTGCAAATGCAAGGTGGAAAAATTTTACAAAACGTGCTAAAATATTTCCATAATAAAGAGGAGGGCGTATATGTTTGAAATTGAAAAAGATAATGCTAAAATCGGCAAGCACCTTGAAAAGCTGATTTTATCAAAACACAAGAGTATTCGGCAGTTTTGCAGGGAATACCTTAAGCTTTCAAAGGGTAATTACGACAAAACAGAAAAGGATAATTGCGATAAAAAAGAAGACGAAAAAGAATTGGATAATATGGCAACCAGAATGTCGGCGATTATAAAGGGTAAAAAATCGATCCAATTTTACGATTTGCCGATATTTTGCGAGCTTTTGGAGGTGTCCTGCGAAGAAATAATAACCGCAGGTCGGCACTATGAGCCTATAAGCGGTCACGTTACTAATTATGAAATTGCCTTTTCAAAGGACAGGGACAAGTGGGAAAAATACATAAACCGACCCGACAAGCTAATACTGAACCCTGATGAATACGGTAAAACCGTTATAGATTACGCGCTTGAATTTAAGAATTACGATTTCTTAAAGTATCTTATGGATAAGAATTACATATGGTTTGTTGATAACGGTGAGCGAGATTGTACCCAGCAAGCAAATGGATTTGGTGCCGGAACAAGCATTAAAAAACGTAAAATCTACGATGTGGACTCTCTTGATGCCGAGCTGATGAACCCTATCAAAGAAAACAAACTGCGGCAAAGCTTGATTGCGCTTGCAATTGAAAATATGGACATTCCTATGCTGGATACGCTCAGGGCACGCGAAATCCCGGCATTATATGAAATTACTATCGGCTTCAGTGCGCAAACAAACTGCGAAGATTATTACGATGATACGGTAATTGAAGAAATAGTAACGCATAACGAGGTTTTGGATTACTTTACCGACGATATTGAAATTAAGAATCAATTTGATAATCCGCAAATGTTTATTTATCCGTATATCGGCAAGGTGCTTGAGCGTTTAATAGAAATTAAAAGCAAAAATACGGAATATGTTATCCGCCGAATTACTGAGCATAACCAAGCGGTTTACGAAAAATTGCAATCATTGATAAATATTGCCGTTAAAATAACAAATTTAGATCCGATGTTTCATTTTGATTTTAACGATGATGAGGGTTTTCTATCGTATATGATTCCCGGTTCAAAGGAGGATTTTGTAAAATTTTGCGCAAATGTGATCTGCACGGATATAAAATCCAACGATCCGACAATTGAAATCCTGTTAAATAAATTAAACGAAAGCTATGATTCGGTAAGAGATATCAAACCGAATTAATAAAATCATTGAAAGGACGGAAAAGAATGAAAAAGGTATCGTCTTATACACACAGTAAAAAGCAGCTTGATGATTACTCAAATCAACATAATCCGAATAATAAAGCATACCGTGCCAATCAGTCTAATAATGACCGTCAAACCAAATCAAAACAAATAATTAACAAAAAAGCCTTGATGAAAATGTTAAACGAGTTGATGTGCGGCGATAGCTTTTACATATCAAAATCAGAGGAGGAAAATTTATGTATTGTCAAAACTGCGGGAAAATGCAAGAAAACGGTTCTGCTGTCTGCGCTGATTGCGGAGCGGAGCTGATTGGAAAAAAGGATTACGGGCGTAACAACAAGCGGAGCTTTTGGTTTGCCTTATTAAGCTTTTTATTTCCTGTTGCGGGGTTTATACTCTATCTTGTATATGAGGACAGAAAGCCTGCGCGCGCCCGGTCGCTTATAGTTGGGTTTATAATCGGTATTACAGTAAAATTGCTTTTATTTGTTTTGTTAATTCTCTTGGGGATCGGTATCAGTCAGTTGATTGATAACAGCGATCTTTGGTTAAACGGTATTTTTGAAGAAGCGCAAATTCCGGTTTAAAAAATATTCCGCAGCCCCCGCCGTACTTTTTCAGAGTGCGGCGGGGGCTGTCGGCTTACATATGCAAAACCCGATTTATCAGCCGTTTTGTAGGCTTTTATATGTTCTGATTATAACTGCGAGCGAGAAAAAAACGGTTAATATATCAGCGGCTGGCATTGAATACAGCACGCCGTCAAGCCCGAAGAATAGGGGTAAAATAACCGAAAGCCCCACTCCGAAAACTATTTCGCGCGTCATTGAAAGCATGGTGGAGGGTATAGCCTTTCCCATTGCCTGCAAAAAGATAAACGCCGCTTTGTTAATACAGGCGAAAACTATCATGCAAAGGTAAATGCGGAAAGACTTCACGGCAAAATCGGTGTAATATGCGCTTTCATTAGCTGCGCCGAAAATTTGTATGAGCCCGCGCGGGAATATTTCAATTATTAAAAGCGCGGCAAGCCCTACCGCCGCTTCCGCAAGCAGCAGTTTTGTGAAAAGCTCTTTTACGCGACTTCTGAGCCCCGCGCCCATATTGTAGCCCACTATAGGTATGCAGCCCGCCGCCATGCCTACTACAATTGAAATTACTATTTGAAATACTTTCATAACTATGCCAAGCACCGCCATGGGAATTTGCGCATATTCCGCCTGCCCGAAAACGGGGTCGAGCGCGCCGTATTTTCTTACCATATTATTAATTGCGGCCATTGCCGCCACCAGTGATATCTGCGATAAAAAGCTGCACATTCCGAGAGATAAGGTTTCCTTTATAATTCCGCCCGATAAACCGAAATCCTTTAGCGAAGGCTTAATTATTTTCATGTGACAAAGATAGTATACGGCTAACGCGGCGGTTATGATTTGCCCTATAACCGTGGCGACCGCCGCACCCATCATGCCAAGGCGGCAAGTGAAAATAAAAACAGGGTCCAAAATTATGTTGGCAACCGCGCCCGCGATGGTTGAGAGCATGGCGAATTTCGGGCTGCCGTCCGCCCGTATTACGGGGTTCATTGCCTGACCGAATACATAAAAAGGTAGCCCCAAGGTTATCCAAAAAAAGTACTCCTTTGAGTAATTATAGGTCTCTTTATTTACCGTTCCGCCGAAAACGGTTATTATGCCGCCTGAAAAGGCAAGGTAAATTACCGTAAGCGCCACGCCAGAGAGAAGTGATAGCACAACTGCGTTTCCCACGCTTTTCGCGGCGCTGTCGCCGCAGTTTTTACCGAGCGAAATGCTTGAAAAAGCGCAACAGCCGTCGCCTATCATAACGGCTATGGCAAGGGCTATTACCGTAAGCGGAAACACAACCGTGTTCGCGGCGTTGCCGTATGAGCCTAAATAATCGGCGTTGGCTATAAATATTTGGTCTACTATATTGTAAAGCGCGCCGACCAACAGCGAAATAATGCAGGGCAGCGAGTATTTTAACATCAGCTTTCCCGTTTTTTCGCTTGAAAGGTATGAATTGTTTTGTTCGTTTTCCATTTTTTACTCCTTTTGCCGCCGCACAAAAAACACGCGCCCGAAAGCGCGTGAAAATAAAAACGACGCGATACTTTGGGGCTGCTCTGCGTTTCGTATCAGGAAAGAGAGCTTCCGTGTATCGTGTCGTCAGTTTATTTAATTTTTAAATATTATACCCTAAATTTTCCCGTTTGTCAAACATTAAAAACAGGAAATTAAGCCGTATCGGGCTGAAAACCCGTTACGGCTGCTTTTTGACCCGCTTATCAATTACACGCACCACGGGCGGCAGTATAAGTGCAAAAACAAAAGAGGATATTACGGCGGTTATAATTCTTGTAAGCAGCCCGCCCCATACCACGGCGGGGGAGTAATAGCCGTAAATAACGCTGTCAAGATAAATTACAAGGGTATTTATTGCCGTTACAATGATCGAGCTTATCGTAATTTCCAATGTCAGCGGCAGCGTTTCAAGGCTGCGCTTAAACGCAATAAACAAAAGCCCCATGCAAACGCCGCGTATGCCCGCGGGCAGTATCCACAGCACGGTTGTAGGGGTAAGCCCGTAGGTGATGAGCTGGGTTAAAAACGTGCCGGTAAGACCTACCGCCGCCCCCATAAGCGGGCCGCACTGCACGGCGGCGATTATAATGGGCAGGGCGCCGAGCGGCAGCTTAAAAACACCGCTTACACTGTTAAGCAGCGTTGCGCAGTAATCCAGCACAAAGCAGAATGCGGCAAGCACCGAGCAAAAGCATAATTGACCTACATAATTTTTTTTCATAAAAAAACCTCCTTATTTACCCGTTTTACCGATAATAAGGAGATTACATCTTCATATTAGCCGGCAGCGGGATGCGACTGCCGTACCGCGGAAAAATCCCTTCGTCTGCCCGGCAACTCCCCGTCCCGGCAGCACTTAACGCACGACTGTCTACTCTGCATGGTGTTCGGTATTGTGACACCGAGTATTATTTTACACTTATTGAGTCCGTTTGTCAATAATTACTTGCATATTACGGAAAAATCAAATATAATGGAGTTATAAAATACACAGGGGAGTGTGCGCTTTGCGACGCCTTTTGGCAAAAACGGCGGACTTTATTCGTGAATCGGATAAAATACTGCTTATAATCTGCATTTTTACAAGCCTTTACGGCTGTGCGGCGGTTTTCTCCGCCACCCATTACAGGGCTACCTACCGCCCGTTTATTATTCAGTTTATCTGCTTTGCGGCGGGCGTTGTTGCCGCGCTTATAATTTCGGCTGTTGATTACTCAAAAATTCTGCGCTACTGGTATCTTGCGGCGGCGCTGGGTGTAATTCCGGTTATACTTACATTCTTTATAGGCTTTGCGCCCGAGGGTACCGACGATAAGGCGTGGCTTGACTTAGGCTTTACCACCTTTCAGCCGGCGGAGCTTTTGAAAATTTGCTTTGTGCTGACCTTCAGCGCGCATATAAGCGCCGTAAAGCCCAATATTAACAAACTTAAATATTTAATACCCGTTTGTTTGCACGGGGCTTTTCCCGTTTTGCTTATACACTTTCAGGGCGATGACGGAACGGCACTTGTTTTTGCGGTTATGGTTGTGTTTATGCTTTGGGCGGCGGGCGTTTCAAAAAAATATTTTTTGGCTATGATACCCGTAATTTTAATTGCCGCGCCTATTATTTATTTCTTTATTATGAACGACGACCAGCGAGACAGGCTTACCGCAATTTTCAGCGTTTTGGATTTTAAGGCGGCGGCAAAGCGCGACCCGAGCGAGCAATGGCCTACTTACCAGCAGTGGCGCGGCAGAACCGCACTTGCCAACGGCGGCTTTGCGGGGCAGGGCTTTTTAAACGGCGATTTCACGCAGAACGGAATTGTGCCCTACGGCTTTAACGATTTTATTTTCGTAAGCATAGGCGAGGAATTCGGCTTTTTGGGCTGTATGGCGGTAATTCTGCTGCTCGGCGGCATTTGCTTTAGGTGTTTGCAGGTGGCGAGGCTTTCAAAAAAGGACAGCGGAAAACTGATTTGCGTGGGAATTTTTGCAATGATTTTCACCCAGGCGGTAATAAATATAGGTATGTGCACGTCTGTTCTGCCGGTTATAGGCATAACTCTGCCGTTTTTCAGCGCGGGCGGCACATCGCTTTTCTGCTTATACACCGGCATAGGGCTTGTGCTTAATGTGTACCTGCACCGCAACTCAAGAACTATATATTTGCACGATAATTTGAAATAATTTCCACACATAGCAATATTTGTCTATAAAATACAATATATTTTACTTGATAAAATCTACGGTAATTTGTAAAATTAGAATATAAAAGGAAAGGGGAATTTTTATGATTCGCGTAACCGTTTATAATGAATTTTTACATGAAAAAACCGATGATAATGTCAAAGCAATATATCCCGAGGGAATACATAACGCCCTTAAAGAGCACCTGAAAGACGATGATATTACGGTTAAAACCGTAACGCTTGATAATGTTGAGGATATTACCGACGAGCTGCTCAGCAATACCGATGTTCTTATTTGGTGGGGGCATATGGCGCACGAGAAGGTGCCTGATGAGATTGCCGCGCGCGTTCAGAAAGCCGTAGTTTCGGGTATGGGCGCAATATTTCTTCACTCCGCTCACCATTCAAAGCCGTTCAAGCTGCTTATGGGCACACCCTGCTCGCTCGGCTGGCGTGAAAACGGCGACCGTGAGTATGTTTGGGTATGCGACCCCTCACACCCGATAGCACAGGGCATTGACCGCTACATAACGCTGGAGCACGAGGAAACCTATGCCGAGCCTTTCAGCATACCCGAGCCCGATAAGCTTATATTTATAGGCAGCTATGAGGGCGGCGAGGTATTGCGCGCAGGCTGCTGCTACAGGCGCGGTTACGGAAAGATTTTCTATTTCCAGCCGGGGCATGAAACCTTCCCGACTTACCACAACCCGCAGATAATTCGCGTTATTAAAAATGCAATTCATTGGGCTTACAATGATTATCGCAAGGAAATTGATTGCCCGAATATTAAGAAAATCGAGGAATGATACCCTTTATGAAAAAGAATTTTGCAGTTATAGGCTACGGCGGTCAGGGCGGCTGGCACACAAGGCAGATACTTGCGAGCGACGTTGCCGCGCTTACCGGCATTTACGATATTGACCTGAAAAAAGCTGAGCTTGCCGAAAAAAACGGAATACACGCTTATGCCTCTTACGATGAGGTGTTAGCAGACAATGCGGTTGACGCGGTTGTAATAGCCGTGCCGAACGATTGCCACAAGGAGCTTGTTATAAAAGCGCTTGAAAAGGGCAAAAACGTTATTTGCGAAAAGCCGGTTGAAATGTCGGTTGCGGCGCTTGATGAAATGCTTGCCGCTGCCGATAAATCGGGCAAATTCTTCACCGTTCACCAGAACAGACGGTGGGACGTTGACTTTTTGGCAATGAAACAGATTGTAAATTCGGGCGAGATAGGCGAGCTTATAAACATTGAATCAAGAATACACGGCTCGCGCGGAATACCGAGCGACTGGCGCTGCCACAAGCCCTACGGCGGCGGTATGATACTCGACTGGGGCGTGCACCTTATCGACCAGATTTTGCAGATTGTAAAGGAAAAAATAGTTAGCGTATACTGCACGGTTACCAATATCACGACCGACGAGGTGGACGACGGCTTTAAGCTGACCCTTTATTTTGAAAGCGGAAAAACCGCCTATATTGAGGTTGGTACATATAACTTCATTGCAATGCCGCGCTTTTATTTGCAGTGCAAAAACGGCAGCGCAATTATTGAGGACTGGCAGAAAAAAGCACAGGTTGCGCGCATGAAGGCGTGGAACGAAAAAGAGGTTCTGCCCGTGCAGACCGCTGCGGGAATTACCAAAACCATGGCGCCGCGCGATGAAATTACCCTTGATATGTACGAGGTTGAGCGACCTGTAAGCGACGTACACGATTTTTACCGCAATTTCTGCGCCGTGCTTGATAAAAAAGCAGAGCCTGCAATTAAACACTGCGAGGTTCGCCGCGTTATGCAGGTTATGGAGGCAGCGTTTGAATCGTCCGATAAAAAACAGCGTATTGAGGTTAATATTTAATGTTTAACCTCTCTGTAATAGGCACGAGCGGAATTACCGAAAAGTTTTTATCCGCCGCGCGTAAAACAGGACGTTTCAAATTTCATACCGTTTATTCGCGTACCGCCGAAAAGGGCAGGGCATTTGCCGAAAAGCAGGGCTTTGAGGGCTTTTGCACCGATATAAACGCATTAGCGAAGGACAGCGCGACCGACGCTGTGTATATAGCCTCGCCGAACTCCTGCCACTTTGCGCAAAGCAGGCTTTTTTTGCAAAACGGGAAACACGTTTTTTGCGAAAAGCCTATTGTGACAAAGGCGGCGGAATATGACGAGCTTTTGTCGCTTGCCGATAAAAGCGGGCTTATTTACGCCGAGGCGATTATGAGCCGCCACTTTAAGGGGCGGGAAAAGCTGCTTGAGGGGCTTTCGCAAATCGGGAATATTTCGGTTGCGAGAATAAATTTCTGCCAGCGCTCAAGCAGATATGACGCTTTTATGGCGGGCGGACATATGAATATTTTTGATATGTCGCTTTGCGCGGGAACGCTTATGGATTTAGGCGTTTACTGCGTGTATGCGGCGGTTGATATGTTCGGTATGCCGAAAAATATTAAAGCCTGCGCTTCGTTTTTTGAAAACGGTGCGGATAAATCGGGCTCCGCAATTTTTGAATATAACGGGTTTACCGCGGCGCTCACTTACAGTAAGGCGGGGCAATCCGTTTCGGATTCCGAAATAGTGGGGGACGGCGGCGTTTTGAAAATCGGTTCTGTTTCGCAATACGGTAATATTTCGCTTGTGAAAAACGGCACCGAAACAATTCTTTCGGAAATGCCGACCCGCGATGAAATAATGGGCGACGAGGCAATAAAATTTGCCGATTACATTGAAAACAGAGAAGAATTTTACAGCGATTACCGCGCGGTATCGGCTCTTACGCACAATGTTCATACCTGTATGGACTTAATAAAGCAAAGTGCAAACATTAAATATCCCATAAAGGAGTGCATTTTATGAAATTAGGCATTGTAAGCGCAATTTACGACGGCTTTACCTTTGAAGAAGCCGTTGAAAACGCCGTTCAGAACGGCTGCGAATGTATGGAGGTTGCCTGCTGGCCGCAGGGCAAGGCGGAAAGAAGATATGCGGGCGTAAGCCACATTGACGTGGATAATACCTCGCCCGAGTATATCGCTTATATAAAGGATTTCTGCGCGAAAAAGGGTATTGAAATTTCTTCGCTCGCGTTTTATCCCAACACTATGGACGGCGACCTTGAAAAGCGCAACGCCAACATCGCCCACCTTAAAAAGGTAATAAATATGAGCGCGCTTTTGGGCGTTAATATGGTTACTACCTTTATAGGCAGAGACCAGACTAAGACTGTGGAGGAAAACCTTGAATTATTTAAGGAAATATGGCCGCCGATTATTAAACTCGCCGAGGAAAAGGGCGTTAAGGTTGCAATTGAAAACTGTCCCATGCTTTTCGGCGCGGACCAATGGCCCGGCGGGCAGAACCTGTTTACCACCCCGAGACTTTGGCGCGAAATGTTTGAGCTTTTGCCCAGCGATAATTTCGGCATAAACTACGACCCGAGCCACTTTATTTGGCAGCAGATTGACTACATAAAGCCGCTTTATGAATTTCGGGATAAAATATTCCACGTTCACTTTAAGGATATTAAGTTGTTTAAAGATAAGCTTGACGATGTGGGCATAATGGGCTATCCGCTTGATTTTATGAGCCCGAAGCTGCCGGGACTCGGCGATGTTGACTGGGGCAAATATGTATCCGCCCTTACCGATATAGGTTACGACGGCTACGCCTGCATTGAGGTTGAGGATAAAGCCTTTGAAAGCTCAAAGCAGCGCGTTATGGATTCCGTTGCGTTAAGCTGCCGCTATATGCGCCAGTTTGTAATATAAATTCGGCTTACGCCTGAATATAACATTTTTTGGAGGAATAAAAAATGGCACTTGACATGAACAATTTTACAAGCAATCAGAACGCTCAGGGCGAGGTTAAAAGCGACCGCAAGCTGCGTATCGGTATAATCGGTACGGGCGGTATTGCTAACTCACATATCGAAAGCTACAAAAAGCAGCCCGATGTTGAAATAGTTGCCGGCGCTGATCTGATACCCGGAAAGGCTGAAAAGTTTTTCAAGGATCACAAGGTAGAGGCTAAGGCGTTCACCGATTATAAGGAAATGGTTGACACCATGAACCTTGACGCGGTAAGCGTTTGCACCTACAACCGCACCCATGCGGAGTGCACAATTTATGCGCTTGAGCACGGTCTTCCGGTTCTTCTTGAAAAACCGATGACGGTTACTCTTGAAGAGGCTATTGCTATCCGCGAGGCTGAAAAGAAGAGCGGCAAGATAGTTTCCGTAGGCTTCCAGCCCCGCTTTGACGCTAATATGCAGATGATTAAGAAGATAGTTCAGTCTGGCGAGCTCGGCAGAATTTACTATGTTCAGACAGGCGGCGGCCGCAGACACGGTATTCCGGTAAGCTGGTCTGAAACCTTTATTGAGAACGATAAGGCAGGTCTCGGCGCTCTCGGCGATATCGGCTGCTACTCAATCGACCTGGTTATGAACGCTCTCGGCAACCCGAAGCCCTTAACCGTTACCGGCACCGCTACCGATTATTTCGGCACCACCCCCGAGGCTTATTCTCAGGTAGGCAAGCCCGAATGCGCCAAGAAGTTCAGCGTTGACGATTTCGCTTCCGCTTATATCCGACTGGAAGGCGGCATAATCCTTGACTTCCGTATTGCATGGTATATGCATCTTGATACTCCCGGAGACACCATCATTATGGGTACCAAAGGATCTTTGCGTGTTCCGTCTACCGATTGCTGGAACGGAACCTTTGACAAACCGTTAATAATCTACCATGATGTTGCCGGCGAACCCGTAGAAACTGTTATTCCTTTACTGCCCGCAACAAAGAATTTGTGGAATAAAAAAATTCGTTCTTTTCTTGACGCGGTTATAACCGGTGGTAAAGCACCTGTTCCCACGGATGAAATTATATACAATCAGGCAATACTTGATGGTATTGAGCGCTCAAGTGAGTGCGGTCATGAGGTTGCTATTGAAATCCCTGAAATTTAACAAAACACTTTCCATGTAAAATCGCTTTTCTATATTAAACTATAATTATTCAAAATAATTTTGGCACATAAAGGAAGAAAAAGCTTTCTTTATGTGCCTTTAATATTTGAGCAAAATTTAAATAATAAATTTTTTATTTAAAAACTTAAGATTTGCCTCGGAAATTTGTTTTAATATAAATGTAAATACGCATAACCTCTCAACTTTTGAGTTTGGAGATGTGAAATGCGTAATTATTCAGATATATTATTGGAGGAATTATTATCATGTAGCAGGCTAAGCCGTGATTGTATTGAAAAGGATTTACATACAATCAGTCAAAAGCAGATAAAGTTTGAGTTCAGAAAAATACTTGATAAGTTAGCGGTAAATATAATTGAAAACAACCTTGAAAACGAAATGTTAATGCAGGCGCTTTTAGAATTGGCACGCGTGGAACGGATTATAGTTGTGTTGCATTTTCTGTGTGGAATGAAACTGTCTGAAATAGCCTATCTTTTAGAAACAGATTTGAACAGTATTTATGTTCAAAAATGTACTGCAATTAAGCATTTGAAAAAAATATTGATGTAACAGCGGCTTTTACCGTGTTATATATGAACCTTGAAAAATATGCCTGTTGGCATTATAGAAAGCATACTGCAAAACAGAGGGAGAGCGACAATTTATGCTTGCGATGACCCTGTGAAGACACTTGCCGTGGGCTTGGATGGCAAGCGGGTAAAAGTCAGCCCGTTACAGTATGTCCCTGCGGAGGGGCTAAATACTCCGTGGATTGTTTTAATTTAACATTATTTTCTCACACTATTGTT
>OIYS01000415.1_pt1 | contig 30530 bp, 58 predicted proteins | sample 1588271 | NCBI WGS metagenome assembly OIYS01 (sample SAMN03283286) | human gut metagenome | biome: human-associated habitat; material: feces | host: Homo sapiens | place: Peru | collected 2012
GCTTAACAGTGGAGGAAAAATGTCGGATTAAAGATGTATACAAACAATCAGAAAGTGAAAAAGTCTTATCGGGGATTGTGGAAAAGAGATATTCCATAGAAGGGAAACAAGCTGTAAAAGAGGAAGTTACACCAAAGGTAGAATTGCCTAAAACTTCCACAAAACAGGCTGAAAAAGTCAAAATCGAGCCGAAAACGGAACTCCCGAAAGCAAGAAAAACGACTGTTGAAAATGCGGCTAACAAGGCAAAGTTTAACAAAGAATTGGAAGCGGAGATTGATTCTGTTTACCAAGAAAGCAAGGAAAAACTTGCCGATTACATCCGAAATTACAAAGGAAAAGGCTCGACAACAAATATTGTTCCGATACTGGATGACAATACCGGAAAAGGATACCGTCAAACCGTATCAAATAACGACTCTTGGTATAGCAAAGCATTAAAAGAGTACGGCAGTAATTCCGCAGTCAATAAACATGCCGATGAAATAGCGGACAAACTTCTTAGAGAAGACTTATCTCTTTCTAAAGGCCAACAGGAATTTGCAGACGGATATTTACAAAGCTTGAACGAAATGAGAGAGTTGAATCCTCTTAGAAAGCCGAACAGAAGAATCCGGCAAGGCGAAACAAAAGTTGCGCCGCCGATTAAACAGTCTGCGGAAGAAATCAAAGTCACACCGTCCGGAAAAGAAACAAAAGTCGGCGGTTTTGACGTTGCAGGAAAGCAGAATTTAGGAATTGTCAATCCGGATGTAAAAACATTGGAAGAAGCAATGGAGAATGCAAGCGGAAAGTTTGATAAATTCTACAAAGCTACCGTAAATCAACAGCATGAGATTGATAAACTTTCCAAAGTTTCCGGTGATAGGAGAGCGGCAAACTCCGTTCAGGCTGTAAGAAGCGCAAGCGGAACATCTGAATACATCTTTACCAAGAAATTAGTCAATCCAAAAGGTGAAATCATTGATAATCGCTCATTCAAGGAAGTATTCGAGCCAGTTTCTAAGAATTCCAAAGACTTCAATATTTATGCGCAAAATCTCAACAATATTTCACGATGGGCGCAGGATAAACCGCTTGATAGAAGCGTATCTGCTTTAGAATCACAGAAAATTGTTGATGATATGCTGAAAAAGCATCCGGAATTTGCAAAAATGACGCAGGACATCAACGATTATTGGCAGAAATTTACTCATGCTTGGCTTGTTGATACAGGCAGAATGAATGAAAAAGCATGGAAAGCCATGAATGATATGTACCCGAACTATGTTCCCGCCTTTATGAAAGATAAGGGTGTGAAAGTCGGCGGCAGTAAGTTTGCTGTCGATGCCGGTACAAAGGGAGCAAAAGCCGGTACAACGCTTGATCGTGTTCCGATTGAAGATGCAATGATGGAACAGGTGCAACAGCTCATTAAATCCACACGGAAAAATGACATGTATCTAAGTGTCATTGATACACTTCGGAAAGACCCGGATAATCTGAAAAGGTTCGGTGTCGTAAGCGTAAATAAACAGCCGATGACCTCAATTGATATTGACGATTTTATGAGCCTTGCAGATCAAGAAGCACTGAAAGAAGTCAGCTCTAAGGTTTACACCATTTCCGCAATGGAAAACGGACAAAAAGTCACCGCATACATCAACAAGGATTTAGCGGAAGCATTCGGAAAGCTGGATAATGTTATCGGTTCTCCGCAAATGCAGATGTTCGCAAACATCGGAAAAACCATTACCAATCCATTAAAAGCCGGAATTACCGGTTACAACCCTTTGTTCGCAGTGGCCAATGCGGCAAGAGATATTCCGACAGCCTTAATCCAGTCTGAATATGGAACGCTCAAGACCACAAAGAACATGTTCCGTGGCATTAAGGAAATGGCAACAAACGGCGAAATGTGGCAAAAATACCTTGCTTTAGGCGGTAAATCTTCCGGATACATCAAGGCTCACAAAGGTTTTGAAAAGTCTCTTGCCGTCAGCAATAATCCAATCCGGAATATCTGGGAAGGCATGAAGACGGTTCTTGGCTCTGTTGGTGAGGCAACAGAATCTATACCGAGATTTGCTGAATTCATATCTTCTATGGAGAAATATGGAGACACTGCAAGGGCATTAACGGAATCCGCAGAAGTCACTGTGAACTTTTCCAGAGCCGGAGAAGTCACAAAATTCTTGGACGCATGGACGCTTTATCTGAATGCGGCAGTACAGGGCATTGATAAATTTGCAAGGACAATGAAAGCGCATCCGGCGAGGACGGCGGCAAGAACACTTGAATTTGTTGGAGCACCTTATGCGCTTTTAACTGCGTATAACTGGGCGAACCCGAATTATCAAGACCTTAACGACCGAACAAAACAGAATTACTTCTGCTTGCCGAATTTAGCTGGAGAGATTGACGAAAACGGATATGCAAAGACCTTTATCAAAATTCCTCTTAACAGAGAATACGGTACGGTTTTTGCTTCTACAATGGACGTTATTGCAGGATATTTGAGCGGAGAGGCTAACCCTCGGAACGGATATTCCGAAACGGTTCAGACAAACTTTTTGCCTCCAAACCTTATTACTGATAGTGTTCTTGCTCCGCTTTTAATAAACCTTCCGCAAAACAAGGACTTTGCAGGACGTTCCATTGTTCCGTCAAGTCTTGAAAATGTTTCCCCGGAACTTCAATACGATTACTCGACAAGTGGACTTGCAAAGGGCATTTCTAATATCGCAAGTAATCTTAGAATTCCGTCTGAAACACTTCGCAGTCCGATGAAAGTTGACTATCTGCTTGACAGTTTCGGCGGTTATTTAGGCCAAGTAGGGCAGGCGGTAACAGACCAACAGCTACAGGGTGTAGGCGAAAGAATCAAGGGGGCAACGATTGACCCATTTGTTGATCGCTTCACTGCTGACCCGCGATTTTCTTCCGGTGTCGTTTCAAATTTCTACGACACAAAAGATAATGTAGAACGAGCCGCAAACGACGAGAAGATTTTGACCGGAGATAAAGGTCAAGCCTATATTGAGAATAAGACTTATACGGCAATTCAGAAAGAACTTTCCGACTTATCTAAGCAGGAAAGAGAGATCCTTTCGAGCAATTTGTCAAAAGCTGAAAAGGATAGGCAGGTAAAGGCAATCAGAGAACAGAAAAACGAGATTGCCAGAAGCGCAAGTCAGAGAGCGCAAGAAGCTGTTTTGGCATATCAGCAAAATCCAGAGTATGAAACGCAGATGACAACACAGCAGAAGCAAAGCTATGAAAACAAGTATAAAAAACTTGGCATCAGCAAAGAAGATTATGCCAAGGCAAAAGACATTGTGCAAGGCTATGACAGTAACGTTGCAAAAGCGTATGCAATTTTGGAGAACACAAAGGACGTCACTCTAGCAAAAGCTATGACATCTCAAAGCGCAATCGACGAAGCGACGGAGTTAAAGAAACGTGGCATAACGCTTGATGATGTGAACACTGCAAAGAATATTGTCAAAGAGAGTGGATATAAGAAGTCTATCGGGCAAGCTTATACTCTTTTAGATAATGGTCAATCAGCAGATGTGGCAACCATTATGACATCGGAGAGAGCTGTCAAGCGTGCAACATGGCTAAAGCAGGCGGGCGTAACGCCTGATGAGTTAGATAATATCGCACAAGCGATAGACACTGACGGAAACGGAAGTTATAAAAAAGAAGAAATCGTTGCTTTTTTTAACAAGTACGGAGGCTTCGACACCGCACAAAAGAGGGCTATCTTTCTGGCACTTAGTACAGCGAAAAACAGTCCGTACTAGAAAGGAGAAGATATGACAAAAGTTATTCTATCCGGTTCCAATCTGACGGAGCATTTCACGTTCAAAGAATATGCTAAAAATCAGACTGGAACCGTCAAATTGACAGCAGAAGCAATTCTTCACGCACAGTGCCTTGAAGAATTCCGAAAATGGCTTAAAAGACCGATGGAAATCAATGCATGGTATCGAACTGCCGCCTACAATAAAAAAGTAGGCGGGAACGCAAAATCAAGCCATCTAAGGGGTGTTGCCACAGACTGGGGCATGCCCGGACTTTCAGAAAAGGAATTCATTCGGTACGCTAAGAAGTGGAAAGAGATCTGCGAAGCGCACGATATTGTAGGTGAAGCTGGACTTTATACATGGGGTATGCACATGGGATCTTCCGTAAAATACTCTAAGACGTTCTACAACTGGGATTCAAGAAGCGGAAAACAAATTAACAAAGCATTTGCAATTTAAGGAGAACTTATGCAGGAGAACTACGTATTAACATTGATTCTAGCGGTTATCAGCTCGTCTTGGGTTGGGCCCACAATTCGCGATTTTGTGAACGACAGGAGAAAAAAGAAGAGACCAGGCGAGAGAATGATTCTTGCGATCGGAAGAAAACAGCTATTGGACGACGCAAAATCATACATCAAGCATGGCGGGATACCGGAGGACGATTACGAAGCATTTCAAGAGCAATATGAGGCTTACATCGGTATGAAAGGTAATTCAAAGGTTAAGAAATGGTGTGAGGAAGCGTTAAAACTTCCAATCATTTATGAGGATTGATTATGAAAAAGAGAACAAAGTTTGTTATTGCGGCAATGGTCAATATCATTTGGTACACCGTCGTTGTTTTGGTGCTGTCTTACAAGGATAAGACGGTGCCTGATGCGCTGACCGTTGCATGGTTCGGCGCGTGGACGATTGAATTGGCGTTATTAGCCGGTATTAAGGTAAAAGGAAAGGATGAATAACATGGTAAACTGGATGGAAGTAATTATTAGTTTATGCACACTGATTATCACAGGCGTTTTAGTCCCGCTTGTGACAGCAAAATGGAAGACTGCAAAGGCTGAAATGAGCAAAGAAAAGCAGGAAACAATCATGTACTGGACGGAAGTTTCCGTCAGATGGGCGAAACAGTGGATGCAGTCTGAAACTGGCGAGAAGAAAAAAGCAGAGGTTTTGCAGTTTGTTTCCAATAAGCTGAAAGAACTGAAAATCAATGTATCTGCCGACGAATTAGACAAAATTATTGAAGCTGTCTACGAACAGGTAAAGAAAGAGATAAAAGAATAGGAGAGAACATGCGGGTATGTGGCTTCACCAAGCCTGAACTCGAATTTTTGCGGGAAAACTGCAATTTTGTCAATTTGGAAGTTGACGTATTCGAGATGCGGGCAAAAGGGATTCCCTTAGAAGCAATCGCAGAAGCACTCAACATATCAGCAGACACAGCAAGGAAATATTCTCAACGTGTAAACAGAAAAATAGGGAAAGTATTGTAAGGGGTCGATTCCGACCCCTTCTTTTTTTATGCCTTTTTTGTACCTTTTTCGTAAATTGTTTCATGGGCTTGTGTGTGTCAGAATAAAAGAAAAAAGGAGAAAATCATGTTCAACACACAGGGCATTCAATATGTCAATGGAATAGAGAGCGCAAACGCTTATAGAATTTTCCCGAACCAACAAGTCATACTGATGGATTCTACAAGACCTAGATTCTATTTGAAAACGTCCGATGCTTCCGGATTCTCTACGGTAAAGGCTTTTGATTTTGTGGAAGTGCAAGAGCCGAAAGCTGATGTTGTAAATCATGCGGAATTAGACGAGTTAAAGGCGCAGATTATGGAATTATCCGAAACGATAAAAAAGTCGCTCACAGATAAGGGGGTAGAGTAATGAATCCTATTTTACAAATGACACAGATCACGCCGGCAATCGGTCAAATAAAACAACTCATGCAGACAGCAAAAGACCCGATGTCCGCGCTTAGTCAAATGAACGACCCAAGAATCAAAGAGGTTATGGATATGGTAAACGGTAAAAACCCACAAGAGGTTTTTTATCAGAAATGCAACGAAATGGGCATAAACCCCGATGTGATTCTTGGTATGCTTCGATAAAATTGCAATTTTATAAATAAAAGAAAAGGAGTATCATCATGGAAAATTATTCTTTAGCTGACATCAGCGCAGTTACCGGCAAGGATACAAACGTACTCGGCGGCGGTGGCTCCGGATTGTGGATCTTCGCTTTACTGATTCTTCTGCTTATTGGTGGCGGCGGGTTTGGTTTCAGCGGAGCAAAAGGCTCTCCGGTCACAGAAGCAGGTCTTTGCAATGCTATGAACTTCAACAACCTTGACAACGCAGTCGGTAGATTGAATGACAGCTTGCAGTCTGATTACATGGGATTGCAGAACGGACTTTCCAATCTTGGCTATGAAACGCTTCGCAACTTCGGCACGACACAAAGCCAACTTGCGCAGTGCTGCTGCGAGACGCAGAGAGCGATTGACGGCGTAAACTACAACGGAGCAATCAATACTGCGGAAATCAATGCCAACACCACAGCGCAGACACAGAAAATCTTAGATGCTATCACCGGAAACAGAATGGCTGATATGCAGAATCAGATCAATCAGCTTCAGCTTCAGACTGCAATGTGCGGCATTCCGAAAACGAATCCGTATGGTTATTACATGGCACCGATCGCCTATGGGTGCAATGGCATGACCGGAACAACTTTAGCATAACGACAGGTTAAAGAATCGGCGGGGCTTCCCCGCCTTTGTCTTAGAAAGGAAAAAGAATGTTAAAAGCAAACATCACAACTGCGACAGCAGTAACAGCCGGAACAGATATTCCGCTGAATCTCATATTCAATACGAATTGCAACACAGCAATGACGAATAACCGCATCAACCTAAACAAATGCGGCGCGTATGATATTGACGCGATGTTTAATATTACTGGTGTAGCTGCCGGAAACGTCACTTTGCAAATGTATAACAACGGCGTTGCTATTCCTGATGCGGCAGCAGGGGCAACATCGGCAGCGGCAACAGACCTTATCACGCTCAACGTTACGGATATTGTGCGAGCCGTAAGAAACAGCATCGGAACGGAGGTTGCATTGTCGTTCAGACTGTCTGCATCAGCCACAGTCAATAACGCAATCGTGACGGTAGAAAGGATTCAGTAATGGAATACATGGAATTGATTAGCCTTGTTTCTCGCAAAAACGATCCGAAATGGGATAGGGTTCACCATGCAATCAATAACGGAATGGAACGCTTGAAAAGATATGATCCTGCATGTTATGAAAGCATCATGGACGAAATCGGAGCAGTGGCATACCATATTTGCGATGAAAAGGCAAAAGAGATCGTCAGAAACATGCGTCCGTATGGTGAAAAGTGGTCGATGGAAACAATCGTTTCATTTGTAAGCGCAAAAAGAAGCGATTTTGATTGCGTTTCATGGTATTTAGTGATGAATATGTGCTACAACGATTATCACGACACAGCGGCGATGGTGGGCATGTCAGAGGACGCAGAATTCTATTACAGCATGGCGGACAACTTCATCAATGACGTTGATGGAAAGAAATACAAAGTAGCGAAGTATTTTCTTGACGCATAAAAACATCAGAGGTATAATAATAGTGCAAAAATCCTATCTTTCGCACGAATATACACACACACTTTCCGAAGAAGTCGCCGTACGTTGGCGGCTTTTTCGTTGCAATATACTTATGTGTCGTGACCGTTCTGTCACGACACATAAGTATGTATCATCCTCTGAAAGTGAAAGAAATAGTATCACCTACTAAAATTTTGCCGAGAGTATTTCGCCAGAACACCTTTTTAGCGTCACGACTTAAAGTTTCATAGACATTTTTAAAATCCATAGAGAGTATTCTATTCGCTCCGGAACATTCTCCATGCTTCTTGTTTTCCATCTGGATTTTGATGATTTTCTCTTTGATTTCTTTTGTTTTTTCTTCATATATGGATTTTTCCATATTACCCATAAGGTATATATCGTTGAGCCTTGATAACCGATCTTCAAGGCTCTTTGTTGATTTCGCTTTTTTCGGTTCTTCTTCAATCTGGACTCTGGCTTGTGCTTCTAAATTCTCTAAAAGGAACTTTTCAACAACGCTTTCATAAGTGCTTTTTTTGTTCGAGCATCCACCTTTGTTCCAACATTTCGAACAACGATAGTATGGGTATTCTTTTCCATTTTGAATACAGGTGCATCCTGCCATTGCACCGCCGCATTCCGGACACTTGAGGATACCAGAGAATAGGTAAATCCGGTTTCTGGAACGTCTGCTTCTTCGGCTTTCCAGAATATCTAAAAGCTCGTAATGTTTTTCCATCGTGATATACGGTGGCAAGAAGTTTGCGATACCGTGAGCAATACCGGCATATTTTTCGCTTCTCAATCTTCTTGACCATGTTTGATTTGCTGCTATGATACCGTACTTTTCTTTCATGTAGTCATTGAGCAAAGAGACATTTTGAACCTTAGAGAAATAATCGAACATATCATACACAGCAGCTTCATTTTCATCATGCGAAACTGTTTTCAAACCGTCTTGTTCTATCGTCTTGAACCCGAAACCATAATTGCCGGTTATCGGCTGATTCTTTTGCAGTTTGCTGTTGAAAACAAACTTTATTCTTTCGCCTGTTTTTTCCGCTTCCTGTTGCGCAATGGCAAGCATGACGGTGACGGTAAATCTTCCATTTGCTGTTATTGTCTCGTAATCTTCGGTGATTGCCTGCCAATAGGTGTGGTTCCGATCGAGGATTTCTTGGACTTTGTAATATTCCTGTACGTTTCGGAACCAACGATCCAGTTTGACAAAAAGGATAAGGTCTATTTTGTCCGTGTCATTTAATAGCCTTAATAATTCCGGTCTTGCCGTATAAGGCTTGTGAGCGGATATACCCTCGTCTTTGTAGACATCAACGATAATGTGTCCGTTGTCCTCGGCAAACTTCCTTAGAGCCGAATCCTGCGCTTCTAGGGAGTATCCATGAAGTGCTTGTTCTTCGGAACTTACTCTTTCATATAGTGCAACTCTCATAATTTCCCCCAAAATAAAGTTGAAAAAAAAATAAGGACGTGCTACAATATGTTTGTAACGTATATCTATGTAAACACATGTAGCACGTCGAAAATCGCTCCTGCGGCAACAGGGGCGGTTTTTCATTTTTATAGATCATTATTGTTTTTTTCGTATTGCTCTATAAATTCATCAAAAGTCATAGTTTCGGCACTCTTGGATTTCCTATAATCATAGAAGCAATACCAAGCAAGCAATATCAGCCAAATAATATAAATTACAACAGAAACCCAGGTTAAAATAATATTTCCATTTTCTATTGTTCCATAATTTACATTCATAAATTTTATATTGTAGTATATGACTTGAGCTATACACGCCAAGAAGCCAAGCGAACATCCAATTTGGCTTTTTATCAATCCTGCGCCAATAGCCAATAGCATTTGAGATATAAGAGCGTAAAGAAAATCAAATACCGCCACGAATGCTATTGCTGAAAGGACTGGCATCTTCCAAAGAACCCCGGCAATCCAGTATCCACCAGAATAAACAAAAGGCTGTAAAACTGTCATTAAGAATACGAAAAGAAAAATACAAATAAAAACTTTTAATATTTTCATAATTCAAAGTCCTTTCTTTTATTAGATAGTAGCATGTCTAATTGCCTCAATCTCACCTATAGGCAAATCACTTTCAAAGTCATTATGTGCGATATGCGCTATTTCGTGCCTAAAAGTTCTATATTGCACTTCTTCATTATATGCTGTGTTCAAGCATATTGTGTAAAACGGTTCGCCGTTGTCGTCCAATGTTTGGGTGACAAATCCCCTTATTGATAGCGGCAAAGGGTGATAGATAATATTAACTCTTTCTTCCATGTCTTTTTTCCCCTTATTTATTATTGAATCTTTTTATCAAATCATTTACATACTGCAAATCTTCATCAGATAGACGCCTAGAGGCTTCAAATAATGTTTTCATACCCGGATGGTTTGCTATTTCTTGAGCAATAGCAGTTACATCTTCATCGAAATAATAATCTTGTTTAGATATTCCATTATCTTCACCAGTAAGAATGTAGTCTGTAGATACCCCAAAGTATTCAGAAAGCTGTAACAGAGCGTCAGCTTTTGGTGTGTACGTTTTCCACTTCCCGGCCTTTCCTCTAATCATTCCGTTATCTATTTCCATTTGTCTAACGGACACTCCCTTTTTCTTGCAAAGTTGCTGAATTCTTTCATAAACATTCATCGCGATTCTCCTTTTGGAAAAAACGTAAGAAGTTATGCAAAAACATGTTGACTGGCGCAACTAATTGTGATAATATAAATATGTCGCAAGAAGTTGTGCAATAAAAAATCTTACGTTCGTTCTATTGTTTGGTGTGGTTACTTGAATAATAGAACAAATTACGTAGGATGTCAATATTTTTTCGTAACTTCTTACTACAAATAATGCAGAGGTGAGAGATGAAAAAGAGAACAAAAGAAGAGCATGCCATAGATTTAATAAAATTTGGCATGCAGTTCTGGGGAAATCCCTTAGCGCAGGAGTACATATTACTTTCTGCAAGGCAAATAGCAAAACCTGTATTCTTTCTCGGAGTATTTACAGGGATTAGTTTAACAGTGTTCGGAATATGTTTATTGAAGATTCTATTGCAATAATGATAGCTGATACGCCAACGGCATATTCAAAGAATTTCTTTCGCTGATATTCTAAAAAATCTTGCAGTGAAGAAAGAGTTCTTAGGGATATACCGTTGAGATCGTCAGATGCTTCTATAAACCCAAGTTTCCCTAGCAAATCAATCGACCTTCCGACAGATTCGATTGATTTTCCTGGAAACCATCCGGCAACAGTTTCAAGCGATGTATATTTGCCAAATTCCAGTTTTCTCATAATTCTATATTTCATGTTATCACCTCAAAAGCATTATAGCAAAAAAATACGAAAGGAGAAATGATGATTTACGAAAACATTAAGTATTACGCTAAAAAACGTGACATGTCAATAAGAGAAGTCGAAAGGCGTGCCGGTCTGACTAGGGGTCATATGGAAAAGTGGAAACGAACATTTAACCCCAATCTTACAAGCCTGCAAAAGGTAGCAGATGTTTTAGGCGTAACAGTCAATACCCTGTTAAAAGAAAGGAAAGAATAATGGGAAAGGATTCAAATGGTAAAGAATTGTCTGTAGAGATCTTCTTGGCGGCACTGAAAGCTGCTTTAGAGGTAGATGGAAAGAAAGTCGAGGTTTCGTTATGAAAGATGAATTGGCGGGAATTGCAAAAGAGTATGCAAAGCTGTCTGGAGAATGTGACAGCTTATGCGGTATCAGGTCAAACGAGGTTCATATTCTTCGCGAGGATTTCGAAAAGATGTTCCCGGAATACGAAACCAAAGAAAAGACCCACACTGCGTAGACAAGTATCTGAACGGTATCGAGCAAGTCGGAAAAAGGTATTTCATACCGGACGTTGCATCGGTTCTGAAATCGAGGGCGACGGTATGAAAAAAAGGAGGTAATGAAAAAAATGTATTTTGTAAAACCCAAAAGAATGAAAGATAAATTAGCTGCATGTGCGAAAGATTATACAAAGCTGTACGATGAATGCAACGGCTTATGTGGAATCGACGAGAATCGCGTGCATCTTACTCGTGCCACATTTGAAGAAATGTTTTCGGAACATGAATCCAGGGATAGGAAAGACGACGAATACCCAACGGAAGAATTTGCGGTCTATGATGGAGTAAGGTTCTTCTGCTTGGTCAAGAGGCAGAAACATGAAGAAGCATAGGAGAACAGGCGGCGGCATTTTAGGCGCCATAGACAAAATCAAAAAGCCTTTAGGCGGAATACTAGTAACAGCGGCAATCATAACGATGCTAGGATTTGCCGGTCATGACGACCTAAAGGAAGCACAGGCGAAAGAGTTAACTCACCAAGTCGAGTTAAAAAGTGAGTTAAAAAGTGAATTAAAACAAGAACCTAAACAAGAGGTCAAACAAGAGGTCAAACAAGAGTGGAAATCTCTCGGAGAATTCAAAATCACAGCATATTGCAGCTGCCGGAAGTGCTGCGGAGTATGGGCAAAGAACCGTCCGTTAGACGAAAACGGAAAAGAGATTGTCTATACAGCAAGCGGAGAGAGAGCAGAGGCGGGCAAGACAATCGCTGTTGATACTTCGGTTATCCCATTCGGTACAGAGGTCAGAATCGGGGACACTGTTTATACAGCACAGGACACTGGTTCAGCAGTAAAAGGAAACGTCATAGACATTTACTTCGACAGCCACAAAGATGCTGTAAAACATGGTGCCAAGTATTTAGAAGTAGAGGTGAGAAATGAATAAAAAAAGGAACGCCCACGAGGGGCAATTCCAAGTCCAAAACAATTTTACAATGAAAACGCTCGAAAGTCAAGCCATGACACTCATCGGACCGGCAAGCGAAAAGTCACCGATCAGCAGAAAGACGTTAGCTAGGAGAATAGGAACGGACGACCGAACAGCAAGGCTTGTAATCGAGGTTTTAAGGCATAATGGGGAGTGTATAGTAGCGCATGAAAAAGGCGGCTACTACTACGCAGAAAGCGAAAAGCAGTACAGACAATGGAGAAACAGCATCGAATCTCGAATCAAGAGAATGAATGACATGCTGAAAGAAATGGATAAGAGGTGGCAGCATGATTTGGACTGATAATCCTGTTTCCGATGCAGAGCGATGGGAATACGAAAAAGCCCACGCATACGATAACAGACCAATCTGCTCTGAATGCGGCGAGCATATCAGAAGCGATTACGGTTACTGGTTCGGAAAGAAGCTAATTTGCCAAGACTGCTTAGACAGCAACAAGGAAAGGATGGATACATACGATGAATAGCCTAATAAAAATTCAAAATCGGCTGAAAGCACCAAAAGGTCAGTTTAATAAATTCGGCAATTACAAATATAGAAGCTGCGAAGACATTCTCGAAGCGGTAAAACCGCTTTGCTTAGAAGAAGGGGTGCAGCTGACAATCTCAGATGAGATCGTAATGATCGGGGAGAGATATTATGTAAAAGCGACTGCAACAGTAACGGACGGTATGGAGACTGTTTCCGTAACTGCGCTCGCTAGAGAAGAAGAAAACAAAAAGGGAATGGATTCTTCGCAGATCACCGGAGCAACATCCTCCTACGCTAGAAAATACGCCTTAAACGGACTGTTCTGCATTGACGATACAAAGGACGCTGATACGGACGAGTTTACCGAAAAAACAAGAGGTTCTGAAAAGAAAAAATCCGCTCCAAAATCGAACGAACTGACCTATCGTGAAAAGCTGATTATCTACCTAAAAGAAAGCGGTTTATCATTTGCCGAAGTTGCAAAAGATTACGGCTTGAACGGTCAGACAACAGAAGAAAGGTTTAAGGAAGTCTTGGACGACTTGGAGGGTAAATAATGCAGGACGTAACGAAAGATAGAGATAAATACATCGGAGGAAGCGACATCGCGGCGATTCTGAATATCTCCAAATTCAAGACCCGTTGGCAGCTTCTGAAAGAAAAAGCCGGAATCGAGGAACCCTCCTTTGCCGGAAACGCTTATACGGAATACGGCAATGAACTCGAGCCTAAAATCAGAGAATATGTGAACGAAGAACTTGACCATCACTTTGTAGAGGGCAAAGTCATTGAGGACTATCTTCGTTATCATGCTGACGGTGTGGATTTTAACGACAAATGTGTTTTAGAAATCAAAACCACCTCAGACATTCACGATGATATTTGGGACTATAAGCACTATCTGTGCCAGTTACTGATGGGAATGTGGATGTACAACTACAAGTTGGGAATCCTTGCGGTATATCACAGACCCGATGATTTTGACACGAATTTTGATTCGAATCGTCTGCAACTCTACACAATTCGTTGGGAACAGTTCGAGGAATTTTGGGGATATGTTTACTTGGAAATTAAACGTTTCCGCGAAGACTGGCTGAAGCTGATGGAAAATCCATTCATGACCGAGGAAGAATTCCAACCAAAAGAGATTGTTGAAATTGCGGATAAGGTACTCATTTTAGAATCGCAAATTGAAATCTATAAGGCAATCGAAAAAGAGTACAAGGACGCAAAGGAAAACCTCAAAGCAGGAATGGAAATGTACAACATCAAAACGTGGACGACACCAAGCGGAACAAAGATAACGCTTGTTCCGGACGGAGAGCAGACCACAGAGAAAAAATTCAACGAAAAGCAATTCAAAGAAGATAACCCGGAACTGTACGAAAGATATTGCGAAGATGTAACAAAGAAAGGCAAGGCGGGATATGTGAGAATTACCGCAGGCAGTAAATGAAACTAAGGGAAAAGCCAAGGCTTGACGGAGACGATATTATAATCCCCTGCGCAAGCGGTCAGATTCGAGATTTGAGCGAGATTCTTCTAAGGCTCAATGAATTAGACCTAAGCAAAGAATACACGCTTGAAATGAAGCAAAAGAAGCGGAATAGAAGCCTTGATGCAAACGCCTACTTTTGGAAATTGATTCAGCAGCTTGCTATCAAGCTAGATATCGCATACATGGAACTTTATCGGTTCTACATAAAAGATTATGGCGTGTATAATATCGTTCCAATCAGGCAAGATGCGGTCAAGCGGTGGATAGAAAACTGGGAGAAAAACGGAAGCGGATGGGTATGCGAATCTATCGGAAAGTCAAAATTCCAAGGTTATGAGAACATCAAATGTTTTTTCGGGTCCAGTACATACAACACCAAAGAAATGTCAAGGCTGATAAATGCAGTCGTGAAAGACTGCAAGGAAAACGGCATAGAGACTATGACACCAAGCGAACTTGAACGACTAAAGCAGGAGTGGAAATGAAATCAATTTTGCAAGAGAAAAAAGAATGCTTTGTGTGCCGGACTACACAAGATTTACAGCTGCATCATGTATTATACGGAACATCAAACCGAAAGCAGGCTGATAAGTACGGCTTAACCGTATGGCTTTGTCTCCGGCATCACACAGGAGATCGCGGCGTACACTTTGATAAGGGCTTAGATCTGAAGCTAAAAGAAATGGCACAAGCTAAATTTGAAGAAACACACACAAGAGAAGAATTTATTAAAATTTTCGGGAGGAACTATCTATGAATAACGTAATTCTGATTGGCAGGCTTGTTAGAGATCCGGAGTTGAGATACACATCCGGTTCGCAGATGGCAGTATGCAAGTTTACGCTTGCAATCGACAGAAGAGCAAGACAGGGCGAGGAAAAGAAAGCAGATTTTCCGAATGTTATATGCTTTGGCAAGACTGCGGAGAACTGCGAAAAATTCCTTGCCAAGGGAAGAAAGGTTGCAGTGCAAGGCAGATTGCAAACAGGCAGCTACGAAAAGGACGGTGTGAAGCACTATACCACAGACGTAATTGCGGATAACGTTGAATTCCTCGAATGGGGCGAAAAAAACGGCGAGAACGCAAAAGAGAGCCGTTCAGAGCCTGTTCCGGAAGGATTTGCGGCACTGGACGAGTCAATACCATTTTAGAGGTGAGATATGAACGTAGGACACAGCGAGGAAGAATATCATACAGTAAGAGAGCCGAAGAAACGGACGATAATCATCTACGGAAAACTGGCAGGGCTGAACGATTACACAAAGGCTTGCAGAACAAATAAATTCGTCGGAGCGCAAATGAAGAACAAGGCGGAAATGTTGATTCTGTCATATATCAATAAGCAGAAAATCGGACGGTTCAGCGGGAAAGTGAAGTTAAACTTTCGGTGGTACGAGCCGAACCGCAAAAGAGATTTAGACAACATCTGCTTTGCGAAAAAATTCATTTTGGATGCTCTAGTATCTTCCGGAACGATTGAGGCGGACGGTTGGCGATGCGTAATCGGCTTCACTGATGAATTCTTCGTTGATGCGGGGAATCCGAGAATCGAGGTAGATATAAATGAGCAAGGGATGGGTTCCGATTAGCCGGCAGATTCAAGATCATTGGCTATGGAAAGATAGACCATTCGACAAAGCCAGAGCGTGGATTGATTTAATTCTGCTAGCTAATCACGAAGAAACAAAAGCACCAGTAAATAACGAAATTGTAACCTATGAAAGGGGGACAGTCACAACAAGCATAACTGCATTGGCAGAACGTTGGGGGTGGAGCAGGCACAAAGTCCGAGATTTCATAGACCTACTAAAACGGGACAGTATGTTGACCAGTAAAAGGACAGCAAACAGGACAGTCATAGTGCTTGAAAATTACGCATTATACAACGATTTAGGGTCGGAAAAAGGACAGCAAAAGGACAGCAAAAGGACAGAAAAAGGACAGTCTGCGGACACAAACAACAATGAGAACAAGTTATTTAATAATAATAATAACAAAAACGCGCGCGCGCGTGAGGGCTTTGTTGCACCTACCCTAGAAGAGGTGCAAGCCTATTGCGCAGAACGAAACAACAGCGTAGATGCACAGCGGTTTGTTGATTATTACACAGCAAACGGTTGGATGGTAGGACGAAACAAAATGAAAAACTGGCAAGCGGCGGTCAGAACGTGGGAGAGACAGGGAACGGCTGAGAATGTTCGCCACCCTACAAGAACGCAGAGAGGTTTCTGCGAAACACCTGTTACTGATGACTTAGACGACTTGTTCTAGGAGGACGGCATGAAAAAATGCGAAAAATGCGGAGAGCCGCTAGAGTACGAGATTACGGTTTTGGGGGCTAGGCAGAAAATAAGCTGCATTTGCTCTTGCAGGAAAAAGGAACTCCAAGAGAGAGAAGAACGCGAAGCAAAAGCAGAACGCGAACGAAACAGAATGATATGCTTCAACGGTTCAAGCCTAAAAAACTGCACGTTTGAAAATTCCGACGATTCCAGGTACATGCAAATTGCCCGAAACTATGCAGATCATTTCCGTGACCTTGCGAAAATGAGCAAAGGATTGCTGCTTTATGGGAACGTAGGGACCGGAAAAAGCCATTTGGCAGCTTGCATTGCAAATAAGCTGATAGACCAAGGTTATAAAGTCTTGATGACAAATTTTGCAACAATCATCAATCAGCTTCAAGCGTCGTTTGACGGACGAAAAGAGTACATAGACAGCCTAAACAGGTATGCGCTTCTGATACTGGACGATCTTGGAGCGGAGAGAAACACAGAGTATATGCAAGAGCAAGTATTCAACATCATAGATTCAAGGTACTTGTCCGGACTGCCGATGATTGTCACAACGAATCTGACATCAAGCGAGCTGAAAAAGCCGGACAACATTGGAGCCGGAAGAATTTATGACAGAATATTGGAACGATGCCACCCGGTAGAGGTCAGCGGCGTATCTATGCGTCGAAAAAAAATCAAAGACGATTTTATGGAGATGGAAAGGATATTGAAACAATGAGCAGATACCTAAACGGAAACAATGAACCAGTCATAGACGATCTTGATGCTTGTACGTTCAAACTGGACGATAGCTGCACATGCGAGTTTGTGCCGTACTGGATGCAAGCAGGGCATGAATGCTCGGTGTGCAGATTCTTCAAAAGAGAAAAAAGAGAAACAGGCGCAGAAAAGCCGGAATCCCCAAAATGCAAATGGTTGGAAGACGAGGTTTGTTGTAACGGAGATTGTCCGATGGTAGGAGATTTTCCGCATGATGCGTGTATAGTTTGTGGATGGTGGGAGAATGAAACGTTATAAATTCAAGTGCCGGCGTGACTGGAACACATACTTAACCCACTTCGATTTTTACGCCGTACAAAGCATTGCAGACAGTCAGACTATTTACATAATGGACGGTGAAGAGTTTGCAATACTACGGCATAAAGACGGGGCTAGATGGAAGATTGAAGAAACGCCGAAGATTGCCGCAAAGATACCGTTTCGGGAAATCAGAGACGAGATATTGGCGATTTACGAAGATATTAAAGACCTAAACAGGATGCAGGTCAATTACGGAGGTAAATAATGAAAATTAAAGGAATGGATAAAGACATGAAATGCCGAGGCTTTCAATTTGAAATCGGCAAAGAATACAAAATAGAGCATGACGGAAAGCCGTTGAAATTGTGCAGCGATACTGTTTTCCACTATTGTGATAATTTACAGCAAGTACATGGACACTATTCTTGCAACGAAAAGAAACTGAACAGATTTTTTGAAATCGACGTTTTAGGCGAAGAAGTGACAGACGGAAATAAATGCGGAAGTGACCATATTAAGATTGTTCGCGAAATTACGGGCAATGAATTAGCTGCTATGAAAGGCATGGTAAACGGAAATACTGGACTATTCAACACAGGCGACAGTAACACAGGCGACAGGAACACAGGCTACGGGAACACAATAGACGGTTCTAACGGTGTGTTTTGTACCGAGCCGGATATGAATATTAGAATATTCAATCGACCATCCGAAATGAGCCTGCGAGATTTCTACAGAAGCAGATACTATGAAGCATTATGCAGTGCTCCGTTCTTGCTGACAGAATGGATTCCATACACCGAAGAAGAAAAGAAAGCTGACCCGAAAAAAGAAATGATTGGCGGCTATCTGAAAGAATACACCATGAAAGAAGCATGGGAGAATTGGTGGAGAAAGATGTCGGAAGAAGCTAAAAAAATCGTACAAGATATTCCGAATTTTGATGCAAAGATATTCAAGGAAATTACAGGTATTGAGGTAAACAATGACACCGAAAAAGAATGATTTGACACCGCAAAAGGCAATGAAATGGTTTGATGAAATCAGAAAGATAAGCCTCAAGCGAGGCGGGGATACGGCTACAAAGTACGAGATTCAGTACATGTTCAAGTACGCTGATAAGTTGATGCAGTACCAAGTGCCGATGGAGCCTGTAAACATAGACGAGGACGGACACTATTTTGAATGTGCAAGATGCGGGCAGGCTTTCCGGTCGGAGATGGTGGCAGAAGATTTTGTGTTTTGCCCGCTCTGCGGGCAGAGGTTTAGAAACAATGAAGTATAACAAAACATGCGCATGCTGCGGAAAGGAATATATATCAGACAGAAAAAACGGTCGTTTCTGTTCTACGGAGTGCTGGAACATCATAAAGAGCAAAGAAGAGGCGGAACGGTATAGACGAAAAAAGGCAGAAGCCGAGATAGCAGCCGAGATAACAGAAGTAAAAGAAACCCTCGCTGAAACCGTCCAAAAAGCGCGTGATATGGGCATGAGTTACGGACAGTACAAAGCCATGATTTACAAGAAAATGAAAGGAACGTCAACATGAGATCTATCGTTTTAGGAACATTAGGTGCAATAGCAGTTGCTCTTGCTATTTCCTTTGCTATATATTCTATATATTTTCTAATTGGATATGGCATGCAAAGAAAAGAGCTTAAAATTACAATGGATTCGTTCATGTCTTTTTATGTGATTGCTCCTGAAAATTGGAAACTAAATGAAATGTTCGTTTACTATGAAAAAGACTTTTATCGCCTGAATGGGTTCGCCTTTAGTTTCAATTTGATTGATACAATCAAATATGAAAGATGGCGGAAACGAAAAGAGAGACGCGAAGAAAAACAACGAAAAACAGATAAATACGTGACCCGCTATTCGGAAGCGATGCAATGTATTAGAGACGATATTAGTGAGTTTGCACGACAAAACGATGCCTTAATAGAAAAGGCAGTTTCTGAAATGCTTGAACAAGATAAAAAAATTACGGGGGTGATCAGATAAAAAATCAAGATCTAGCATTTGCTATGTTGAAATAGGAAGGAGCTTAAGATGAATGAAAAAATCAAAGCGCTGGGGTTTGAATTAGTTGGTGAGTCTCAAAGCGAAGTCACCTACAAGAAAGAATATGATGCTTTTGTTCACATAGTCGCGATTGAAGTAGAGAATGATATAAACATTTTTTCAATGGAAAATGGATTTACAGGTTATCCTATAGGACTGAATATCGAGGAAATGGAGGCGTTTCTGGAAAAGATGAAAGAAATGAGAGGTAAAGATAGATGACTAATTATGAATACTATAAAGAACAGATTGAAAAAATCGCTCGTATGGGACAAAAGGTGGCGATCAAAAAAGACACGAATGAAATCGTTTCTTGCGTTGATATAGTGTCAGGGTGTTGTGATGATTGTTTGTTTGGAGGTTATGGCAATTGTGCTCAAAAAGCTATGGCATGGGCTGATGCTGAATACATCGAACCAGAAGTTGACTGGACGAAAGTACCGGTTGATACGCCGATACTGGTGTCAGATAACAATGCGGACTGGAAGCGCAGACACTTCGCAAAATATAAAAATGGAAAAGTATACACCTGGTATGATGGGCTTACATCTTTTACAAGTTATGATCATGATGAAAATCAAATGATTTGGTGGCCTTACGCAAAACTAGCAGAGGGGGAGAAGAGATGAAAGTAGACGGCAGGGGCCTATCGTTAAGAATCAATTATTTGGGCCAAGAACGAGCGGCTAGAAAACTGTTGCTGAAAGACAAGATTGCAACGGCAGAAGAAATCGCTGTCATGACAGATGTTGAAGTGTATGACAAGCTGCTTGAGCAATACGAAGTCATGATGGCGGAAAACGAGAAAATTCTGATTGTCGCAAAAGGAAATGTTCAGACATTCAACGAACTGGCAGTTTATCTTAGCAGATAAGGAGCGTGAGCAGGAATGAGGATAGTATGTGATAGGTGCAGAAAAAACACTGTTGATTTTGAAGATAGAGAAGATTGGATGCATATAGAAATGTCTAAAAAAGGCTACGGGAAATTAGATGATTACTATTTTTGCAAAGAATGTTCAAGTGCATTCTATAAATTTTTAGATAACAAGGCAGGTGAACAGGAATGATTAAATGGCTATATATCGGAGCGTGGAATGAAAGGAGAATATATGTATGGAAAAAGGTCGCATACAACGACGCTATTAAAATATTAAAGGAGGCAGGTGAGCAGGGATGAATATTATAAAATACCCGATATGCGTGATAATGGGGCACAAATTAGAATCCCCATCTATCATAAATTTTATAGACAAAAGAAACTATCTTAAAAAGTGCTCACGATGTGGACTTTACAAAGCCGCAAGTGCTTTAGATCCTTGCTTAACGTTAACTGTATCCGAACGAACTGCCAAAAAAATGAAAGACGAATTTGAGGAAATGTTTCCAGAGATCAAAGGAAGGTGAGCAGGAATGATTATTATTGATTATACGCCAGCGAAGGAATGTAAGAACAGAGAAGTATGGTATACATGCTATAAGTGTGGGCAGTGCGGCAGAAGATTTGAAAATGGCATGATGATTGATGACGGTGGCACGACGATTGAGGAAGGAGATGAGTAGGAATGACATTCAAAGATTATGCAAAACTATGGGGAAAGAATTGTGAATTGAACGAAAAACGAAAAAACCCTTTTGATGTAATTTTCCAAGAAATCGACGACATGCGAGACGAAAAGAATAAACAGCAAAATAAACTGAACATTCACAAGGAGATCTGCAACAATCTGCACGAAACCTACAAAGCAAAAACGCTGATTACGGCGATTCTTTTTCACTGGTACGAGGAAAGTATCCGAACGCAATTTTAATCCGCTTAAACGACAAATTAAACCGCCTAGAGACGTTAATGAACGGAGGTAAACAGCACGTTGATGAATCCATCGACGATACATTACTGGATTTAGCGAACTACTGCATTATGGAATTAGTTGAAAGGAGAAACGATGACTGAATTATCAAAAATCCAAGAGTTAGCAGACGAAGAACTGAAAGAAGCAAATGAGAAATATCCACAATTTTCATCAGACCATGAAGCCTATGCGGTGATCCTTGAAGAGCTTGAAGAAACAGAAGAAAACGTAAAAGCAATGGGGTATTGCATTCAAGCTATGTGGGACTACGTGAAGAGAGATAAGAAGCCAAGAAAAAGCGTTGAAAATCTGAAAAACTTTGCTCTAAACACAGCTGCAGAAGCTATTCAGGTGGCGGCTATGTGCGACAAGTTTCTGATGACCAAAGATACCTACCTTCACGGTTGGATAAAGTGCAAAGACCCGTCGGAACTGACGCCGGAAAATATTTGCCGGTTCTGCGAAACGGGTCCCGATGAGTGCGGCGAATATCCGGATATTTGCTACAAAGGAGTCATGAAGGAGTTAAAATGAAAGCACCATGCTAAGGCTGCGAAAAGCGAGAGGTTGGCTGCCATGCTACATGCCAAGGCTACAAGGAATTTCAAGCAGAAAACGAAGAAGTAAAAAAGAAAAAGATATTAAACTGCATGTGTGATGAGATTATGTATTCCTACAAAAAAGAGAAATACGGCCGGCTGACCGGCAGAAAGGATTGATATGATTGAAAATGTGATTATTGATACAGAAGAAAAAAGAAAGACGCTGATGATGGATGTTGCAATGGCAGCTGTTATGCGACTATTAGGCGACGAAATGTATTTTTTTAGTTACAATGCAAGAAGGGAGCTTCAAGATATTATTTGCCTAAAAACTACAAGTTTTATCTTTTACTATGATGGAAGTAAACTTGTGAAAGGTGAATATGTGGAATGTGGAAGAAAGTACGATATTTCCATAAATTTCTGCCAACTTGGAAAAACACTATTTTTCACAAGGGAAGAGGCAGAAAAGGCACGCGAAAAGGAGCTTAACAAGGAGAAAAGCAATGTTCAAGACAAAGAAGACTTCCCACTCGAACTTGAAAAAGCTAAAAATATGGCTGACGAAGAACTTAAAAAGTACATAAAAGCTATGGCAGGGGAGATAGACGATGATTGAAAACGATTTTTACGAAAAAAGCATGGAAAGAAAGGAACGATTCTACAAGCTGATAAATGATTTCATATCAGAATGCGAAAAAAGAGGAATGAAGACACATTTTACTGACGATTCCCATGCAAGAACAATAACGATAGGCATAGAAAAAGATGGTGCAGCCGCCGCGCTTTCTTATCCGAAAAAAATCGCGTATTTTGAATATGACATTGCAGACATAGAGCAAGGTTTGTCTGATATGTTTCAGTTGTTTGCGAAAAAATATGAGGAGAAAAATCATGGTAGAAAAATACTATAACTTCGACGTTGACCGGTTCCTATCAGACTATGACAAAAACGTCAGAATACTGGCGGAACTGATCGCCGAAAAAGAAGCTGCAGCCGATTCCGGCGGCATGGACTATTCCCATGTTCGCGGCAGCGGAATATCGGACCCGACCGCTCAGAGTGCGCAACGCAGGGAAAAAATTGACTGGGAAATCAGAGAATATCAAGACTACATAAACTCTTATAACAAGCTTATTAGCGGATTAAATCAGCAAGAGATGATTCTTGTGCGTTATCTTTCTAAGCCAAAAGGTTCAAGAGGCTTCGGGGAACTTCAAAAGACGCTAAACTTTGCGAGACAAGCAACATCTGATAGATTGAAAGAGTTAAGAAAAAAACTGCGCGATAGAGCCGATTTTGGGCTTTAGAAAGGGGATAAAGAGGAACTGAAAAAAGAGTTATAAGAAAAAAGCAAGGTGTTATGCCTTGCTTTTTTCAACGCTACCATTCGCGAGTTAAAACGACCATTTCGTTGTCTTTCTCGTAAATCTTTGCCCACATGCAATCAGCTGTGCGATGTCATCCGCCGCTCTGCGGTCGGCAGCTAACAGGTCAGCTGCCGTTGTATAGTTTTTAGGCTCATAGGTGTATGTGTTCATGTGGTATTCCGTTACTCCGTCTCTTGTGGTTGTGTACATGTCTATGCCTCCGTATAGAATGAAATTTTGGCAATACTTTCCACTGCCTCCGTATCTGTCAACAATCCAATTTTACAGGCCTTTATGCATAAATCAATGTGTTGACAGAATGCATTGTATTGTTTTTGGTACTCTTCTTTGCTAACTAAAAATGACGTTTTTTCCCTTCTTGAATCCTTTTTTGCGTTCGCATATTCTAAAACAAATCTTTTCATTTCGTCCTCGCTTTCTGCCGGGCTTTTGCCCGCCCGGCGGGGCTATTTATTAAGCTAATTGCATCTGCTGAAACTGGAAACTAACACTTCCGTATGTCTCGCGGATCTCTTCCATGCTTGACGTTCTCTTGTGGTATCTCTTGCCGTCCTCCGGGTAGTGCCATGACCACATGCCTTTTTTAGCTGACCACTTGCAACCGATGGCTTTCAGTTCGTCTTTACGCGGCTTCGTGTCTCCGCTGATCCATAACCAACGACCGCATAACTCGACGTTCAAGCCCATTTTTAACAGGGCTGAAACGATGTTAATGAAGTCCTCCGGGCATTCGCTCGTTGCTTCCGTTGCGGTGTAGGTTTCCTGCTCCGGCTTGTGGCTGGTGTGGATGTCCTTATATTTCTTGTGCAGATCCGCGTATTCTGCGTTAATCTGTTTCATGATGTCATCACTGCCGCCGGTGATGTCGCTGTGATATTTCTTCGCTAATGCGAAATACTGTTTTTTTAACTCTTCGATGGTGTTGATGTTCTGAAAAAATCTCATTTTTGTACTTCCTTTCTTGGTTGGCATACCGTCGGGTATGCTATGATTTTGAGGGTTGATGTCAACCCTCTTTTAATTTTCTAAGTGCGTCCCGGAAAACCTCCGTTGTGCTTTCGCCGTTGTGCTTTCGCCGTTCTACCAACGCGATTAGGTCGCTGTCGGTATCTTTTCGCAGATTCACATGGTATTCTGCGTAGTTTGCTTTTTTCCAACGGGCTTTTGCTTCTGTCGATGTTTTGCCCATTTGCACCTCCCGTTATTTCGTTGTGTCCACATCATAGCATACCGTTGGGTATGCCGTCAACCCCTTTTTTAATTTTTTTTCAAACTTTTTTCGGCAAAACCCGCAAACCGTTGAAAAATGCGGACTTTCCGCGGACAAAAAAGTTTCAAATCTATGGTAAAATAGTAGTGGAGAAAGATCAATTTCATTTTTCTACCTCCTTTCAAAGCCCCGGAGACGGGGCAAAAGGTTATGACCGGCAAGAGATCCGGATAACATAAATGAACACAGCGCACAGGGCCGGCAGGGATCGGGGGACCGGCAGCGCATATATCGGGAATCGGTGCAGCGGGTGATGCACATCAGACTGTAAATCTGACGCTTATAGCTTAGCAGGTTCGAATCCTGCATTCCCGACCATCATATAGGCGCGATCCCAGGGCATATATAGGAACACAGGACAGGCTCCGGAATCGGGGGAAACTATATAGGAACACCCTTAAACAGTAAACCAAAACTATATTTATACAGACAGTCTTATGCAGGCTGTCTTTTTTCGCGCGTATAAATGTAGGGCAAGCTCGGTTAAATGCGATGATGGGCCGGGCCCGTATAGATGCATCTCGCTCAAAAAGGCAACTGGCACACGCTTTCCCTGCATCACTGGCACATCTTCGCTTTCTCTCAACTATTCCCTAAATACTCATTTAGGGAATAGTTACAAGAATTTACATTATTGCTATAACCATTGGAATTTCAATAATCGTAGACACTGGAAGAAACAACAGGGTGTTTCTTGCCTTTATTTTTTTCCCCTTGAACACAAGATATAGTAGGGGATGGGGTAGGGCATCCAGGCGATCAGGTCAGATCGTAATCGACCCCACTCGCGCGAGCCAGCCCCCTATACAGAGTACTTACACCTCACGCTTACACCTGACACAACATCGTAAAGACCCCACTAGGCAAAAGCAGTGTAAGTACCAAAATTATAATAGAATTATACACGAAAATGAATAAAAGTATCACGTTTCCTCGGGCAAGTATCAAGAAAACGTGCATAAACATACAAAACGACTGAAAAGAGGTAGAAAATGGGAGAAGAGAAGAGAAAAAGAGGTCGTCCAAGGAACGATGAACTTGTGGTTCAACCTTTTGTTCCTCATACAAGACCGCAGATCAAAGAGAAGAACAAAGAAGCATATGCGAAGAAAGCGATTCGCAGAGCTGACCAACTTTACAAGATGTATGAGCAGCCTAGGCCGAACCCTTTGAACCTAGAAGATAAAGACCTGACGAAAGAAGCAAAGGCAATGTGGGCCTATATTTATTCCATGCGGGAGAATATGAGTCCAAGTCTACGTACGAGGATATTTGAAGACTGTGAAGAGATCCTGACGGCATTTGAGGGATTTTGTGCTTATATCCGAAACCATAACTTCATGAAAGAGTTTAAAAGACCGGATGGAGAGGTTGGATTGATGCCGATCGTTCCGAACGTCACCAATTTAGCGATGTGGCTTGGGATTTCACGTCGCTCGATGCGAGACCACTTAGCGAATATGAGTCCTTCGCAAGAGAACGAATATAAGTCGATGCTTAGTGATCTGTTGAGTGACGGAGCCTTGGTAGGAGCCTATAACACTTCCAGCGCGATCTTTGCCTTAAAGAATTTATGTGACTGGGCGGATAAGAGAGAAGATCGAGTGGTCAAGGTTGAGGACACCTCGAGTGTTGATGAAGCAAAGAAGAACTTAGCGGAACTCGGATACTCCCGTCCAAGATTATTGGAGTCGAAAAATGAATGACGTTTTAAGGCTCTATCGTGACGTTTTAAGGACGGATTACTGCGCATATGTAAAACATACCAACAATGACTATAAAGTCAGCAGATTCCATCGTTTTTTGTGCGATACGGTACAGGATTTTTTAGAAGAGGACACCGGCCATGCGTATGACATCTTGATTTTGTCTACACCACCACAGCATGGTAAGTCTGTAACAGTGACAGAGACTTTGCCAAGCTGGTATCTAGGGAGAAACCCGGAAAAGTCAGTCATTGAGATTTCCTACTCGGAAGATTTCGCACAGAAGTTTGGCAGAAGGAACCTTCAGAAGATAAAGGAGTTCGGCGGTGAGGTTTTTGGAGTAAAAATCGGTTCACCGGCCAATGCGACAGAGTTTGAACTTGAAGGACACAGGGGCGGCATGGTGAGCAGAGGTCTGTTGTCCGGTGTTACCGGTAGGCGATGCGATCTTATGATTATCGACGACCCCGTAAAGACGCAGCAGGAAGCAGACTCCGAAAGCTATCGAAACAGAGTTTTTGACGAATGGCTTTCGTCGTATAAGACAAGACTTTATGCCGGTGCAAAAATCATTGTGATTATGACGCGCTGGCATGAGGACGACCTTGCCGGAAGGCTGATAGAGACAGAACAGAATGTCAAGGTTGTCAATATCCCGCTTGAGGCAGAGCCGGACGATATTTTAGGCAGAAAAGTCGGAGATGCTTTGTGTCCGGAAATTGGAAAGGATAATGTTTGGCTTGCCGACTTCAAGAAGTCCTACACCAGTTTGAGCGGTTCAAGGGCATGGAACGCATTATTCCAAGGACACCCTACAGGGCTTGAGGGTAATATAATCAAGCGTGAGTGGTGGCAGTATTACGAGACTTTACCCCATATTGAAAAAATGGCGATGAGCGTCGATGCAACGTTCAAAGACGGAGACGACAATGACTTTGTGGCAATTCAAGTTTGGGGAAAAACCAATGCTGACTTGTATTTGGTCGATGCAGTGAAAAAGCACCTTGATATGCCGTCAACCATGCGTGAAATCATCCGTCTTCGGGCAATGTATCCACAATGTAAGACAACCTACATCGAGGACAAGGCAAACGGATCTGCGATTGTGAAGTATTTGAGGACTCACATGGGCGGAGTTATCGCAGTCAATCCGGAAGGCGGCAAAGTTTCTCGTGTCAATGCCGTAATCGGCACGATTGAGAGTGGAAACTGCTTTTTACCGAAAAATAAACCATTTACAGGTGATTTTGTGGACGAATGCGCGGCGTTTCCGAACGGAAAACACGACGACCAGGTCGACTGCATGAGTCAAGTGTTAAACAAACTCATATATTCCGACGCAAAAGTGATAAAAGCAAAAGAAGAATCATTTTTAGAGAGAAATTTTCCTGCATTGAAGAAGAAAAAAGGGAAAAAATTCGACAAAGGAGACAAAATTCATGTTATCTGACATTACAATTATGATTTTAGCCGTTTTGACGCCGATTTTGAGCGTCTTTTGCTTTATAAAGGGCTATAACATCGGAGCAAAAGAGACACGCAAGCCCGAAATCAAGATAGAAACACCGATACAGAAGATTGCCAAGATAAAAGAGGACAGAGAAGCTGCGAAAAAGAGGAAATATTACAACACACTGATTGAAAACATCGAAAATTACGACGGATTCGGTGTCGGACAAAAGGAGTTATAAATGCAAGACAAAGTTTATACCAAAATATGGCAGAAATATGAAAAGTGCAAAGATTATCTTGATAAACAAAGGCTTGTCAAGAAAACTGAAAGAAACTGGAACTTTTATATTGGCAATCAGTGGGTCGGATGCAATACCGGCGGTGAAGAACTGCCGATTTTGAACTTTATTTCACCGATTGTCAGATATAAAACGGCTATTGTGTCGCAGAACTCCATGACTGCAAAATACTCTGATATTGAGAATAGAGCCGATTTACAGCCCATATACGAACTTCTGAACCAAAACTTCGCAAAGAACTGGGAGAAGTCCAAAATGGACTCTAAAACGTGGGATATTATCAAGTCAGCTGCCATACAAGGCGATTCTTATGCGTACTGGGGCAGCGACAGAACGGATATGCCGCCAAAGATTTTACCGAATACTTCTGTTCTTTTCGGCGATGAAAACATCACAGAACTGCAAGAACAGCCTTTTATCATTATTCGTGAGAGATTAGAGGTCGAGGCGGTCAGAAGAATTGCCAAAGAGAACGGAATCCAGAAAAAAGACATTGAATTGATCGTCGGAGACAGTAATTCCGATGCAAATGAAGGAGTAATTCTGAATAATTATGAGGTTTCCAATAAAGTGACCTCACTGTTATACATGACAAAGGAAAACGGAGTCGTAAAAGTCGCACGTTCCACCGCGCAGTGCGTCTATGAACCCCTGCATGCCATCGAAGGTGATGTAACAGGGCTTCATTCGTACCCGATCTGCTCCATGATATGGGAGCCTATGCCGTATAATGCAAGAGGCGTTTCGGAAGTGGCACAAATGATACCGAACCAGTTAGAGGTCAACAAAACAGCTGCAAGAAGAGCGATAACCGTAAAGCTATGCGCGTTTCCTAGAATTGCCTATGACTCTACGGTTGTTCCAAACCCAGAAGATTTAGATACGGTCGGAAAGCCGATCGCGGTCAATGGCGGCGGTTCGCAGTCGGTATCACAAGCAGTTTCCTACCTGAACGCCACAAACATTTCAAGTGACGCAAAGAACCTTCAAGACGACTTATTGCAGACCACGAAAGACTTGGCAGGTGCAAGTGATTATGCGATGGGTAATGTCAATCCGGAGCAGGCATCCGGACAGGCGATTATCGCAGTCAGAGACTCCGCACAGGTTCCATTAAACGAAAACGTGGCACGCTACAAGCAGTTTGTAGAAGATGTTGCTTTGTTATGGTTCGATATGTGGGTAGCTTATCACCCCGAAGGAATCGAGGTTACTTCTACCAATGATATGGGATCAGAAGTACAAGTTTTAATAGACCAAAAGCAATTACAAGAATTAAAACCAACAGTCAGAATTGACGTTTCGCAGGATAACCAGTGGACGAAGCTTTCCGAACAGCAGTGGCTTGACAACATGTTCGACCGTCAGCAGTTATCCTTAGAGGAATATGCGGAGCTGGCACCGGACAATGGCTCGGTTCCGAAGGGAAAATTAACAGCAGTCCTTTCAAAGAGAGAAGCACTGATGGCAAAACAGCAAGCCCAAAGCGGAGAAAACTTTGCAAGACAGGTATTAAACCTTGTATCACAGGGAATCCCACAAGAGGACGCAATCGGGCTTGTACAACAGCAATTATTCAGTCAAGAGACAGCCGAACCGGCTGTTTTTTAATATTCAAAAAGGAGATAAAACATGGAAACAGAAACTTTGAACCCTCAAATTGAGGAACGCGCAGAAATGACGGAAGCCGCTGAACCGTCGGAAGTGGAAGTTTTAGGCGAAGAAGAGCAGGAAGTCGCCGAAACTGCCAAAACAGAGCAAGATGCAGCATTTGCACAGATGCGAAGACACAATGAAGAACTCGCTCGGCAATTAGCCGAAGCACAGAAACAGTCCAAAGAGTACGAAGATGCTTTAGGGCTGTTTTTTGATGGTGAAGACAAAGCGTTAAAGGCACATGCCTACTACGACGAACGACCATTCGAGGAAGTCAAGGCAGAAACGGAAATGCAAGCACAGCTCGCTGAACTCCAAAATAAAAACGCTAGCTTAGAGCAGCAGCTATTAGAGCAGCAGGCTCAAGCGCAAATGGATGCGGATTTAGCAGAGATTCAGAAATCACATCCCGAAGTAAAGTCCATTGATGAGTTAGGGCAGGAATATTTAGCGTTCCGCTTCAATCCAATGGGCGAAATGGGAGCAGAGCAAGCATTTCAAATGATGATGGCATACAAAGGCAACATAACACCCAAGAAACCGCCAATCATCGGAAATGTCTCAACCACAGACAAACCTCAAAGCGATTATTACACGCGTGAGGAAGTTGAAGCGATGTCTCCTGCGGAAGTGAAAGCGAATTATGACAGAATCCGCGAATCAATGAGCAAATGGTAAAGGAGAAATAACAAATGTCATATCAAAATTTTGTTCCAACAGTATGGA